>QWBZ01000593.1_pt1 | contig 11872 bp, 10 predicted proteins | sample 1972441 | NCBI WGS metagenome assembly QWBZ01 (sample SAMN09866721, study PRJNA288562) | Human oral metagenome isolate term6_saliva, whole genome shotgun sequencing... | isolation source: mouth | host: Homo sapiens | place: USA: California
GCTTGAACGTAGTGAAAGCCAGCGCCTTTAGACGCTGGCCTAGTACTACGGGCTTATAGCCCGTGAGCAAACCACCCGTTTTACGGGTGGTTCTGATTGGTTGAAATGAAAGGTTTTTGTTATGGCAAATTATTGTATGAATGATATTGTGTTTTACTCTACAAATAGAGAACAGATAGTAAAGCTTTTTGAACAGGTGAAATCTACACTAGATAGTTTCAAGTGTGATACGACTTTATTTAAACTATTACAATGCTTAGAGAATCAGTCCTTTTTGGAGATTATTAAGGATAAACGAAACTTTATTATAGATTGTGGCGAGCTTCAACAAGCGGATGATGAGTATTTTTTCCACATGTATACAGAGGCGGCATGGGTGCCACATATAGAAGATATTGACTTACTATTATCCGCTGATGCTTTTTCAGAGATTAAATATGTATATACAGCAGAGGAACCAGGAATGGAAATTTATGTAAATAGTGATGTTGAGCATAAATTTCTAGATAATAAATATCTTTTCTATTATTGGTGTGGTAACGAAGAGGAAGATCAATATTTTTCTAATGAGGATAATCTAAAAGAATATTTGATAACTAAATTTTCTAAAGCAGGGATTAATCGAGAGGATAAGCATAAGACAATGCTTACTAAATTAGAAAATTGGTTAGAAACACGTAATGATAACTTTGGCTGTTATATTCATGAATTTGAATTACCAGAGGAATGTCTTTATGCTTAATGTTAGATAAAAGGAGGCTATAGTATGCCAGCTACACAATTTATTTGTCCATCAGGACAAACAGTACCTATTAAAAAATGTTTATTAAGTTGCTCTGAAAATAAAAGGTGTATGTTTTTACCTACACTTAGAGCCATCGCTAAAAGCCTAGATAGAAAGTTAGATAAACCATCTATTACAGAATTACTAGTAGGTACTAGAGAACAGTACTTAAAAAAGACGTATGAGTATGCTGTAAATCCTAAAGACCAACTATATGCAATTCATGGTACTGCTGTCCACACGATAAATGAAAACCATACAGATGGTAATATGCTTTCAGAGGAGCGATTATATACAGCGAATACAAGTGGACAGATGGATTTATATGGACAAGTATTAACTAAAGAAGATAATACCCTAGGTGATTTTAAGGTTACATCTTCCTATAAGTTGATGAAAGCATTAGGAATTTATAAAGTTGATGTGCCTACGGGTGAGGTCTATAAGTCAGGGCTCAAGAAAGGCCAACCTAAGACAAAAAAAGAATTTAGGTATGATGGTGTTCATTACCGCATGGATTGGGCTATTCAGTTAAATACATATCGGATGTTATTAGAAGCTGCTGGCTATGAAGTAAAAGATATGGTGATTCAGGCTCTTTGTCGTGATTCTAGTTTACGTATAGCAGCTGAAAGAGGTATTTCAGATTCTGTGTATCTTATTCCAATCAATAAGATTAGTGATCATTGGCTAAAAAAATATATAGAAATTAAATCAAATCGATTAGAGCAGGCACTTCAAAATAATGAGGTGCCTGCTTTGTGTTCTACAAAAGAAAATTGGCATGGAAGAAAATGTGAGGGGTATTGTTCTGTAGCTTCTCAATGTAGGGCTCTGGCTGAACAAATGACTATTTTAAAAGAAATTGCATAAAAGGAGTAAATAAAATGAAAAAAGTAGGTTGTATTATTGTGGATGTAGATAAGATTTATGGTGCACGATTCCATGCAGATAAAGGGTGTGCCATTATGGAGAAAATATATTCTTTAAATCGTGAGGGTGAGCTGTTTGATGAATTAGAAAATGTATTTCAAGTGCTAGATGATGAAACAACTGAATTTGGAATTGTATCTACTGAAACTGTTACTACGCATCTTTTGCCCATGGAAGATAAAGGTAATCATATAGAGCTAGCAGAATTTGTATCTAGTGAGCAATATAATAGGATTTTGGGAAAGCATAGGAAAGATGTACAAGACTTTATTATACGCACTATTGGAAAACGTGAATATTTGTATATGGTATCAATGCCTGTTAGTGTTATTAGTGATCTTTCGTCCGCATTGCATAAAAAGCAGTCTAAGTTTTCCGTAATTGACTATTGGCCACATCCATTACAGGGAAATCATCAGAAAACAGAAAATTCTCTAATTTCTATTATTGAAACAAGTGAAGGTATTAAAGGGTATTTATGGTGGCATGAATTATTGCTTGCACAAGCACCCCTAGGTGATAAAGAAAGTGCTAGTGATTTTCTTGCTCGCTTACAATCCTTAGATGTAGAGCATAGAATGAGCAATCCTTCAGTTTATCTTAGCGTTACACACGATAAGGAAGATTGGAAAGCAGTACTGTCTAATTACCGTCAAATTCAGTTAAAACCTATTACTCTTGATAGTTCTCTATCTAAAGAGGTTGTTGATGATGTGTTTACTCAGGCTCTAGTAGGCATGGCATATCAATTATTAGGTATTTATTAAGAGAGAAGGAAAATAGAATGGAATCAACAATTTTTAAAAAATTAGCACTTGTTATGGATAAGTGTAGGTATATTGCTAAGAGTGGGATTAATGAATTTCATGGATATACATATGTAACGTCGGCTGATTTATTAGAAATGGTAAATACTGCTCTTTGTGAATTACAAATTGCCACTACTGTAGACATTGAACTATTAGATTTGAGAGAGGTTTCAACTGCAAAAGGAAATATAGATAAGCTGGCAACAATTAAGGCTCATGTTACTTTACATGATTGTGAATCAAATGAAAGTGTAGTGCTTACGGGTATTGGATCAGGGCAAGATAGTGGTGATAAGGCAGTTATGAAGGCTGAGACGGCAGCAATTAAATATGCTTACATGTTATCTTTGTGTGTAGCGACAGGAAATGATCCAGAAGCAGATAAATTTGTTGATGAACGAGTTACAACATCAACACCCATAGTACAGTCAAAGCCTAATACATCAAATCATGTATCAAAGCCTAAAGGTTCTTCTAGTAATCAAGCTTTTGTATGTAGTGATTGTGGTACTGGTATAACAAGTAAAGTTCATTCATATTCTTTAAATAATTATGGCGAAGCATTATGTATGAATTGTCAAAAACAACATCACAGAGTAGCCTAATGGAGGAATCATATGAATAAAGCAGTTATAACCATTATTCTTGCTGCACTAGCAGCTATAGTGGATCAAGTAATGGATGATGATTAGATATTATTTGGGTTTGGAATTTAAAGTATACAGTTATAAGTTATTGGCGTATAATCATCATGTTATTTTCATATTTAAAAGTGGGTTGTATTTGGAACTTATAGTATTGGCTTGATTATTAAACTATAGAATGGAATTAATAAGCCACTTTTGTGTAGACTGGTTATAGTCGCTACATAGGAGTGGTTTATTTTTTGTTCCAAAGTTCCAGCAAATTTACTAAAACTTTTATGTGAGATAGAGGCTGATTAAAAATATATTATAAATAGGTATCCTGGTGTAAATTTTTATTTTTATTAATAAAAAGGGAGTGTAATTATGGGGAATAATAAGAAAGACTGGTCAGTAACTGATTTTACTAAAGATTATTATACTAAGATTTATGATAATGAGGTGTATCCGCGTTTTGCACATATATCTTTTGAGCAAATTTATGGTTATGCTGAATCTTTTATTAAGAAAGCAGATGATGTATTAGGTGCTATAAATGATATTAATACTATTAAAAGAACAGGGAGCGCACTATTATTACAGATTGAAGAGTTATTTGAACTCGAGTGTGAGTTTAGAAATAAAATTAAAAATTATCCATCAGATAACTCACGTTCATTACTAGGAATTACTAAGAATCATGATGAGTTATTATTCTATATTCGTGAGACGTATCTTGAAATTTTGCCTGCTACTGTACCACTGATTGAAAGTATAAAAAAAATGGAGATTGATCAGGAATTGAATCTTGAGTATTCTAAGAATCTACAAAGCTTTTCTTCAAGTTATGAGGTGGCTGTAGATTCAACTCAATTAGAAAAAATACAGAAAGAGCATAAATCCAAATCTTTGTATTGGGCACAACCTATTCCTACTACGATTTTATTTAAAACTAGTGATAGTGAAAGAGATAAAAAGTATATCATCCATTTACCAGTATTATATTTAAATTATATTGGAGTTATTCGGTGCCCGATGCATACCATAAAAGGAGACGCAATTACTTTAGATGAGCTAAATATAACATCTTGCTTGCCTGACAAAATAAAACTTAATAGCCTAATTGATACTTGGGATAATACGACTTCTGAAGTTGAAAAATATAGATCTTTAAAAGATGTCTTTTTCTCTAAGCTTTTTCCTTCTAATGATGAAACTATTAAGAGTGATAGGCATCGTTTTTTTAAACAGGGATTAGAGCGGTTTTATGAGATATTTAATCCGTGTAGTCAGAATCAAAGCGTTACTGATAAAAAGGCTTATCTAAACCCTAGTTACTTGTCGAGTCATATTACGGATTTAAAAGCGTTTTATATTTATAGGGCGTACTGTTTATGGAAGTCTGCTAACTCCACAGAACATTATCCTTATTGTAAATTCCATGAAACGCATCGTTATGATGAAAATACTGAGATTGAAGATAGTTTAAGGTTTGATGTGAAATATTATAATCAATACCTTAAAGCACGAGGATTATTTGAGGCTGTATCTAATAAATCGGTGAATGGGAAAAAGAAGCAGGATTTAATATTTAAATTGCTATCTAATACGGCCCATATTTTTATTGAGGATCCAACTATTTATGATGAGTTAATTGCATTATTTCTTGTAAATTTAGATATTAAAGAAATTGATTTAATGCCCCTGTTATGTAGTAGAGTAAGCAGAGATCAAAAGCAAGAAGCTTTATATTGGGCAGTTCATCAAATTGATTTCCGCCAAGAAATAGATTGGTTTAAAAGAACATTATTCTCTAAGGCGGCTCTTTATCAATCCTCTTATATTAAAAAAGCTCCAAAGAGTGTGCTTTTAATTAGTCAGTTGTATTTCTATCAATGTATATACCAAGAACGACTTCAGCAAGATGTTTTTAAGACACTTCAATCTGATTGGAAAAATATAGAAGCCTTTACAGAAGATAATATTAGTCATTTGAGCAAGTTGATTAACGAAAATACGGATGCAATCTTTTCTTGGATAAAAAGTGAGTCAAAGAACTTGAAACTGGAGGGAACAGAATTTCAAAGAATATTAATTGATAATCAAGTATCAAGAGTAGCACCTTTAGAGGATAAGGTGAAGAGTGAGATTTGTCAGTTGATTTTTAAGGAACCAACTTGTAATCTATCAACATATATGAGTTCTATAATTCCACTTGTACCGATTCTAGGAAAGAGCACTCTAACATCTGATGAATTGAAATACTGGTTATATCTTGTATGTATAGCTTTTTATTTAAAGAAGACTTATTTAACTAATCCAAAACAAAAGTCAATACAGTTTGAATCTATAAGGTCTCTTCCAGGTAAGGAAAGAAAAGTTTCACCATATACAGTGATTAATAGTCAGTATTATGAAAAAATACCAGTACTGTTTAAGGTGGTGAGTAGTGACTTATACAAAGATGACCAAGAAATGCCATTAATTTATAAGGAGTATTATAAGTGGTTAGCAGCAGGGTTACCATATACTATAAATATTGAAAATATTTGGGATCAGAAATGGTATTTACCACCTGATATATATGGGTTAAATGGTTTTACTAGATGTGCGATTTATCATTTGTTAGGTTTACTATTTTTTAAGTATTATGAAAAAAAGGTGCCTCGATATTATACTAAAAATCGTGAGGAACAACTTTCGTTTGATGCTTATTTGAAAAATATAATCTATGATGACTATTGGATTAATGACTATATTAGTTATCTTCAAATTATATGGGAGAATAAATCCTAGTTGGTAAAAGGTTTAGTAATTCCATAAAATAATTTGTAGCAGGCACATTAGTGCCTGCTTTTTTTTATGGAATTACTAAATGTTTTACAGGTAAGATTTATTACAGTTTTCAAACCATGAAGAATAGGCGGGTTTTCTATATACTGTGTATATGACGTCATGAAATTTGTAATGGTTAATTTTAGAAAGGAGGTTTGTATATGGAACCTATACAAACCATTGATATTAGGACGCCTAAGAAGTCCTATAGTGAGGTAAAATTCTTAGATGCATTAAAAAAACAAAATGCGTTATTCACCTCTGATGATGTTTTATATTTAAGACTTGAAAATAATTTGGCCCACATAGTACCTGCGGGTAATAGTGGTCAATTAATGCTTCGGAGACATTTATTAAGTAGTGAAGCATCTCGCGTGATTAGTCAACAGGCATTAGATAATGCCATTAAAAATATTATGGTTGATCCTGAATTTGAAGCGAAAGGTTTATCTATCGCAAATGATAAAGTCCTATGGAATAACGGGATACTAAATCTTTTGACTGGTGAGTTCACCGATGGGGATGCGACATCTTTAGATGGCGGAGCATCCCCATCGGTGATATACCTCTATAAAATTAATGCTAACTATATTAAAGGTGCCTCTATAGAGGATGCGAGTAGTTTTATGCAGTACCTTGAAACTTCATTAGTGGATGATTCAATTCCACTTTTACTTGAAGCATTAGGTTATATACTTAGTCCAACTCAAAAAATGAAAAAAGCAGTTTTTTTGATTGGAAAACCTAATACAGGTAAAAGTCTAATATTAGAACTCATCCGTCGTTTATTAGGAAAGAAGGTCATATCAGAATTAGATTTGACTCAAATTAGTCAGACTAATGGAAATGTTTCGCTTCTCAATAAGCAGTGCAATATTTCAGAGGATTTTGGTTCTACCAATCGATTTAATCTAAGTGAATTTAAAAGAGCTGTAGGAAATGAGCATCTCACTATGTCTAATAAGTATGAAAGAATCATTACGGCTCCTGTACGTGCAAAATTTATAGTAGCAGGTAATGCATTCCCTCGTATACCGATAGATGAGTTGCCTCCATTTATAGAACGAATTTTGCTCATTCCGTTTATAAAAGAAATTCCTATGGATAAACGAGATCCTAAGTTAATAGAAAAACTAATGTCTGAAAAAGATGTTATTGCATCTGTACTGGTTAATTCATTTATACCCGTATTTGAAAATGGATTTACTACATCTTCTACCAGTGAGCGAATGTTAAAAGATTTGATTAATGAAGTGAATCCAACTAAGGCATTTATAGAGGATTGTATTGTCTCCAATCCGTCAGGGTATATAAGAAGTCAAGATTTTAAATTACTTCTTAGAGCATATTGTTCCGCAAATGGATATGATATGCCCAAAATGATGAATGCTAGGCATGAATTAATGCAGAGCTTCTCAATCGCTGTTGTTAGACAACGTTTCCCAAATGACCTTGGTAATGTCAGAGCATTTAAAGGAGTTTCATTTAAAAAAAATGAAATCCAATCTCTTGATTCTAATTATGCTCTAGGAATAGACTGCCTACTCATAGACGAAGAAAATGGGAAAAAGGAGCGTGATATAAATGAAGACTGAAGGGGCTCTTAATGTAACTTTAAATAAAGAAGAATGGCATCTACTTAATGTATTCCAAAATAAATACAAGATTAAAAATCGAAGCGAAGCAATTCGAAAAATAATACATCTTACTGAAGAAAACTCAGAAGATTGTAATTATAATTTTGGAATATTAGAACAGCGAATAAAGCGGTTTTTATTGCTTGTTGATACAGAAATTAAAGATGAAATTATACGAAAGGAGTATCAAGAGTTATGCGATCTACTATTTTTAAAATGATAGGTAGTCAAAGTAGTCGATTAAAGACGGCAAATGAAGCGATTGATTATATTTTTAGTCCTTCAAAAACTGATAAAGAATTATGTGATGGTAGATGCCTCCTTGCAAGTCATCCTCATGAATCCTGGCAAGCTCATCCGTTTAATCAAACGCCTCATGCACGTCTCTTTATACATGCGATTCTTTCACCTATAAGGAAAGTTGAAAATGATGTAACTGAATTTGATGAGGAAGCATATATTGGGTTGGCAGAAGATTTACGTAATTGTATTGATGCTTACCCAACACTTACTGCCGTTCATACAAAGCATAAAGGACGGCCACATATCCATTTGTTGATTCATCCTACCAATATGAAAACAGGAAAAAAATGGCAACAAAGTAAGAATGATCTCAAAATACTGAAAGAAACTATAGATAAGTTGCTAGTAAAACGAGGGTTCGTTCCAATACTTTTTTATACAACTGAAGAACAGATAGATGTTAATCATCATCTAGAAGAAGATACAGAGTGGGTTCCAAATAATTCGTGGGATATGGATATAGCAAATATTACAGTTGAAGAAACTAATACTGTGATTGGGCAAATAAATCCACCATTCCAAGGATTATTTACTATAGAGAATTTAGCATCAGAGGAGGCGGGTGAAAAAAATACAAATATATTTGGAATAAAACAATTAAATTTTAATAAGCATACGGCACCAGTCGAAATTGTGGATTATGTAAAAAATGGTGTCCTTACACTAAAACGTGAATTAAAATAGGAGGTTTCTAATGGACGCTAAAGAACAATGTCTAAAGTTTTTGATTGAATCTAAATTAAAAGGCTTTGAAAATAGCAATAATGTTGAAGTTAAGCTTAATGATGGTGACTATATAGTTTATGGAATGACACATGTCAAGGTAAAAGATGGTAAATCTACAGCTATGAATAGTATCAATTTATATATAGATAAAGATGGGAAGGTAATTGCTGAGGATACTACAGGGAAAGGGGATAAAGTAGTCAAAACTCTTCTTCGCCAATTTCAATGGATGGAAAGTCATAATCTTCTCGAATAGGAGAATCCTATAGATGGTAATCATTACTTTCCACTTTGATTAACTTTGTCACCACTTCGCTTTATCCTATAAAGCGTCTAAAGGCTAGGCAATACATTATCTATTAGCAAGAAAGGAGATGATGAGTCTATGCTAACTACATATCGTGGGCTCCTCATTTCTGAACTTGCTAGTTTTTTGAGATTATCCCCACAGACTATACGAAAAGGGCTCAAGTCTTCAGGTTTTATGGTTGACATAAAACGTGTAGGGCGATCGTTAGTCATACCTGAAGATATAGCAACTGACTTTATTAGGGAATGCTACCCTGCTGTGTTAGTTGATTTTACCAATAGGTATACCGAAGGTAAACCCTTAAAACAGACAGAATATCAAGCCATCCCTAAAGCGATAGGGGTTATTAGTTCTGTTCTTCAAAAAAGTGGTAATCGCTATTACTATATAAAAAACTTTCCTTTATACTATGATAACCAGGGCAAACTTGTTTATTATAAGGGGAAAGGTTTTATCTCTAAGGTAGAAGCTGAAAATCAGCGTAATAAGCTGATTAGACAGCGAACTAATGGAGAATTTAAAACTCAATATTTGAATGGATCTGCAGAAGAAAGCGTAACGACTCTTGCAGAACGTATAATGAAACAGTCGTATGTTAGCTTTTGTCGTGAATTCTTTACTAATAGAGATAATCAAGCAGCAACAAAAGAGCTGTATCTTGCTATTATTAATGGGCCTTTAGAAAGCTGGTTTGGAGGTATAAAGGTACAAGAATTAACTGTAGAAGATTTACAGGATTACTTAGATACTCGTGATTCTTCTATAAAAAATCATATGGTTATTTTGCGTCAAACGTTACAACGCCTTAGCCTTATTGATGCAATACGTTGTAATTATGCAGAACGATTAGTTAGACCACAAATAAATGGAAAAAAACATCCTAAAGAAGCACTTACTTGTGATGAAGTAGATGCTATTAGAAAGGTAATTGTGGGAAGTCCTAATCAATGGGCGATAGAACTACTCTTAGCCTCAGGTATGAGGATTGGTGAATTACAGGCCTTGAGACCAGAGGATGTAGAAATCCTGAATGGTAATAGAGCTTTAATTCATATTACTGGATCATGGGGCAAAATAAGTTCTTCGGAGTATGGTCGAAAGAATACAAAGACGATAACAAGTAGACGTGATGTTCCTGTTGGAGGTGCTAATCTAATTACCTTATTAAAAGCAGCAAAGTTAAAGGCAAAAGGTAAGGCTTGGCTGTTTATTAATCGGTCTGAAACAGGGCCAATAGAAAAACACAATTTTAATCGCTATTTATCTTCTGTAGCCACACAAGCTGGTATTACTAAAAGACTTACTAGCCATGTTTTTAGACATACGGTGGCATCTATAATGAAGAAGAAAAGAATTCCTGATACTACCATAGCTAGATTTTTGGGACATGCTAATGTGGAAACTCTAAATCGTGTCTATGCACATGATATTTCGTCAAAGGAAGAGTTATTTGAAATTGCCACAGATTTATATAAAAACTAAATATGAAAAATATAAAGTTAGCAACGTAAAAGGTACACTTATTCAGTTAAGTGTACCTTTATTTTATTTTTATAGATAGCACTATAGCGACTAGATAATAGGATCCTGATGTTAACTTTACAATTATTCCCATAGGATGAACTTGTATCTTAATGATAAAATAGAAGGTGAATGTATGCTAAATTAGAGTAAACAAAAGTAGGAGTGGGTATATACGTGATTACATCAGATGAAATAAAGAAACGCTTATGGGACGGAGCCAATGAATTGCGTGGCTCTATGAATGCTAGCCAATATATGGATTATATGTTAGGGCTTATGTTTTATAAGTTTTTGAGTGATAAGACTTTAGAGCAAGTCCGTGCTACAGAAATGTTGCATGACTTAACAGAAGCAGAGCTTCTAGAGCGTTATGAAAAGCTTTACAACGAGTATCAAGATAAGTATATTAAATTAATTCGTCAGCCTCTTGGATACTATATACCACCAGAGTATCTTTACCAACGATGGATGAAAGATATTAATAAAGGTAGATTTGAGTTACAGATAGTGACTGATTCACTTAATAACTTTGAGCGGACGATTGCAAGTAATCAGAATCCTGATGATTTTGAAAACTTATTCTCTAGTTTAGATCTTACGAATCAAGCTTTAGGTAAAGACCTTAATACACGTAGTAAAAACATTAAGAGTTTAATAGCACTTTTTGCTGATTTAAATATGGTAGCATTACAAAAAAGTGACATTTTAGGTGATGCCTATGAATATCTAATTGGCATGTTTGCCATGGAATCAGGTAAAAAGGCTGGTGAATTCTATACGCCAAGACAAGTTAGTGAAGTATTAGCACAAGTAGTAGCTACATCAGGCCCTATTGCGTCTATTTATGACCCTGCTGTTGGTTCTGGTTCGTTATTATTGACGGTGAAGCAGCATTTATCTCAACAAGCACAAAAAGAGTTAATGTATTATGGTCAAGAGAAGAATACAGCTACCTATAACTTGACACGTATGAATTTACTCCTTCATGGTGTACGACCAGAGAAAATGACTGTTCGAAATGCGGATACTTTGGCACAAGATTGGCCTGAAGATCCAGAGAGACCAAATGAAGCATGTCAGTTTGATGCTGTTGTTATGAATCCACCTTACTCTCTTAAAAATTGGAATAGTGAAGGCTTAACTTTATCTGATCCGCGCTTTTCGTTTGTTGGCGCTATGCCGCCTGATTCTGCAGGCGATTATGCATTTTTGCTTCATGGTTTATATCATCTTGGACAACAGGGAACCATGGCTATTGTATTACCTCATGGTGTTCTTTTCCGTGGTGGGGCAGAAGGTGCTATTAGAAAACGTCTTATAGATAAAAACTATATTGATGCAGTAATCGGTCTACCTAGTAACTTATTTACCAATACAGGTATTCCTGT
>QWBZ01002008.1_pt1 | contig 11869 bp, 8 predicted proteins | sample 1972441 | NCBI WGS metagenome assembly QWBZ01 (sample SAMN09866721, study PRJNA288562) | Human oral metagenome isolate term6_saliva, whole genome shotgun sequencing... | isolation source: mouth | host: Homo sapiens | place: USA: California
GCTACACCTTCCATCAACGCCTGAATAGCTTCGTTAATCATAGGAATAACTACACGATTACCTACGAAGCCCGGGAAGTCGTTAACTTTAACGGGGCTCTTACCGAGAGCTTTCGATGCTTCAAATACTTTATTGAATGTATCTTCCGATGTAGCAATACCGTTGATTAATTCAATCAATTTCATAACCGGTGCGGGGTTAAAGAAATGCATACCTATTACTTTATCCGGACGATTGGTTGCAGCTGCAATCTTCGTAATAGGCAAGGAAGACGTGTTGGAAGCTAAAATCGTTTCAGGCGGGCAAACTTCACCTAAGTTTTTGAAGATCTGACCTTTAATCTTCATGTCTTCAATAGCCGCTTCTACGACAAGATCCACATCTTTCATGTTGTCTTTCGTAATTTCAACAAAGCCGGTAAGACGACCCATAGCGGCATCTTTATCAGCTTGTGTCATCTTTTCTTTAGCTACGAGTTTCGTCAGGCTTTTATCGATTTTCTTAACACCGCCGTCGATAAATTCTTGTTTAATGTCATTCAAGATTACGTCACAACCATGTGTTAAAAATACCTGCGCAATACCCGAACCCATTGTACCTGCACCGATGACCATTACTTTTTTACAAAACATGTTGAACTCCTCCTTTAAAGTGATTTCTTTCACAAATCTTGCTAAAAAAAAGAGAACCAAATCTGAAAACTATCCCTTTACAGTTATAAGTATACCACTTCCAATAAAAAAATCTATACTATTTATTAGAAAAAATCGCTTTTTTCACTACTTTTATATACCATTCTTGAAAGAGTTTTGTAAAACCTATGACTCCACCTCATGATTCTATATACGCTAATGTTCGTTATTTTTTTCACACTTATAGATTAAAGAAAGAGGACGATCCGCGTCGTCCTCTTTCTTTAATCGCGCCTTCTAAGAAGGCCGCTCAATCGTTCAATAATAGACTTCGTCTGTTCACTCCACGGCGTAAATCGCCGAAAAGAGGTTCGACTTTCCACCCTTGTCAGGAAGTCATCCATCTTTTCTTCCGTTTTACTTAAATGGTCACCGGTCATTACTTCCCACACCGAGCCGTCGTGGCGACAATACCGTTCCAGCAAAGAGTACAATCCGGAAAATTCCGAATCTTTTACATTCCTTTCAGCTGCTCCCAAGGCAGTTGAAGAAAAGGCACGAAAAACAAAGAGTATATCTTCACCCGTACCTGTCGGAAAGCATCCCTTTTCTTGCCCTTGATTGTACCAACTGACAAGAACTTGGCAAAAAAACTCGCACAAAGCAAAGACTGCCGCGCGTTCGTAACGCCGGGCCGAAAGTTCGGCGTCTTTTTTATTCATTTTACGGTATTTTGCGGCCCTATGAGCAAAATCTTTATAGTCGTACCACAGTTCTTCCGCCAACGAACGATTATATACATTCATCGTTCCGTCTGAAAATACGGTTACATCACCTTTGGTGCGCATTTAAACAGTCAGCTCACTCGTACAATGGGGGCAACGAGTAGCTTCATCAGCCACTGTTTCTTTACAAAAGGGGCAAGTTCTGGAAGGTGCGGGTACCGCCGGCTTTTTGAAACGGTTGATTTGTTTAATAACCAGGAATATGGCAAAGGCAATAATAAGAAACTCTACGACCGTATTAATAAAAAGGCCGTAAGCAATAACAGGTACCCCTTGTGCCTGAGCTTCCGCCAAGGTTTGAGCCGACGTATGTGCCAAGGGAATGAAAAAATCCGTAAAATCGACACCGCCCAATAAAATGCCGATAGGAGGCATAATGATATTGGTAACGAGGGATGTCGTAATTTTACCGAAGGCTGCACCGATTACTACACCGACAGCCATATCGATTACATTACCTTGAACTGCAAAATTTTTAAATTCTTGAAAAAACGCTTTCATCTTCTTTACTCCTTTTTACTAAAAAACTACTTCTTTTTAATGCCTCGGCCCATGCCCAAGCGTTCCAGAACGGTATCATATCCTCCCGTCCCGTAATTGAGACACCTTTTGACACGACTGATAGTAGCCGTGCTGGCTCCCGTTTTTTTGACAATATCTTCGTAAATATCTCCGGCTCTCAACATCCTGGCAACTTCCAAACGAGCCGCAATGGACTTCATTTCCTGAATCGTGCAAATATCTTCAAAGAATTCATAGCACTCTTCCATGCTCTTTAATTCCAAGATGGCCTTGAATAATTGATCGTGGAGATCGTCACGCAACTTTTCATTGATACTCATAGCCTTCACCCCGTTCTTACTGTCCTATATCTTACATGGCGAATAAATCTATTTGTTCATCTTCAGGAAGTTCTCCCAAACACCCCATCTCAGCCAGAGAATCAATTAAGGTCTGACCGACTTTACCACGATACTTCAAATCTTCTTTTGACGTATACGCCTGCAACTTTCTGCCTTCTACTATTTGTTCGGCTACATTTTTGCCCAAGCCGTCCAGAGCCGTAAACGGCAACAGTATCTTACCGTCATGAATAGTAAACTTAGTCGCTTCCGACTTATTTATATCGATATTCATAAAAGAAATACCGCGCAAATTCATCTCTACGACCAACTCCAGCGTGGAGTACAGGTCTTTTTCGATTTTGGAAGCACCGTCTCCCTTGGCCGTAATCATCTTCATAGCCTGCCGCGCCGTATCCAACCCGTGAATCATCATGGGAATGCTGAATGCTTTGGCTCGAATTGTAAAATAAGCGGCATAATAGGCTAAGGGATAATTAATCTTGTACCAAGCTATTCTAAATGCCATCATAACATAAGCAACGGCATGAGCGCGAGGGAAAAGATAACCTATTTTCAAGCACGATTGAATAAACCATTCGGGAATATGTCCCTTACGCAATTCTCCTTCATAATCCGTCGTTTTCTTCCCTGTCGCCTTATCCGGTTTATCAATTCCCTTGCCCTTACGGACATTTTCCATAACCTTAAAGCTCGTTTTCGGTTTAATACCGTGATTGATGAGATAATTCATTATATCATCACGTGTCGATACGGCTTCATTCAACTGTACCTTACCGGATGTAATTAATTCCTGAGCATTATTCAACCATACATCCGTGCCGTGTGAAAAGCCGGATATACGGACAAGGCCTGAAAAGGTCTTCGGCATCGTATCTACAAGCATCTTCCGCACAAAAGATGTACCGAACTCGGGAATACCCAGACTACCTACAGGAGATCCCAGTTCTTCAGGCGTGAGTCCCAGGGCTTCGGTAGATGAAAAGAGACTCATTGTTTTTTGATCATCAAAAGGAATGGTAGTCGCCTTAACTCCCGTCATGTCTTCAAGCATGCGGATAACAGTCGGATCATCATGGCCCAGTATATCAAGTTTTACAAGACGGCCTTCAATGGAATGATAGTCGAAATGGGTCGTTATAATACCGCAGTCTTTTTTATTAGCCGGATATTGGACGGGCGTAAAATGATGGACATCTATATCGCGAGGAATAACCATTACTCCTCCGGGATGTTGTCCCGTAGTATTTTTAATTCCCGTACAACCGTTAACAAGACTGTTGATATACGCATCGTTCGCCGTAATGCCACGAGCCTCCGCCCATTTCTTAACATAGCCGTAAGCCGTCTTATCCTGTACGGCACCGATAGTCCCGGCACGAAATACATTATCTTTACCGAAAAGTTCTTCCGTATACTTATGAGCCTTCGGATGATATTCCCCCGAAAAGTTCAAATCGATATCGGGTACCTTATCGCCCTCAAAACCCAAGAAAATAGCAAAAGGAATATTATGTCCGTCCTTTTTCATAAGCGTGCCGCATTCGGGACAATTTTTGTCAGGCAAGTCAAACCCGCCGGCAACGGATCCGTCCGTAAAGAACTCACTGTGACAACACGAAGGGCATACATAATGAGGCGGCAAAGGGTTTACTTCCGTAATATCCGACATGGTTGCTACAAAGGACGAACCTACGGATCCTCGTGATCCCACAAGATAACCGTCATCATTCGAATGCTTAACCAACTTGTGAGCAATGTAATACAGAACGCCGAACCCGTTGCCGAAGATAGAGGTAAATTCTTCATCCAGACGCTCTTCAACAACAGTCGGTAAGGGCGTACCGTATATCTTATGAGCCTTACGCAGACACATTTCCTTCAGAGCTTCCGACGAGCCTTCGATTCTCGGAAAATAAAGATTTTCTTTAGGTACGGGCGTTACCGCTTCAACCCAGTCATTAACCTTATTGGGGTTGGTAATAACAACTTCTTCCGCCCGGTCTTTGCCCAAGTAAGCAAATTCTTCCAACATTTCGTCCGTAGTACGTAAATAGAGATCAGGCTGAAATTGAGCATCTCTAAAGCCTTTTCCCGTCATAAGGATTTCTCGATAAATCTTATCTTCCTTATTCATAAAATGAGCATCACAAGTAGCGACAGTCATTTTCCCTAATTCATCGCCGATTTTTAAAATCGTTCGATTAATATCTCTAAGCCCCTCTTCATCATCAACAAAGCCTTCTCGAACGAGGAAGCCGTTATTGGATATGGGCTGAATTTCCAAATAATCGTAATACTCGGCAATCTTTTTCAGTTCGTCATAAGGCAGTCGTTTTTGCACCATCGAACGAACTAATTCCCCCGCTTCACAGGCCGAACCTAAAATGAGTCCTTCTCTGTATTCGTTCAAAATTTTACGAGGAATACGCGGCCGTCCGCGGTAAATATACTTCAAATGGGATATGCTGACAAGTTTATACAAATTGCGTATGCCCACCTGGTTTTTCGCTAAAATAATAATATGATATGATTTATCGATTTCTTCATCGAACAAATACCCTTCCATACCGTATATAACCTTAACGCCGTTCGCCTTGGCTACGGACTGTAACATAGGAAAGGATTGCACGACACCGTGGTCCGTTACGGCAATAGCAGGATGATTCCACTTCTTAACGGTCTTAATCAAGTCCTTAACCGTAATCAATGCATCCATATCACTCATCGTAGTATGTAAATGAAGTTCTACTCGAGGATTTTCATGGGTATCGATACGTTCATTCGATTCTTCATGAGCTTTCATAATAGAGTCGACATTGAGAACATAATTATTTTGATACGTATCGAAGCGAACATTCCCGCCAACGAGAACGGATGTATTAACAGTAAGGTTTTGCTTTAATAGGCCTATTTCTTCTTCCGTCATTCCCTTACGGCCATACTTACCGCTATTTCCCGTATCAATAAACTTCATTGCCGAAATGCCGTTCGTCTTATCGGCAATTTGAAACTTCAACAAGATTCGTTTTGATTTAAGTTCCTTAAATTCGACCTGAACAACCTTACCGTACAAGATGACTTTATTGCGTTCCTCTCCGAGTACATCGTCAATAGGCGTTACCTCCTGATCCGATATGGCTCGGCCCAGCAATACATTTCCTTGCACATCGCCGGCTTGGCTTCTTGTTGCCCCTTTACTCGAAGACGATCTCGATTCGGGCCTGGAAACGACAGCACAAGCCTTCAGATAGTCTTCGTCATATAAGTCTTCGCCGTCGTCATATATATCTTCATGAATAATGGCATAATCTTCACCGGTCCCCACATCCGCCCCGTTGTCATCCACCGGAGATTCAATGGTTTCAGGCATCCACAATTCTCCATCTCTGTCGGCTTCGGATGTAGGTAAACATTCAATAGCAATGTCTCCTTCCAAGGACAAGCCTTTACGACATAAATCGGAAAAAAAGGCCATATCCGCACCGTTCGGCAAGTCGGCTGTAATGTGCCAGGACTTCTTATCAAGACATACACTGAGGCGCTGTATATTCAAATAACGCTTATCCCCATAAGGCAGCTTTAATTCTTTTTGAGGTACAATATGATAGTATTTCATAATATTCCTTTAAATCAACGGCTATATAACACAAGTAATTCCGTTTTTATGTATAAAATAAGACATAATCATTTATCGATGCTTCTTCACCGATTTGCTGCAGTACAGACAAATAAGTGCCTCCGCATCTTCCTGTACAGCAGTCCCCCGACGCATACGCAATTGCAAGGTAAAGAGGTCACATATCAGTGTATCCAACTCTTTTATTGTCCAATATTTAAGATACTTTTGCAAGTAATACAAACTACCGCGATCAAATAGGCCGTACTTTTCATAAACCCTTCAGTTTTGGCAAAGAGACTCTTCATTAAGGGAATACAGCCTTCTCCGTTCCGAAACAGAAAATATTCCCCGAAGGTGAAGAGATTTTTTTCTGCCGTTCCGGCAAACAATCCTTCCAGATCATCTGCACTGATACGCTTTCTAGCCGGGTCAATCGCTAACTTATCAAGTTCTGAAAAAACGTAAAGAAGAGAAAGGGTACTCCACGTATGAAACATCTCCGTCATCAGACCCCGAGCCTCGGCGGTCAGCGTAAAGCCATATTTTTTTAAGTATGTATCTACATGAAACATAATATTTTTCTCAGTCACGGCTTCGCATGCACTTACATCTGCCAAAGGGACCAAAGCTTTATAAAAGGCACTGCCCGTATCAACAGGGCCCTCGACTATGAAAAGAACATAGCAACCTTTTCCCGTATTTGCCAGTCGCTCCAACAACAGGTCTTCACTCTTGTCGGTTTTGCTTCTCGACCTGCCGCTTTTTTTTAAAGGTAGGACGGAAGGATTTTTCCATACCGTTAAGGTGGCTGCGGAAAACAAGGACTCTCCATCTATATTTTCCGCTACGGTAAAGACCGTATCATCCTTGTGAAAAGTCGTAATTTCAGGCTTTTCTCCACAATCACTTTCACAGGCTTTTATAAAACTTTTTCTTTCTTCTTCCATCATGTACGTTTCCGTACCGTATATAATCTTAATATGTTTCATATGTTTCTCCACTATATGTTTCGAAATGCCATCTTCCTTTATGTTCGTATGCCCTTATTTCACCGCATTCTTTTACATTAAGCTTTTTTCCGGTCTTTATAAATTCAATGCCGTCTCCGCATATACGAAACTCTTCGTTCGTAAAATCGGGACATCCTCCTGAAACAACATTTATTTTAAAGGATTTTTGTATGTCAGTCTTTATTTTCTCCGTCGCCTGCCCTGACAAAAATACTTCTCCTACCGAAAAAATTGCTTCATGATGTAGGGCCGGAGCTACTACAGACATAATGCAGGAAGCTCCGAACTTTTGCTTCTTATTATACCACATCTTGGACATTCCGTTATCTTCTTTAATATATACAGTATAATCAGGCAACGTATCGCCCACCAAAAGGTTAGCCGGTAATGTATATAAAGGCAGGCCTGCAAAAGTTCCGGTTAACAAGGGTACTGCAGGAATCTGTGCACCTATGCAGACGGCTGTACAACGACGTAAAAAAACGGGTAAAAAGGACAAGGCCGCCTCCGTCTTGGGCGTAAACAAAATAATACCTGCAGCGGCGCAAAAAGACAGCCGAAAAGACAGATCGTAAAAGACAAAGGGATTCTCCGCTAAAAAAAACAGGGCAACTAATGACAATATATGTAAAGGGGAATGTTCGCAATTTCCTTCCGCCGCATAAGCAGCTGCCATCCCCGTAAGAGTTGATCGTATGACAGGTACTGTAAATCCGGCCAGTGCACAATACAAAAAAAGTACCACCGAAGCCCCTGACAGTTTCACCCGACGACTTAGCGACAAGCCTCCGGCTAAGGCCCAAATAACACTCAAAAGGATTGTTATGTGTGAACCGGACACGGAAAGAATATGAATCATTCCCGTAAGAGAAAAGTTGCGAATAATATCTTCATCTATTTCATCGTAATGACCGCCAAACAAAAGAGAGGTGAAAACGTATGCCAGGCGTGTTCCCATCACCTCCGTAAAAGAGTCCGTTATCCTTAGACGTATACTGTGTAAGGACGCATCATACATTGACGGCAGCTCGACAATCTCTAAGGGCGTGTCCTTACGCTCCTTACATTTCATAAAAATACTCCTGTAGCGATAGGCATGATAAAAGTCATAAGTCCCGTAATTTTTCTTAAATACGGGAGCCGTACAGGATACACGACCTTTAACTACACACCCCTCTTCAAAGGGATTCTCTCCATGAATATATAAAAGTACACTCCCCTTACCGCCGTGACTTTTTAAATCGGCTCGATAAACGGTCACACTCTGATTTTTTTCCTTATAAACACGCTTTTTATCGCAGATTCGAAAAACGGCCTCCGTCTCGGTTCCGCTTAAATAGTGAGGCAAGGCGTTAAATCTTGTCTCACTGTGTACCGTCCCTGCCCAAGCGAAGAAAAAAACGGCACCGCACATGAAGATACAAAACAGCCTCCTTCGTTTACGCACGAAGAAGGCTATACAAATACAGATAAAACCCGTAACGACTGACAACAGAATCGACAACTGCACGTATTCATGTAAAAAAATCGCCGTACAAACACAAATAACGAGACTGCAAGACAAATACTTACTCATAGATCTACGACATCTTTCAGCTTTTCATACTTGGCAACGCCAATTCCCTTTACTTGCTTTAACTCCTCTACGGATGTAAAGGATCCGTGTTCATTACGATAAGCGATAATGGCGGCTGCCATTGCAGGACCGATACCGTTTAAGCTTGTCAACGTTTTTTCATCAGCCTCGTTTAGGTGAATTTTGTGATCGTCTTTAACCGCAACCCCGATTCCGTCCGTTTTATAAGGAATATGAATATGTAATCCGTCTTCTATAGGAGCCGCCGCATTTATGGCCTCGCTGTCTGCATAGGAATTAAAACCGCCTGCATCCTTAATAACCTCACCTACTAAAAGCGGACGCTTATAAGAATATACACCGGGGCTTTTGACGGCTCCGCTTATGTAAACATATAAAAGTCTGTCATTTTCTACCTGAATTTCCGGAACGGCTGTCATTTCTTCCGGAAGCGTAGCCTCTACCAATGAATTTCCGTATACGGCCAATCCCAATGCCGTTAGTAACGGAAAAAGCAAGAAGATTCTTTTCATACTCATCCCTCCGAATAGGTTTTACACCATTTTCGGCTAAAGATTCTGAAAAGTCTGTCCTTTCTTCTTGTTTCTAATGTAATTATAATGCCGCCCTTATTATGAGAGGTTAATTATTACCATGTATTCTTGCCCTTCCACAAACCGGGACGCAACATGACAAGGATCGTAAAAATTTCCAGACGTCCTAAAAGCATGGAAAAACATATGACGGTTTTAGAGAACCAAGATAAATCCGCATATGTACAAGTCGCCCCCGTAACGCCGAAGGCCGGACCGATGCACCCCATAGTGGAAACACTGATTCCCAAGGCATCAAAACCGCCTACTCCGTCAAATGCTAAAAGAAGTGCAAAAAAGAGGATGAAGAAAATATACATAAAAAAATATTGGCCTACACGCAATACCGTACTATCGTGTAAGGTCGTTCCGTTCATCATAACCTCAACTACATGCTTAGGATAGAGTAAGTGAAGAACGGTAGACCTCACGGAACGAAAAAGAATGACTACACGGGAAATTTTCAATCCTGCTGCCGTAGATCCCGCACAGCCGCCGCAAATCATTAGACCCATGAGAACGAATTTCGACAAAACCGGCCATCTGTCATAGTCGGCAGAGACAAAACCCGTCGTGGCTATAGAGGCTGTCTGAAATGCCGCATATCGTAGAGCTGTAAAAAAATCTGAATCAAGTTCCACCATTAAATCACCGATAATAATAATGGCGGCTACCACTAAAATAGATAAATAGGCTTTAAATTCCGTATCTTTAAGTAAGACGGCAGCTCCTTTATGATAGGCACGATAATAAAGGCCGAAGTTGCCTCCTGCCAGAACCATAAAAAAAGTCATCCACCCTTCAACATATACATCATCAAAATAAGCCGCACTCTCATTATATGTAGAGAAACCTCCGGCTGATACGGTTGATAAGGCATGGTTGACGGCTCCTGTAAAATCCATCCCGCAAATTAAAAATATAATAAATGCACATACTGTAAATGCCATATAGATTTTAAAAAGAACCTTTGTCATATCCTGCAGACGAGGTAAAATGCGCTCTTTTGTCGGACCGGCCGCTTCAGCGTTATATATATATGATGAGGTTTTACCTGATTCCGGTAAGAGAGCAATAAAGATGACGACAATTCCCAAACCTCCTAACCAGTGCGTCATACTACGCCATAACAAGAGACTGGGAGGCATAATATACAGGTCTTCAATAACTGTCGCGCCCGTACCGGTAAAGCCCGAAATGCTTTCAAACAGACCATCCAGATATCCCAAATAACCGCCCGAAATATACGGAATCATACCGACCGCAGTAGCCAATAACCAGCCGCATCCTGTGATGGCAATACTTTCCTGAATGGTTAACTTTTCCTTCTTACTTTCACCGCTCGAAAAAAACAGAGCCGATATGCCGAAACATATAACCATAGAAAAAACAAACGCAGAAGTCGCCCCGTCTCGATGAATAAGGGAAGACACCAGGGGAATAGCGAGAACACACGTTTCAGCCAAGGCTATATGTCCGAGAAACTGCCCGACAATTCTGAAGTTCATACTTCCTCCGATGATTAGTGAGATTACCAGCCCTGACGCCTATGCCAAAAAGACGGCAAGAATAAGACGAGAACGCTGAATGATTCCAGTCGGCCCATGAGCATGGATATGGATACGACAACCTTACTGAACGGCGGTAAAGCCGAATAGGTACATGTAGCCCCGAAGAGGCCGAAAGACGGTCCGCAACTGCCCATGGTCGAAATACTGACTCCTAAGGCCTCGAATACCGGAACCCCGTCCCAAACCAGCAATACGGTCCACAACAGGTCCAGCATAACATAGACAAAGAAAAATCTTACGACACGAAACAATACTTCCTCCGAGTATTCACTGCCGTTAGAACTGACCGCTATTACTTCGCGAGGATATATTTTTTGACGCAATAAGGCACGAGCCGTTTTAAATAACAACATCAATCGAGTAACTTTCAGTCCCCCGGCCGTCGAGCCTGCACAGCCGCCTAAAAACATGAGAAAGATTAGAATATATTTGGAAAAGGTCGGCCATGTATCAAAATCATACGATACAAACCCGGTCGAAGATGATATGGATACGGACTGAAAAAATGCTTCCCGCAATGCATATCCGTAAGTCCACCCTTGTGTCAAAATCAGATTGCCGGCCATTAGCATAGTGGTTACCAGTACGACTAAGCAGTAAATGCGAAACTCCGTATCCTTAAAAATACATTCTATCCCTTTCCGCCATGCCGCCACATACATACCGAAGTTAGCGCTGGATATAATCATGAAAAAAGCCAATACGCCTTCAATAAGAGGACTGTCAAAATGGGCTACACTATTGTTATACGGGGAAAATCCGCCGGTAGCAATAGTGGAAAAGGCATGGTCCGCGGCGATCAAAAAATCCAGGCCGCACGCATAAAGAACCAAGGTACAGATAATTGTAAAAACTACATAAACCGTAAAAAGAGCCTTTGCCATTTCTTTGACTTGCGGTAAAAACCGTGAATCCGTAGGTCCCGTGCTTTCGGCATTGAACATACGTACGGCACCTCTGCCGAAACGAGGAAACAGTGCGATAAAAATAACGATAATTCCCAAACCCCCGAACCAGTGTGTCAAAGACCGCCATAAAATAAGGCTTTGAGGTAAGGCCTCTATGTCATCAATAACCGTAGCCCCCGTACCGGAAAAGCCTGAAACAGTTTCTACAATACCGTCCAAAACGGATAAGTAGCCGCCTGCCGCATAAGGAATCATACCCAGAAAGCTTATTAAAACCCACCCCAAAGTGGTAACGGCTATACCTTCTCG
>QWBZ01001857.1_pt1 | contig 11868 bp, 13 predicted proteins | sample 1972441 | NCBI WGS metagenome assembly QWBZ01 (sample SAMN09866721, study PRJNA288562) | Human oral metagenome isolate term6_saliva, whole genome shotgun sequencing... | isolation source: mouth | host: Homo sapiens | place: USA: California
TATTTTTATACACCGATGCCGCACTCCTTGCGGATGGCATTTTGCAGGAGTTTCGAGAAGTTGATGTTGCGCTCACGTGCGAGCGTGTCCATCCAGCCCGGGAGGGTCACGTTCTTGCGCACGGTGCGCGTGTCGTTCATCTGCCGCACGGGAAGTGTATCAGCGCGTACGAGGGCGACAGAGGCTCCGCGCGGCACATGGAGTGCGGCGAGGGCTGATGGGGCAGGGATGGCGGCGTGTTCTTCCTCCATTTGCCAGAGTGCGAGTGCGAGCGCGTCCTCAGCGTTTTCAAATGCCTCGTCGATGGTTGCGCCGTCGGTGTAACAGCTCGGCAGGTCGGGGAAGTCCACGAGGATGCCGTCCTCCTCCTCGGTAAAGATGGCAGGATAGATGTATTTCATGGAGAATCCTCCTTTATCGTATGGAGATGCCCGCATCCCTTAGAATCTTGTGCAGTGTGCCGGTGCGGACTTCCTCGCTCGGCCGTCGTCATAGGCGCACCTCCTTCACATAGATTATACACACTAATGCGCGTCTTGGTCAAGCGGCTTACTTCTTGCTTTGTTGTACGACTTTTGGTACAATAAAATAGAAAGGATGTGATCGTATGGTGGCGGTGAATTTCTCGACCCTTCGCAGCAACCTCAAGAGCTACTGCGATGCGGCGGCGCGCGACGCGGAGACGATTGTCGTGACGCGGCGCAATGAGGAGAATGTGGTGCTGATGAGCCTTGAGAGCTATAACAATCTGATGGAGAACGTTTTTCTGATGAGCGATCGGCGCAACCACGCACACATCGTGGAGGGCATCGCCCAGCTGCGCGCGGGGCGCGTGACGGAGAAGTCCACGGCAGAGCTGGAGCGTCTCCTCGATGAATAAGGTGTTTTCAGAAAATGCGTGGCAGGACTTCATGGCGTGGGTGCGTGAGGATCGCAAGATCGCGCGGAGAATCAACGAACTGCTGACGGATATCGAGCGCAACGGGCATGAGGGCATCGGAAAGCCCGAAGCTCTGCGCCATGATCTCAGCGGATATTGGAGCCGCCGGATCACGCAGAAGGATCGGCTTATCTATACCTTCGACGAGAAGAATATCTACATTGCCGCCTGCAAGGGGCATTATGAATAAGAGGCTGTCGTACGAACGTAAAACTTCGTACCACAGCCTTTTTCATAGAAAATGGGAAAATTCTCCTATTTTATTTGACAAAAACAAGAAATGAGAACATGAGTTCTTTGACGGGGGGGGTGGAGGATGTTAAAATTTTCCTACACGTTAGAACCTAATGAAATCCAATGCCAAATGCGTCAGTTTCGCAGATGGCGGCGGCCGCTCCTCATGGGGCGTGCCGAGAGAAAGGAAGATGTGTATGAGAAAAAAGAAGGCAGCGGTATGGGCAGCACTCCTGACGGGGAGCGTACTGCTCACGGCGGGCGGAGCGTCCGCCGCACCGATGGATGCGGACCGCAGCAGCGCCGAGCGTGCGATTGACCGTGTGGAGCAGGCGGCGCGCGCGGGCGCGGACAAGAATGCGTCCCTGCCGGATGTTAAGCACATGAACGTGCGTGTGGCCGATGTCACGGTCACGGGCGGCGTCAAAACGCGCGAGCACGATGTGCGCGCCATGCTCCCTGAGCTCGCGAAAAAGACCGTGAACATCCGCCGCCTCTCGCAGCAGATCCAGAGCGTCAACGACACGGGCGACATTACGCTGGCGACGGAGTTCCGTCCGGCGGCGGACGGGGCATACCATGTCACCGTGCGCGTGCAGGAGAAAAAGAGCGACCACGTCCGCCTCTCCGTGAGCAACACGGGGACGGAGTACACGGGCGACTGGCGCACGACACTCACCTACCTCAATACGAATCTCTCGGGACGTGCCGATACATTCGGCGCAGCATTTGTCACGTCACCGGGACATTTTGGCGACGTAAAGGTCGGCGCACTCTCCTATCGGCGTCTCATGCCCGAGTGGCAGGGGGCCATCGCGCTGAGCGTCAGCCATGGGCGCACAAACATCGACAACTATCCCATCGGGGCGAACCTCTTTGACGTCAATGTTGGCGGCAAGACGACGAATGTCGACCTGCACTATCAGCGGTTCCTCTCCTATACGTCGCGCAACAAGGACATCCTTGATTTTGGCATCGGACACCGCCAGACGGAGAGCGACTACGGCTTTACCTTCATCGGGACGCCCGTACACTATGAGAGCGACTACAACGTCACACTCGCCTCGCTGACCTATCATCATAGCGAGCGAAAGGCAAACAGCGCGCTCTCCTACCACGTTGGCCTCGCGGCGAACATCAATGGGGATGCGGCGGACTACGACCGCGTCACGCCAGGCGCAGACCGTCAGTTCACCCTGCTGCGTGCGGGCGCGAACTATCAGGCGCGCACGAAGGGCGACTGGATCGGTGCCGTGCGTCTCAATGGGCAGTACACGAACAAGCGCATCGTCTCCGCCGAGCAGCTCGGTGCGGGCGGGCAGATGAGTGTACGCGGGTTCGATGAGCGTGCGATCGGCGCGGACAAGGGCATCGTGGGCAGCCTTGAACTCTACACGCCCGAGATCGCAAAACACACGCGTCTCCTCGCCTTCACCGACTATGCGCACCTCGCAAACAACACGGGCGCACATACGGGGGCGGCGTTTGACAGCGAGAGCATCGCCTCGGCGGGCCTTGGCGCACGCTATAGCGACGGCCGCTTCTCGCTCGCGCTTGACTATGCGGCGATCCTGAAGGATGCGGACAAGAACCTCCTCAGGGGGCAGAATGGCCGCCGCTGGAACCTCACGGCAAGCGTGGATTTCTAATAGGGGAAAGGAAGGAACGGAATGAAGATCAAAAAGCATGTACGACGCGGGAGCCTTGCGGCTCTGATCGCGCTCGCTCTGACGAGCTCCGCACTCGCTATGCCGACGGACGGCGTGGTGCAGTCGGGCGATGTCAACATCGGCGGTAGTACGGACTTCTCGACCGTCGCAGACAACGCAACCATTACGGCGGGTACGGACAGCACAATCAACTGGAATACGTTCAATATCGCCAGCGGTGAGACGCTGAACTTTAACATCGCCGATGGCAAGCTGCTCCTCAACCAAGTGACGGGCGCACAGGCATCCGACATCCTCGGCACGATGAACCAGACGGGCAAGGGCTCGCTCGCCCTCGTCAATCCGAACGGCATCCATATCGGGCAGAATGCCGTACTGGATGTGAACTCGCTGACCCTCTCCACACTCGGTATCGGGACGAAGAACGACGCAGAGACACTCCTCCGTCAGGGCGCACTCGGTGCGCGTGCCATCACGGTCGATCAGGGAGCGCAGTTTGACATCGCACGCAAGCTGAACCTTTTCGGCGGACAGGTCACCGTTGCGGACGGCGTTGTGTTCAACCTCAAGGATGTGCCGAACCCGCAGGAGAGCATGCTGGAGGTCGTTGCGGCAAAGGAGCTGTATTGGCAAGAGGGGGCGGATCATGACAGCGACCTCTCAAAGTGGACGATGGAGCGTGGCAATACGGTTGATTTTCACGGTACGGTGAATGCACTCAGTACAGGCAAGGATGCCGAGATCAATATTATGGGCTATGCGGTCAATGCAGACCGTGCGCACATCGACGGGGATCGCGCAGAGGTTGCGATTGCTGCATGGACGAAGCTTGTATCCGATGATCGGAATAATGCGCCTGTCAAAACAACGAAGGTGGAACTCTCCCCCGAGAATGTCGTGCGTGCGGACGGACTCCAGATTCGCGAGAAGAAAAGCACGGAGATTCGCGGCGGGAAAGTCGAGCTGAAGAACAGTACGATTGACTCGGCACGTCTTGATATTACAGCGCAGAAATCCTTCGACAGTGCGGGAAATATGGATGTCACAAGGGGGCATGAGGCGTTGACGGCGACAGCGGACAACTCTGTCGCGCTTGACAACGTCACCATCAACGGAATCACAGGACCGGAGCGGTATCACTGGTTCGAGATTACGGGCGGTGCCGTGAATATTGCGAACTCGAACATCCACACCGAGAAGACGCTGAACATCGGGGCGGTCTCCTCCCTCGACCGTATGTTGAAGAAGCGCGAATGGGCATCGCCGATTGAGCTTGAAGGGACGCGCACAAGTACGGCGGCAAACACGCTGAATGTTACGAACTCCACGCTGCGCGTGACGCGCCCCGCATGGGAGTCGCCCACATCCGGAGCAGTTCAGGCGGATCTCAACGCAAAGGACGTAAAGCTCACGGGCGGTACGGTGCATCTGACGGGAGCGACGATTGAGACGCCGCTGATTGCCCAGATCATGGCGGGTACGACCGTCGAGAGAGAGGACAGTCCATACAATCAGACCGCGCATACACCGAGTACCACCGAGCTACACAGCCTTCGGTCGACACCTGCGCATACGGTAACAATCGACGGAACAAGTATGATCCGATCGACAGATGTCGCTGTCGGTGCCGGCAAGGTGACGGTCGGCAATGATGTGACGTTTAACCTTGGTGACGGCTCGGGCGGTGCGATGGAGGTGGTCGCCGGTTCGCGTGTCCCGATGGGGGAGACGGAGATCACCACCTCAACGACGCGCGGGAACGATGTAGAGTTCCATGGCAAGATTCAGGGAATGACGAGCGCGAACCATACGGTCGATATTACGGGCGCGACGGTAAATCTCAACAGCGCGCAGATCGGTTCGGCTGGCGATAACGGCATTGTCAATGTCATGGCGGCGAGAACGACGCGCATCAAGGATGCCGATCATGTTGACATCGCCGCGAGCGCAGGCAATGCAGTCAGCGCGGAGGGGCTTACGGTCAACAGCGGCAAGACCAATGTGGCGGGCGGCAACGTTGCGTTGAAAGACAGCACCGTGCAGAGCAGCTCGCCGGCACTGATTGCTGCGGTCAATCGCCTCAAATTTGACGGCGCAGAGAAAACGGCGACTGCGGCAAAGAACAATGTCGTTTACATGGACGGTGCGAAGGTCAAGGGCTCGGATGTCACCACGGTGAGCGGCAAGGTGCAGATGGTCGACAATGCGGAGGTTGAGGGGACGGGCGATGTCTATCTCTACATCGGCAACTCCATTGCGACAAATGCGGAGGGGAAGACGGTCACGAGCGTCACCAAGGACAATACCCTCGACATGCGCGGCTCCAAACTGAAGGGCGATGTGGTCGACTTCCCGAGCGGTGGTGCAGGAATTTACGAGGGCAGCACCGTTACAGCTGCGACAAAACTCGATAACAGCGAGGTTCGTCGTACGGATGGCTCCACGGGCGTGTATCAGCGTGACAACACCTCCGCTGTGACGGAGAACGGCGTGACGGAGAACTATGATGTCACGACCGAGGTCCCGCCCAGACCAGCAAAGCCCGTACCGCCTCCTGTCCCTGCGTCCATGGATGCCGAACTCTCCGCACAGGATGAGGAAAACATCGATACGGGACGCATGGCGGCGAAGGATGCGCTCGCAGCAACGTCGAAGGAGGAGATTGTCGCAAGTCTCGTCAAGACGATTGCAAAGCTGAACGAGAAGGTGGCTGAGTCTCCGCGCCAGACGGCGGGCATCGTCGTCGGCATGGTGAAGGAGATCGCCGAGACATCGACCCTCGATGCGGCGGCTAAGCTCGATCTGCAGCGTGCCGTGCTCGACGCCTACGCGCCCGTGCAGGAGCTCAAGGACGAGCAGGATCATCATGCCGTACGGACACTCGCGGATGCTGTCCGCGCCGCTGAGAATACGCTCGTGACGGCGACGACGCATGAGCATGATTCCAGCAATGTGCAGCCGGTGACCTTCATGGACTGATGCACATCCATCAATAGAAGACCCAGTGAATCAAAAAGGCTGCGGCGGTTCATTCCGTCGCAGCCTTTTTCATACAATATGATATTTCTTCCACGGGATCTGATTGAGGCGTACGGTATTCAAAAAGTCCACGATGTCCTTGCGTCCGTAGTACTGCGGTTTGCCCTGCGGTGTGAGGCTCATGAGGATGATGGGCATACCGGGGAAGAAGCGCATGAGGGCGCGGCGGGTCTGCGTGGATTTGATGGTGTAGCGCGTGACCTCCGGCGCGACGTGGATGATGGCGAAGGTGACGCCTTTCTCGATGATGACAGCTCCCTCGATGGTCATGGATGCGCTCCTCTCTGTAATCGGCTCATTTTATCAGAGACTATGATACTATACAAGAATAAAATTCAATTTAACATTAAAATAAGGTTGCGGAAATCCGTAGAACCCCGTATAATAACCATAAGGGCAGTACATCGTTGTGGTGTATGTAAATAGTCCCGCTTTATGGTATTGACGGAATATTGAAAAAGCGACTTGCGTATGGTATTCTTTCGCAAGGATTTTTTGGTATCGCGTCGAATACGATAAAGGTACTGATATTCAACGAAGACGGCGCGTGCGTCGACATTCATGGTGGATGTCGGGGTTTTGTTGCGCGTGGTCGGAGGAGGAATATGAGGCAGGTTTTATCGGCGTATTGGAGGCAGGTCGGTCTGGCGTTCGCGGCGGCGGTGCTCCTCGGGGCGGTGGCTCTCCTCATGATGGACGAGCTCGCACTCATCGGGGCGCTTACGGCGGGCGCAGCAGCGGCGGCGCTCTACTTTGTCCACGGCATTTCTTTGCGGCGGTGGGAGGATTTCTCCTGATGCACGCGCTGATGATGGCGCAGATGATCGGCAGGGCTCTGTACGCAGATGGAAAGAACCGTCCGACGGACGGCTCGAAGTAGGAGGGGGGAGACCCCCGAGGGAGGTAGAGGTTATGCACGAAATCGGTGTTCGCGAGGCAGTGCAGTTCGCCGGATTTACCTTCAATTCACAGACCCTCGTCATGACGTGGATCTCGATGGTCGTCGTCCTCTTCATCGGTTGGCTCGCGACGCGCAATCTCAGGGTTGTGCCGACGTCCAACTGGCAGGTGATGATGGAGACGGTGATCGAGGCTCTGCATGACCAGGTGGAGGAGAATATGGGCCCGCGCGGGCGTGGATTCCTGTCCACGTTTATCGTGTCGCTGTTCCTGTTCCTTCTCGTGTCGAATTGGATTGGTCTTATTCCGACGATGGCATCGCCGACAAATGATCTGAACACCACCCTGGGACTGGCTCTGCTGGTCATCGTCATGATGCACGTCTTGGGACTGGCGGTAAAGGGGATGCACTATGTGGCGCATTTCTTCCAGCCGGTCGCACCGTTCATCATCATCAACATTGTCGAGGAGGTTGCGAAGCCGATTACGCTGTCGTTTCGTCTTTTCGGCAACATCCTGGCGGGTGAGATTCTGATTCACATCCTGCTGCAGCTCCTCGGGAACGGTTCGACGATCCCGTCGGTGATCTGGCTCGCGTTCAGCGTGTTCGTCGGCATTGTGCAGGCGCTGGTCTTCACGATGCTCTCGACGGCGTACATCGGCGCGGCCATCAAGACGGACGAAGGTCATTAACGGCGGTATCGGTCGTGACCACACAGGTTTTGCACGCCGTGCAGCAGGCACGGGCACGAAGATTTTGTTCACATATTTAAGGAGGATCTTTTCATGGAAAACGCAATCATGGTCGCAGGCGCTCTTATCGGTGCGGGTCTCTGCTTTGGTCTTGCTGCAATCGGCGCAGGTATCGGTGACGGTCTGGTCACGGGCCGCTTCATCGAGGGTCTTGCACGTCAGCCGGAGGCGGGCGGCGTCCTCTTTACGCGTACGCTGATCTCGGTCGGTCTGATTGAGGCACTTGCCATCATCGGCGTCGTTTTCGGCATCATCATGCTCTATGCAAATCCGCTGATTCACTAAGACGTATGTGGCACGGATTTTGCAAAGGGGGCATAGGAATTGAGTGAAATTACGCAAGGCCTGATTGATCTCAACGGGACGCTGCCCATCCAAATCATCAACTTCCTGATTCTCGTTGCACTCCTGCGCGCAGTGGCCTATAAGCCGATCGTGCGCATGATGGACGAGCGCAAGGCGAAGATCGCTGAGAGCATCGAGAAGGCGGATGCGGATGCCGCGGCAGCGGAGGCGACGCTGAACGAGTACAAGGCGCAGCTCGCTGCGGCGCGTACGAAGGCGCAGGAGATCGTCGACATGGCGGAAAAGCGTGCCGGCGAGGAGCGCGAGGCGAGCATCCAGGCGACGAAGCGTGAGATCGAGCAGATGAAGAAGTCCGCCGAGGAACAGATGGAGCGCGAGCGCGCCCATGCGGTGGAGCAGCTGAAGGCCGAGGTCGTCGCCCTGTCGCTCGCAGCGGCGGGCAAGATCATCCAGAAGAATCTGGATGCAAAGGACAACGACGCCATCATCGGCGAGTTCATCGCAAAGCTCGACGCGAAAAAAGTCGGTGACGCGTCATGCTGAACATGGAGCTGGCGCGCAAGTACGCGCGTGCGATCTTCGAGCTGGCGTGCGAGGAGAACGCGCTCAGCGCCTACGGAAATGACCTCGCCAAGGTGCAGCAGACATACGTCGACTGCCCGGAGCTGAAGGCGTACCTCTGCAACCCGAACATCCAGCCCGAGGACAAGAAGTCCCTCCTGAAGGAAGTGTTCGGGGACGAGGTGCGCGAGATGGTGCTGAACTTCCTCCTGCTGCTCATCGACAAGCGGCGCATGATGGTGTTCGAGGCGATCAGCGCGATCTTTGTGCAGCTCTCGAACGAGAAGCTCGGCATTGCCGTGGCGGATGTCACGACGGTGGAGCCGCTCAGCGAGACGCAGAAGGCAGAGCTGATGGAAAAGCTCGGACGCGTGACGGGCAAAGAGGTATCCCTGCGCGAGCACCGCGACCCCTCGCTCATCGGCGGCGTGGTGGTGCGCATCGGCGACCGCCGCATCGACGGCAGCATCAAGGGACGTCTGGCAGCGATGACGGCAGAGTTAATGGCGAACTAGCGGGGTGACAGCGAAATATGAAAATGAATCCGGAAGAGATTACTTCCATCATCAAGGAACGCATCAAGAACTATGATGTCGATCTGAACGTCAACGACGTCGGCACGGTTCTTGAGGTCGGCGACGGCATTGCGCATATCTACGGCCTCGACAAGGCGATGGCAGGCGAGCTGCTCGACTTCGGCAACGATGTCTATGGGCTCGTGCTGAACCTCGAACAGGAGAGCGTCGGCGCGGTGCTGCTCGGCGGCGAGACCCTCATCAAGGAGGGTGACACCGTAAAGCGTACGGGACGCATCATGCAGGTGCCCGTGGGCGAGGCGATGGTCGGACGCGTCGTGGACGCACTCGGCCGCCCCATCGACGGCAAGGGACCCATCGACACGAAGGAGTTCCGTCCGGTCGAGTCGCCGGCACCTGGCATTGCCGACCGCAAGAGCGTCCATGAGCCGCTCCAGACGGGTCTGAAGGCGATTGATGCCCTCGTTCCGATCGGCCGCGGCCAGCGCGAGCTGATCATCGGCGACCGCGGCACGGGCAAGACGGCGATTGCCGTCGATACGATCCTGAACCAGAAGGGACAGAACTGTATCTGCGTCTACGTCGCCATCGGTCAGAAGGCATCCACCGTCGCGCGCGTCGTCAAGACGCTCGAGGACGGCGGCGCGATGGACTACACGATCATCGTCGCGGCGACGGCAGCAGACTCTGCGCCGCTGCAGTACCTCGCACCGTATGCGGGCGTGGCGATGGCAGAGTACTTCATGTATAAGGGCGGTCATGCGCTCTGCGTCTATGACGACCTCTCCAAGCACGCGGCAGCGTACCGCGCCATGTCGCTCCTGCTCCGCCGTCCGCCCGGACGCGAGGCATACCCGGGCGACGTGTTCTACTTACACTCCCGCCTCCTCGAGCGCGCGGCAAAGCTCTCCGACGCACTCGGTGCAGGCTCCATCACGGCACTGCCGATCATCGAGACCCTCGCGGGCGACCTCTCGGCGTACATCCCGACGAACGTCATCTCGATCACCGACGGTCAGATCATGCTGGATACCGACTCGTTCTACTCGGGCATCCGCCCGGCGATCAGCGTCGGTCTCTCGGTCTCGCGTGTCGGCGGCTCCGCCCAGATCAAGGCGATGAAGCAGGTCGCGGGCACGATGCGTCTCGACCTCGCACAGTACCGCGAGCTCGCGGCATTCGCGCAGTTCGGCTCGGATCTCGACAAGGCGACCAAGGCACAGCTCGACCGCGGTGCCCGCATGGTTGAGACGCTGAAGCAGGCGCAGTACAGCCCGCTCTCCGTTGCGGAGCAGGTGCTCGTCATCTTTACGGCGGTGCGCGGCCATCTTGCGGACATCCCCGTCGGCAAGGTCGTCACCTTCCACACGGACTTCCTGAAGTTCATGCGCACGGCGCACCCGGAGATCGCTGCGGCGATCACGGAGATGAAGAAGCTGGACGATGGGCTCGAGGCGGACATCACAAAGGCGATCGCGGAGTTCAAGGAAACCATCTCCTACAAAGAAGCGTAAGGGGAGAGGTGACCGTATATGGCAAATTTACAGGACATCCGCCGGCGCATTCGAAGCGTCAAGAGCATCCAGCAGATCACGAACGCCATGGACATGGTCGCGACCTCGCGTCTGCGCCGTGCCAAGGAGGCAGCCAACAGCAACCGCCCCTACGCCGAAAAGACGGCGGCGGTCATCCGCAGCGTGGCGGCAGCGGCGACAGGCATCTCGCATCCGCTCCTCGAGCAGCATGAGAGCGGCAAGCGCCTCATCCTCGTCATGGCGGCGGACAAGGGGCTCGCAGGCGCATACTCCAGCAACGCACTCAAAAAGGCGATGACGCTCGTCGAGGACAAGTCCAACACGCAGATCGTCACCGTCGGGCGCAAGGCCCGCGACTTCTTCAAGAACCGCAGCTTTGACATCATCAGTCAGCGCGTCGGCATCAGCGAGCGTCCGAAGGCGACGCACGCGCAGAAGATCGCGCGCACGCTCATCAGTGCGTTTGAGTCCGGCGAGATCAAAGAAGTCTACATGGTCTACACGCGCTTCGTGTCGGCCATCACCTGTGTGCCCGAGGTCGTGAAACTCCTGCCCTTTACGGCAGAGGCAGGCGAGGGACACGCACAGGCACCCTACATCTATGAGCCGAATGCCGAGGAGGTGCTCGGGGCACTGCTGCCGCAGTACCTTTTCACCACCATCTATGCGGCGCTCCTCCAGTCGGCGGCGAGCGAGCTGAGCTCACGTATGAACGCGATGAGCAACGCGACCGACAACGCCGGGGAGCTCATCGGAAAGCTCGACCTCTACTACAACAAGGTACGTCAGGCGGGCATCACGAACGAGATCAACGAGATCGTCGGCGGCGCCGAGGCACTCAAGTGACATCCATGTACGCCGCGTGCATGGAGGTAAGGAGGTTTTCCATTGGCAAAAGGTAAAGTCGTACAGGTCATTGGACCTGTCGTAGATATTGAGTTTCCGGCGGGCGAACTGCCGGAGATTCTGAACGCCATCAAGGTCAGGGGCAAGACGGCCGACCATGACATCGACCTCACGGTCGAGGTCATGCAGCACCTCGGCGACAGCGTCACGCGCTGCATCGCCATGAGCTCCACCGACGGCCTGATGCGCGGCATGGAGGCGGACGACACGGGTGCGCCGATCAGCGTGCCGGTCGGCGAGGCGACCCTCGGACGCGTCTTCAACGTCCTCGGTGAGACCGTTGACCACAACCCCGAGCCCGTCGGCAACAAAGAGGTGTGGCCGATCCATCGTGCCGCCCCGAAATTTGACGAGCAGGAGACATCGACCCAGATCCTCGAGACGGGCATCAAGGTCGTCGACCTCATCGCCCCGTACTCGCGCGGCGGAAAGGTCGGACTCTTCGGCGGTGCCGGCGTCGGCAAGACCGTTCTCATCATGGAGCTCAT
>QWBZ01000596.1_pt1 | contig 11818 bp, 9 predicted proteins | sample 1972441 | NCBI WGS metagenome assembly QWBZ01 (sample SAMN09866721, study PRJNA288562) | Human oral metagenome isolate term6_saliva, whole genome shotgun sequencing... | isolation source: mouth | host: Homo sapiens | place: USA: California
GTCTTGAGAAATTTGGCCGCTTCGAGCACGACGAACATGTCGTTCTTGGCCAGTACCTGTTCGCCGGTGGGGAGGGTGGTGAATTGCTGCGCGATGTTGATGCGCTTCACGTAGTTGACCGTCGATTTCACGGGGATGCTGATGTCGGCTTTGGCGAGGCGGAAGGTGGAATCGGCCAAGATGTAGAGCGAACCCGTGAACCCGAAGTCGCGCGGATTGTTGGGGCCGAACGAAACTTGGATGCAGCGCTGTCCGTCGACCACGGTGGTGTCTTCGATGAAGTAGCGATAGAACGCGATGGCGCCGTGGGTGGCCACGGGGCTGAGGAACTGTGCTTGCAGGAAGCGGATGTCGTCTTGATAGAGGTCGACTTCCGTGAACACATCTTGCAACATCGAGGCGAGAATGTCGCCCGTGTCGATGATTTCGTTCATGCCGTTGGTGCGTTCGCCTTTGACAATGGTCTTGGCCGCGCCCAACTCCTTACTATAAATCTCTTGCGAAACGGTTTCGTCGACCGAAACGGGGAGAATCAGTTTGCCGGTTTCTTTCGAGGTCTCGACGTGTTCTTTGAGAAAGGGCATGCGTTTGATGCCGCCCTCCTCGAAAAACTCGGGCGTGATGTCGCTCAGCGCGAAAGTGAGCTTGTTGTATTTCTCAAAACTGTAGAAATCGCGGTTGCGCAGGTCGCCGGCTTTCTTCGCCGCGATGACTTTTTCCATCAAAATCACCGCCGGATTGTTCTTGCGCGAATACTTCGAGCGTTTGGCCTGCACAACAGCTGTGCCGACGGTGAAGTCGGCGGGCTTGAGGCGCACGATGAGCGAGTCACCCCCCACGGCGCGGGTGGAGAAACTCTCATAGCCAACGCTGCTCACCACCACGCGCATGCCTTTGTGGAGCGGCAGGGAGAAACGCCCCGTGGCATCGGTCTGCACACCGTGGCGGCCGCCTTTGGCCGCGTCGTAAAACACATTGACGAACGGAATGGCTTCGCCGCTCTTGGCATCGACCACGCGACCCACGAGGCGTTGCGCCGAAAGGGGCAGGGCGGTGAAGAGCAACAGGAAAAAGAGGAGCAAGGACTGCTTCATGAGATGACGGAAAAGGAGGATTTCGCGGAGAATGACGAACGGAAAATGTGCGAGAAGCACTTATTGTTGCGCGCGATTGCGGCGGTCTTCACGACGTTCGCGCGGGGCGATGACGAGCGGATCGGTGTGCATCTCGTCGTGACGCAAACGATTGCGATAGACATCGATGGCCGTGTAGATGGATTGCACGAACGATTGGATCGAAGCCACGCCCTTGCCGGCAATATCATAGGCCGTGCCGTGATCGGGCGAGGTGCGTACGATGTCGAGACCGGCGGTGAAGTTCACCCCGTCGTCCATCGACAGCGCCTTGAAGGGCGCGAGGCCCTGATCGTGGTACATGGCCAGCACTGCATCGAAGTGGCGAAACGAACCGGCACCGAAGAATCCATCGGCACTGTAGGGGCCGAAGCAGGGAAGTCCCTCGCCGTTGAGACGCTGCACGAGGGGCGCGAGCAGTTCCACCTCTTCGCGGCCGTGCAATCCCTCGTCACCGTTGTGGGGGTTGAGGCCGAGCACGGCAATGCGGGGAGCGGTGATGCAAAAGTCGCGTCGCAGCGTGGCGTGGAGGCGTTGGAGTTGCGCTTCGACGTGCTCGGCCGTGATTTTTTCGGGCACTTCGCTCAGCGGAAGGTGGGTGGTGACGAGCGCCACGCGCATGAGCGGGTTGAGCAAGACCATGAGGGCTTTGCCGCCGCAGACGGCTTGGAGAAATTCCGTGTGGCCGGGATAGCGGAAGTCGGCCGACTGGATGTCGGCCTTGTTGATGGGACAGGTGACCAGGGCGTCGACGCGGCCGGCATGAGCCGCAGCGGTGGCCGCTTCGAGCGAGCGGAAGGCCATGCGACCGGCTTCGGCCGAGGGACGGCCGGGCTCTATCTTCACTTCCTCGTCGCCGATCACGTCAATCAGGTTGAGGCGGTCGGGATGCGCGTCTTCGGGCTGCTCGATGCAGTGCCAATGCACGTCAAGTTCCAAGGCTTTGCGGTAGTAGGCGGCCACTTTCTCGCTGCCATAGACGATGGGGGTGCAAAGTTCCAAGAGTTCGGGTTGGGCGAAGGCTTTGAGGATGAGTTCATAGCCGATGCCGTTGGTGTCGCCGTGGGTGATGGCGATGCGTATCTTTCTGTTCATTGCGATTGTTGCGGAGGGGTGGAAAAAATGAGGGAAGGGGTGGGGCACAGCGTGCGAGGGCATTAGGCGCGTTCCTCTTCCATGCGTTTGGTGGTGAGCATACCGCAGGCGGCGTAGATGTCTTGTCCGCGAGAGGCGCGCACGGTCGTGGTGATGCCGTGGGCATTGAGATAGTCTTGCAGGCGCAGCATGGCCGTTTCGTCCGTGCCGTCGAAACGCGTGTCGGGGATGGTGTGGAAACGGATCATGTTGATGCGACAGTCGAGCGGTGCGAGCAGACGCACGAGGGCGCGGCCGTGTTCGAGCGTGTCGTTGATGCCGCGAAACACGATGTATTCGAACGTCAGGCGGCGCTGTTTCGTGCCTTCGGCGTAGTCATCGGTCGTTTTGCGGCAGAAATCATATTGACTCAGCAACTCGATGAGCGCTTCGACGCCGAAGGCGCGTTCGGCCGGCATCATCGCGCCGCGTTCGGCCGCATCGGGGTGGTGGAGCGAGACGGCCAAGCTGCATTTGCTCTCGTCGAGAAAGCGACGCAAGCCCTTGGCCACACCCACCGTGGACACGGTGATGCGCTTTGGACTCCAGGCGTAGCCCCAAGGTGAGGTGAGGGCTTCGGTGGCACGGAGCACGTTGTCGATGTTGTCCATCGGTTCGCCCTGACCCATGAAGACGATGTTGGTGAGGCGCTCACGTTCGGGCAGCGAATAGACCTGATTCAATATATCGGCCGCGGCGAGTTGCGCCATGAAGCCCTGTCGGCCGGTCATGCAAAATTCGCACGCCATTTTGCACCCCACTTGCGACGAAACGCAGAGGGTGGCGCGCTCGCCGTCGGGAATGAATACCGACTCGATGTAGTGCCCCTTGGCGGTGCGAAAGAGATATTTGATCGTGCCGTCGCGCGATTCGACGCTTTCCACCGGGGTGGAAATGCCCAGGACGTAGGTTTCGGCCAAACGGGCGCGGGCGGCTTTCGAGAGATTGGTCATCTCGTCGAAAGAGCGGGCGTGCTTGTCGTAAATCCAACCACAAAGTTGTTTTCCCACGAAGCGCGGCAGCCCGAGCTCGACCGCTACGGCGGTGAGTTCGTCGAGGGTGAGACCGAGGAGCGCCGGTTTGGCGGAAAGGGGAGTGGAGTTGTTGTCGGACATAGGGGAGTAATGAGGTGAAGGCGCCGGGCGGCAGGCAAAGTGCGCCGCCGACTAACCATACTATCGTGCAAAAATACGATTTTTTTGCGAGCCTTCGGGCGGCATGCGCTGATTTTCAAGCGCCGAGGAGAAGAGTGGTGCGAAAGAAGCCGTGGGAAAGGCGTTTTTCGACGACTTTCGGCGAAAAGTGGACTGCTTTTTGCCGAAAGTCCACTGCTTTCGCGCGAAAGTCCACCACTTTTGCGGCGGAGGAGAGCGAGGCAGCGGAAGAAAAGATTTTTTCGCGCGGCAGATTTGGCATAATGCAGTCGAATGCTTATATTTGCGGTCTAAATCATTCGTCTATGCAGCAACTTCTACGCTATCTGTTTTCTCTGCTCTGTGTCGTCGCTCTCTCGAGCGTCGGTGCTTTGCGCGCGGCCGATGTGGTTGCCGCTGCTCCCTCGTCGGAGTCGCCGGCATTTGTTGCACCGTCCGAAGTTTCGATCTCGTTGCGCGGCAATCAGTTGCGCGTGACCAACGCCGACGGACAGACGGTGGAAGTCTATAACATCACCGGGGTGAAAGTATTTGTGCATCGCGTCGAAGGCGACGATCGCACGTTCACACTCAGTGCCGAGCGCGGTATTTACATCGTCAAGGTCGGTAAGGTCGTACGGCGCGTGACGCTCCTCTGAGGCGCGTCGTTGCCGAGCGTCGCAGGCTGTGCCGCCCGCGATGCGCGGAGCCCCGTTGCCCAATGTAAGGCAACGGGGCTTCGTGGCGCTAAGCTGTGTATTTTCTTTTTATTGAGTATGGGATTCCCGATGCCCGCTATATTCGAAGTAGGGACTAATTAAATTCTATTTTTTATGGATCATCGTGTTAGAAAAATCGGTGTGTTTTATGACGGTAGTTATGTATTCCAAGTGCGCAATTATTATAAGCGTGTGCATGAGCGCCATGGCATTTTGGATTTCAATGGACTGCATACGTTTGTGAAGCAGGAGATCGCCCGCATCGAGGGCTTGTCGGAGCAGGAATTGAGCATGTGTAAAATTGTGGATGCGCATTTCTTTCAAGGTCGCCGCTCGGCTCACCATTCCGATGCCGAGGCGTTGAGAGGCGAACGGGCTTTCGACGAAATGCTCAGCCGCATGGGCGTGACCACGCACTACCTGCCGTTGAAGAAACGCGGCTCTTTCGAAATGGAAAAGGGCATCGATGTGTGGTTGGCCTTGGAGGCGCTCGAGCAGTCGTACTACAAGCACTACGATTTTGTGGTGCTCTTGGCGGGCGACGGCGACTACCTGCCGCTGCTGCGCAAACTCAATGCGTTCGGCATTCGGGTGATGTTGCTCTTCTGGGAGTTTGAATATGAGGACGACCGAGGCGGGGTGCGCTACACCTCGGCTTCCGATGCGTTGAAGAACGAAGCCACCTATCCCATGGACATGGTGCAGGTGTGCAACAGCCCGAAAGGCGACATCCTCTTCAGCAACGACAGAATGCGCGACGCCGATTCGCAAAACGAAGTGGAAGAGTATGAGGGAGTTGTCCTTTCGGTGGGGCGAGATTATGGCTTCATCAAGCAGGAGAGTTTCCCCGACAATGTGTTTTTCCTGACCAAAACGGTCGAAGGTGACGTGCAGCGCGGCGACCGCGTGACGTTTGCCGTCGAAGTGGGACAGAATGGCAACCTGGTGGCCAAGTTTGTCCGCTCGGTGAAGTAGAATTTGCCCTAAGGCTCAAAAAAAGTGCCTGCGCAACGTGAGGTTGCGCAGGCACTTTTTTGTGTCTTTGCGCCGGCGGGGCGCATTTGCGGGTGGACTTAGAGGGTAAGATCGCCTTTGCCGCGGAGAAAGCGGTCGAGTTCGCGTTCGTCGAGCGCGAGCGTGCCGTCCGAAAGGGCAAGAAAAGCGTCTTTCACATCCTCTTCGTTGCCGGCGGTGTTGATTTTCGCAAAGACTTGTCGCAACACGGCACTGCGTTTGTCGGTGGCACGCATGAGGCGACTGAACTCTCCGCGGAGCAGTTGGGCGTCTTGGTCGATTTTGCGTTGTTGTGCCACGGATTCGGCCTGCACTTGTCGCAGCGCGAGGTAGCTCGACAGGACGTTGAACACCGAACCGGCGGTGCGCTTCAGGTCTTGGTTCAACTGTTCGTAGCGTTTTTCGGCGCGTATTTCTTCGGCGATGGCGCGCGCTTGTTGGGGATTTTTGGCTTGGGCGAGTTCTTGGCGGCGCGCTTGGACGATGGCTTGTGTCTCGAGAGCCGATTCGGCAGCCTTGTTTTGCAGCTCTGCTTGCAGTTGGCTGAGCGCGCGTTGGCTTTGAGCGGGCATCGATACCTGGTTGAACTGATAGGGTACGGTGGCTTTGAGCAGTCGCTCGTCGAGTGAGGTTTGTGTGATCTCGCGGGCGAGGCGGAGCAGGCGGACGACGTCGCCCAAGCGCTGGGCTATTTCGGGCGTATTGATCGGATCTTGGTGCTCGGCACGGCGTATTTGCAGACTCATGCCGTTCACTTCCGCTTGGAATTTGAGCTTCTCTTTTTCTACGACGGCGAGTTTCTTGCCGTAGGTTTTCACCTCGCGGCGGTGTTCCTTGTGTTGGGCTTCCATCTCTCGATAAGCCTCGTATAAGGCGCCGTGCACTTCAGACCACTGCTGATAACGCTCTTCGTAGTTGTGATTGTGGATGCCAAAGGTGAGCAGGTTGAAGAAGGCCGGCCAGCGCGTCGGGCGCGCGCTCTTGGCTCGCTTGTAGAATCGACGCAAGCCTTTGAGGTTCTCGTTGAGTCCTTCGGCCTGTGTGCGATGGTGCTCGATGGAGCCCCGGTGTTGGCTGACGAATAGCTCGGCCTTGTGCAGATCATCGAGCTTCTCCTTGCGCTTTTGGCGGAGTTCTTTCAAGTTGCCGCGGCTGTAAGGCGTCGACGAGGGTTTGGAAGCTGTGATCGAAGACACGATCGGAATACTCGTGGAATTTTTTGGCCGGGTTCACGCCCCTCGAGATTGTCATCGATGCTGCTGCAAAGTCTCTCGCCGTGGGCCACCACGAGGGCGTTGGTGTTGTCGATGTGGTCATTGACTTCGTGTTGTGTGCAGTGACTCAGGCGTTTGAGGTAATTTGTCTGATCGACAACAGAGCGCCCGAAGGTGCCCTCTACAATTTGTGTGCGGAGAGCATTGTCGCGGTAGAGCTTGTAGGCCTCGCACACAGCTTGTTGCAGGGTGGTTTCGCTGAGATCGGCCGAAGGGAAGTCGGGGCGGAGCGCCGCAGCGAGATCGTAGAGGCTTAATAGCCCCTTTTCGTGGTATTGGTCTCGGGCGAGTTGTTGAATGTGTTCGTGAAGGGGAGTGGGTTCCATGGGAGATTGTGCAGATGAGTTGTTCATGAGTATTGAGTTGTGCTCGAAACGTTTCGGAAGTGGGGGAGAAGGGCGCAAATGTTGCGGCGACACTGCCGAAAATTGGGGGCTGTTTGCCGTTTGTGGTCGATGACGAGGGCACACCCGTGGCCTTTCGGTGAAGAGCGGGCGTGGGCGTGGGGAAATGGGGGAAAAAAGAAAGCCCGCCCAAAAGAATTTGTTCTTTGGGCGGGCTTTCTTGGTGCGGCGCGTGACCGATGTGCATCGGCATCACGCGTGAGTTGGGGGATAGGGGCTGCCTATCTTCGAGGTGATCTGCTCACTGCACCCAACGCTTTCCCCGGGTGGGGAGAGAAATTATCCTTGTACCTCTTTGATCTTCTCGGCAATGATTTCGAGGTCGTTGCGGAGGGTCTGAATGCGGCGCTCGATGTCGGCAACGAGGGAGTTGCCGGCCTTGGATTTCGAGTTGAGGAAGGTGAGATTCGTCTCGTAAGTTTGAATTTCGGCCTTCTTGGTTTCGTAGGCACGTTGGAGACGTTGCAATTCACTTCCACCATTTTGCGCTGCACGACGGGCGATGTTGTCTACACGACGACGACCGGCTTCGCGGTGCACGGTTTCGTAGATTTTGTCGCAGAGGGTGCGGTAGGTGCGGTAGATTTTTTCCTTTTTGCGGAAGGGGACGTGGCCGATGGCGGCCCATTCGGCTTGGAGGGCTTTGACGGCTTGTTGAAGTTGCTCGCTGCCTTCGTCGGCCAACTGCTGGAGGCGGGCGATGACGTCGAGTTTCTTGGTGAGGTTGGCTTGTTCCTCTTCGTGAACACCGGAATTGGCTTCTTTCTTGCGGTCGAAGAAGGCGTTGCAGGCGGTGTTGAAGCGTTTCCACACGGCATCGCTCACTTTGTGGGCGACGGGGCCGATCTTTTTCCACTCGGCTTGGAGCGCAACGAAGGCGTTGGTGGTGTTGCTCCAGTCGGTGCTGTCCTTCAGTTCCTCGGCGCGTTGACACAAAGCGGTTTTTTGTGCGAGGTTGTCGGCGAGGGTTTCGCGCAGACTGCGGAAATAGTGGGCTTTGGCCGTGAAGAAGCGATCGCAGGCGGTGCGGAAGCGCTCGAAAATGGCCTGATTTTGCTTGCGGGGCGTGAAGCCGACGGTTTTCCACTCGTTTTGCATGCCGATCACGAGCTGGGACATGGCATCCCATTCGGCCATGGTGGAGAGGGATTCGAAGTTGAGCGCCTCGACTTGTTCGCAGAGGTTGGTCTTCTTGGCGAGATTTTCTTCCTCTTCTTGCTTACGGCCGAGGAAGAAGTCTTGATGGCGCTTGTTGACGGTGGTGGAAGCGGCTTTGAAGCGGTTCCAAATTTCTTCGCGCTGCTCTTTGGCTACGGGGCCGGTTTCGCGAAATTCCTGATGAAGCTTTTGCAGCGCGTGGAAAGCGGCGACCACATCTTCGTCTTCGGCGAGCTTTTCGGCCGATTCGCAAAGGCGCGTTTTGATTTCGAGGTTCTTTTTGAAATCGTAGGCGCGCATTTCGTGGTTGATGCGCAGGAGATCATAGAACTGCTCGACGTTGTGGTGGAAGTTTTTCCACGTTTCGGTGACTTGTTCGGCGGGGATGTTGCCAATTTCCTTCCATTCGGTTTGCAAGGCCTTGAAGCGATCGTACTTCTTGTCGATGTCTTCGGGTTGCGCCACCATTTGTTTGATTTCCTCGATGATGTCGAGCTTGCGTTGCAGGTTGGCTTGGCGAGTGGCTTCGGCTTCTGCCGCGACTTTGGCGCGCACTTCTTTGACGGAAGCCACGAGACGCTTGTATTCTTGTTCGTCGGGATCGGCAGCGGGCACGAAATCTTCGGCATTGCCGCCTTCGGCTACGAAGGCTTCGCGGGCTTTGAGGATTTCGTCGTTGTGCAGACGATAGAAGACGTTGCGCAGGCGGTCGAGAACGGCACGATCGGACGTTGCGGGCTGCTCCACATACCGGCGAAGCTGGGCAAGAACTTCGGCTTTGGTGGTGGGTGTGGGGATCTTGTCGGTAGATTCGGAAGGTGTGTTTTCTGCTTCGGAGGTTTCGACGGGGACGTCGGTGGTCGCCGTGGGATTTTCCGAAACAGGGGCTTGCGCAGCAGAGGCGTTACCTTCGAGGGCTTGTGCAGCTACTTCGAGCTGGGAGGTGTCGAGTTCACTCATGAGAGTGTCAGAGTTAGGAGTTAGGTAAAGAAAGGTGTGGGGGTGCAGCCAACAGCTGCAACCGTTCGTATGCAAATAACGACAAAAATAACTAAACCGCCAAGTTTTCTGCGAAGAAAAATCGGCGGCAAGTCATTTTTGTCGTTATTATCTTGTGAAAAGGTGCTTTGGAGCATTAAATCCAACCAATGCGCCGGAAGAACCACACGAAGAGGAAGGTGACGATGATGGAGGCGATGATGGTCAGGGGGAAGCCCCAAACCCAATGCTCCATGCCGTTGAGCAAGTTCATACCGAAGATGCTGGCGATGAGCGTGGGGAACATGAGAATGATGCTCACCGAGGTCATCGTTTTCATCGTTTGGTTCATGTTGTTGCTGATGATCGAGGCGTAGGTTTCGATGGTCGATTCGAGAATGTTGGCGTAGATGTTGGTGGTTTCACGAGCCTGACTCATTTCGATATTGACGTCTTCGATCATATCGGCGTCGAGTTCGTCGACGGGGAGTTTGAACTTCAGTTTGGAAAGGAGGGTCTCGTTGCCGCGAATGGCGGTGGCGAAATAGGTGAGTGAGTCTTGTAGACGCGAAAGGTTGATGAGATCGGAGTTGTTGATCGGACGATCCAAATCGCGCTTGGCACTATCGATGATGGTGCTGATTTGTTTGAGGCGTTTCAAGTACCAAACGGCACTCGAGAGGAAGAGGCGGAAGACGAAGTCGACGGAGTCGGTGAAGCCCAAGCCGCGTCTTTTCTGATAGGAGACGAAATCGATCATCATATCGGTTTCGAAGTGGCAAACGCTCACGCAAACTTCACGATTGAGGAGTACACCGAGCGGAATGGTGGTGTGGGGCGTACGACTGTGCGCCTCTTTTTGGTAGGGTATGCGAAGAATGATGAGCATCCAGCCCTCATCGTAGTCATAGCGGGCACGCTCATCTTTATCTCGGATGTCGTTGAGAAAGTAATCGGGGATGTGAAGTTCGTCGATGAGGTATTTTTCCTCTTCTTCTGTGGGGCAAGTGGCTTGCACCCAATAGTTAGGTTGCCAGTTTTCTTGGGCTTGCAACCCGTGCTTGTAGTTCCAATACGTGAGCATAGCGAGCTTTCTTCGGTGCGAACGGAGCCGGATAGGAAGAAAGTCGAATGCTCTTCCTATCCGTGACGATGAGGTTTCGTTTCCGCGTGATAGTCGTCCATTTGGAGTTTCAGTTTAGCCGATGCGGTGCCCATTCCATGCGAAAGGCGGGAAGTGGCGCCGTTTTACGCCTGCAAAAGTACTCCTTTTCAGGCGAACTGACAAGCGTAACAGGCATTTAGCGCCAGACTTTTTGCCCGTTTTCGATGTTTAGTCCACGTGTGGGGGTAGGCAGGGCGCGACCGGAGAGGTCGTAACGACGGGAGGCACCCGCTGCTTGCGTGGACATGACCTCGGCACGACGGGGTGCATTCACCCCCGTGAGGGTGCGGTTCGTAAGATGGGCGGCATTGACGATGCGCCCGCTGCGATTGTCGAGGAGGAGGACGGCGATGTGGACGTTTTTGAACGATCGGACACTGCTCGGCAGGTAACAATCGGTGAAAACGAAGGTGTGGGGTACGCCGCGTTGGAGCGTGGTGGGAACACTACCGGGCAGACCGTAGGCGTCGGGGTAGATTTCGCGCGCCACATCGTTGAAATAGGTGCGTGTGCGACCGGGAAGTTGCGTCCATTTGTAGAATTCGCTCGAAGGATCGATGGCGATAGTGCGTTGAGGAAAGTCTTTGTGCGAATAGTAATTGGCTTGAAAATCAGGACCGACGCTGTCTTCGAGCACGACATAGGCGAGGCGCAAATCTAAGTTGTGTGCATCTTTGCCGTAGGTGGTGTGCACGGTCAACTCAAATTTGCGCTCGTCGGTGCGCTTGAAACTCGCTTCTACCAAAGCCGCGGCGGGACGAGCGGCCGCGGTGAGGAATTGCTCTTCAAAACCCTCAAGATAAAAGGACGCATTGCGCACATTTCTGTCGATGTGTACTTGAGGATAGGCTCTGAATCGCAAATCGTTGTAGGTATGCGTCGTCATTTCGTCGTTGCTGTGCACGGCGATACCGATGAATTGTTCGGGATGGTGCTGGCTCAGTTTGTCGAAGACATAACTACCGACGGGGCAATAGCCACACCAAGTCGCGGTGCCCTTTTCGTAAACCACGGTGCGGGGGTAGACAATAGGAGCATTGTCGCTGTCTTCGGCGGTTTCGGCAAAGGCCATCAGTCCGAAGCTGGCGGAAAGCCATATAATAAGGAGAGAGAAAAGACGTTGCATAAGCGTGTGAGGGGGAGAAAGGGTTATTTTTTGAAGGGTTTGCGCCAGTTGCAACCTTCTTTCCAGCGAGAGCAGCCGTAGGCCGTGTTGCCTTTGATCACCTTGCCCTCGCCACATTGCGGACAGGTGCTGCCGGCACGAATCACTTTGCGTTTTGGTTTCTCTGCCGATGGAGATGAAGTCGAGGAAGAGGCGTTTGTTCCCTGTTTCGCTGCGAGTTTTGCGGGTAGTTCGGCCGAGGCCGAGGCGGTGACGCGGCGCGCATCGGTATCGCGCAGCACCGTGTCGACAAGTTCGCAGACCATTTGTTTGAGTTCTGCGATGAATTGCGAAGCTGAATAGTCGTGGTGTTCGATGCGTCGCAATTTGTTTTCCCACTGTCCTGTGAGTTCGGCGCTTTTGAGGAGTTCTTCCTTGATCACGCCGATGAGTTCCACGCCGGTAGGGGTGGCTTCGAGACTCTTGTTGCGTCGACGAATGTAGCCGCGACGAAACAGTGTTTGAATGATGGCCGCTCGGGTGGAGGGACGCCCGATGCCGTTTTCTTTGAGCGCGTCGCGCAGTTCTTCGTTGTCCACGG
>QWBZ01002897.1_pt1 | contig 11789 bp, 10 predicted proteins | sample 1972441 | NCBI WGS metagenome assembly QWBZ01 (sample SAMN09866721, study PRJNA288562) | Human oral metagenome isolate term6_saliva, whole genome shotgun sequencing... | isolation source: mouth | host: Homo sapiens | place: USA: California
ACAAAGGAAATGGTGGCCGCTGTACTTGGTACAGAATTTAATGTTTTGAAAACTGAAAAAAACTTTAATAATGAAATTGGTTTGCCAAAAACATTGTTGCGCTTAACTGCAGAACATCAAGCATGTGTCGTAGAGATGGGCATGCGTGGCCTTGGTCAAATTGAAGAGCTTGCATTGATTGCGGAACCAACTATGGGCATTATTACCAATGTTGGTACTAGCCATATTGAGTTGTTAGGCTCTCGTGAAGCCATTGCACAAGCTAAAGGTGAATTAATTCGTTGTTTGCCTGAAAATAGTGTGGCTATTCTCAATGAAGATGATCCATATGTTAAGGCTATGGATAGCCTTGCTAAGGGTAAAACTATTACCTATGGTATTGAACGCAACGCTACTTGTATTGGTAGCCATTTGCGTTATAAAAAAGACGGTATTAAGTTTACATGCAAATGTTATGACGAAGTCTTCGATATCTTCTTACCTATGATTGGTGAACACAATGTATATGATGCATTGGCAGCAATTGTAGCTGGTCGTGTTTTGGGGATTAAATCCAACACCATTCGTAAAGGCTTAAGCGAGTTTACTGGCACTCCTATGCGCCAAGAAATCGTACCATTTGAAGATATTGTTATCTTAAATGATGCATATAATGCAAATCCTTCCTCTATGGCTGAAGCGATTAAAGCATTAGGTCAACTAGAAGGTAAACGTAAAATCGCTATGCTTGGTGATATGCTTGAGCTTGGTGATTATACTGAACAGGCGCATCGTGAAATTGGTCAATTGCTTGCTGAAGAAGGCTATAGTGTAGTATTCACATTTGGTGATGCTGCGGCCTTCATCGCTAAGGAAGCAAAAAAAGCAGGTTTAACTGCATTCCGTTGTAATAGCCATTTGGAAATGGCTAATGCCTATAGCGATATTCGTGAAAAAGGGGATGTTATCCTTGTCAAAGGTTCCCGAGGCTTGCGAATGGAACGGGTTGTTGAAGAATTAAAAGATCGAGAATAAATGGTTACGGCTAGTTATATCTAGCCGTCATCTGTTTATTAATGAGTAGAGGGTTCATATGATATATCATATTCTATTAGCCTTTGTAGTGACCTTTATCATTACAGTAGTGCTAGGTAAAATTGCTATTCCTATGTTGCGTTCTTTACACGCACAACAAAGTATTCGTGAAGAAGGTCCAGAAAGTCATCAGGCGAAAGCGGGTACGCCAACAATGGGTGGTGCTTTCATGATGATCGCCCTTGTTCTTGGTGTTGCTATTTTCGCACCATGGAATGTAGGTACAGGCATGTTATTGTTTTTAACATTGGGCCATTGTTTATTGGGGTTCTTTGATGACTTTGTAAAAGCTGTTAAAAAACGTAATCTTGGCTTAACAGCTAAGCAAAAATTGCTAGGTCAGTTTATTTTGGCGGCCATATTCTGTTACTGTATTACTGAAATTATGGTTATTCCTACCACATTGTGGATTCCTGTAGCAGATATACACCTTCAACTAGGTTGGGCTTATTATGTTTTGGCGTTTTTAATTATCGTAGGTGCTACGAACGCAGTAAATCTTACAGATGGTCTTGATGGATTAGCTAGTGGTACCTCTGCTGTAGCTGCCATTGCTTTCTCCGTGATTGGTCTTATGGCTGCATCTACAACAAATTCTATTGGTGCTGAAAGCGTTGCTTACTTTGGCGCTATTGTAGCCGCTGTTTGCCTTGGTTTCTTGGTATACAATGTAAACCCTGCGAAGGTGTTCATGGGAGATACTGGATCCTTAGCTTTAGGTGGTGCTTTTGCGGCTATGGCAATTTTGACTAAAACAGAATTGCTACTCGTTGTAATTGGTGGCATTTTTGTTATGGAAGCATTGTCCGTTATTATTCAAGTTATATCCTTTAAAACTCGTGGTGTACGCGTATTTAAAATGAGCCCAATTCACCATCATTTTGAGTTATCTGGTTGGGCTGAGCAAACTGTTGTTAATCGCTTCTGGTTTGGTGGCGCTGTATTAGCTGTTATTGGCGTCGTTTTAGCGACTATAACTTTGTAAGATAATACTTAACGGAACACGCAAATAATGGTATGCTTATAAGATAGGAATACATTATTTTTGTTGATAATTTAGGTGATATAGATGGAATACGGAGATAAACATATACTTGTTCTTGGCGCTGGTGCCAGCGGTATAGGCGCATCTTGGGTATTAGCTCAAGTTGGGGCCCATGTAGTGTTAAATGATTATAAGCCTGTTACACTGCCTGCAGATGAGGAAAAAAGACTTGTATCAGCAGGTGTAGATATTATTACCGGTAGACAAGATGAATCCTTGCTTGATGGCGTGGATCGCATTGTTATTTCTCCAGGTATTTCTCTAGATATTCCCATTGTAAAAGCCGCTCAAGCTCGTGGTATTGATGTGGTTAGTGAAGTAGAAGTAGCTTATGAGTTATCTAAATCGCCAATTGTAGCCGTTACAGGTACAAATGGTAAGACCACTACTACAACATTATTAACTAAGGTATTGGAAGGAACTGGAAAGCCAGTTCGCGTTGGTGGTAATATCGGCGATTCTCTTAGTGAAGTAGCTTATTCCATGCCAGCAGATGGTTTTTTGGTAGCTGAGTTATCTAGCTATCAATTAGAAACAATTAAACATTTTAGACCGATTGGTGCTATTATGCTCAACATTACACCAGATCATTTAGCTCGTCATAAGACAATGGAAAATTATATTGCTGCGAAGGAACGCATCTTTGAAAATCAATTGAGTACAGATTTTATGGTGCTTAATATTGATGATCCTATTGTAGCAGACATGAAACATTGTGTACCTAGCCATATCCTTGAAATTAGTCAACATCAAGTGGTTTCAAATGGTGCTTACTATGATAAAGGACAATGTTATGTAACAAAGAATGGTATGGCAACACCTGTTATTGGTAGTGCTGATATCCACATTCCAGGTAGTCATAATATCGAAAATATCTTAACGGTTATTGCTTTAACCTATGCGTTAGGTGTACCTGTAGTAGAAATCCATCGCATTATTAGCGAATTTCACGGTGTAGAACACCGATTAGAACGAGTTAAAACTCTTGATGGAATTACATTCTATAATGATTCTAAAGCTACTAATGTAGATTCTGTTGTAAAAGCATTGGAATCCGCGGCGGATCGATTTGAAGCTGCTGCAAAAGAGGCTGGTGTTCAGCCTATTTATAGAGCTTCATCTATGAAAGATGCTGTAGAACAGGGTTATAAATTGGCTGTCCAAGATGATATTGTATTATTATCGCCAGCTTGTTCAAGTTTTGATTGGTATAGCTGTTTTGAAGAACGTGGCGATGATTTTAAAAACTGTGTTCATATGTTGCAAGAAGGGAGACACCATTAATGAAACGTATCATTATTTCAGGTGGTGGCACTGGTGGACATATATACCCAGCAATAACTATATATAAGGAAATTATGAAACAGAACCCTGATGCACAGGTTTTATATGTAGGAACGGAAAGGGGCTTAGAGGCTACCTTAGTGCCTAAAGAAGGCATTGAATTTACTACATTACCTGTACAAGGTTTGCAACGTAAATTATCTTTTGGTACGTTGGTGACGTTAGGCAAAACTGCTTTTTCTCTTGTGAAAGCTAATACAATCATTTCCAACTTTAAGCCTGATGTAGTTATTGGTACGGGCGGTTATGTTTGTGGTCCTATTCTTATGGCCGCAGCATTGCGCAATATTCCAACGTTGATACAGGAACAAAATGTCATTGCAGGCATTACAAATAAAATTCTAAGCCGTTTTGTTGATGTAGTCGCTATGGGCTACAAGGATGCAGAATCATCTTTTTCAAAGGCAAAACGCGTAGTATATACTGGTAATCCAGTACGTCCTGATGTATTAGTTGATACTAGGGAAGATGGACGTAATTATTTTAATTTAAGTGATGACACGTTCACCGTTCTTATAGCCGGCGGTTCTCGTGGGGCGAGAACTATCAATAATGCTATGATTGATGTACATAAGCATTTTCAAGGAACAGAAGGAATTAAATTAATCCATATTACAGGGGATGGGGAATATCAATCTGTGTTATCTCAGCTTGGTATTACCAATGGTGATGGTTTAGGTGATTCCTCCTTGATCTTGCCATATTTACACGATATGCCAAAAGCATTGGCGGCAGCTGATTTAGCAGTCTTTAGGTCTGGTGCTATCGGTCTTGCTGAACTAGCAGTTCGAGGTATTCCATCTGTATTGGTGCCATATCCATATGCAGCGGAAGATCATCAAACCTATAATGCCCGTATTTTTGTTCAAGAAGGGGCAGCGCATATGATTGTTGATCAAATGTTAAGTGCCCATGATTTGATAGGGGAAATTGAAATGTTTATGGCCAATCGTGATTTATTGTCACAAATGGGAGAACGAGCGTTGCAGTTAGGTAAACCTAATGCGGCTCATGATATTGCAAAGTTAGCATTATCTATTGCAAAGTAACAAGGAGAGGTTTTATGTTAGACGGTATTCATAAGATTCATCTTATTGGTATAGGTGGGTCTGGCATGCGTGCTATAGCGAATATTTTAATTCAAAAAGGTTATGATGTATCTGGTTCAGATGTAGCTGATTCTGCAGTTATTGAAAAGTTCAGAAATATGGGCGCTACAGTTCATATTGGCCATAATAAAGATTATGTAAAAGGCGTTGATGCTGTAGTTCGTTCTACGGCTATTCGCGAAGATAACCCTGAAATTGTAGCTGCTAAAGAGCAAGGTATTACAATTTTACACCGTTCCGATATTGTAAAAGCTGTGTTAGACGTAACAGATGGCATTGCAGTAGCTGGTGCTCACGGTAAAACTTCCACTACATCCATGATTGGTCAAATTTTAGTAGAAGCAGAAGCTGATCCAACAGTTATTATCGGTGGTGAAGTAGATTATTTAAAAGGTAGTAGTTGTCTAGGTAAGGGGCATTTCTCTGTAGTTGAAGCAGATGAAAGTGATGGGTCTTTCTTGAAACTACGCCCACATACTATTGTTATTACTAACATTGAAGATGATCACATGGATCACTACAAAACAATGGATAATTTGCTAAATGCATTTTGTGAGTTTGTCGAAACGTTACCAGAATCTGGCAAAGCAATCGTATGTGGAGATAATGAGAATATTCGTTATGTTATGAGCCGTGTAAATCGTAATTTCATTACATATGGCTTACGTGATAATAATGACTATGTAGCTAAAAATATTCACTACGTAGACTCTACTTTGGTATATGATGTATACCATAATGGTGTGAATGTTGAGCGCATTCGCTTACGAGTTCCTGGTGAACATAATGTATTGAATTCGTTGGCTGCCTTTGTTGTTGCTCATGATTGCTGTGGTGTAGAAACGCGCATTATTACAAAAGGTTTAGGTAAGTTTATCGGTGCAAAACGTCGTTTTGAAACAAAAGGTCACGTAGCAGGTGTATGGGTTGTTGATGACTATGCTCATCATCCTACAGAAATTAAAGCAACATTGAAAGCAGCAAAAGAGTTGGAAAAGCATCGTGTTATCTGTGTATTCCAGCCACATCGCTTTACTCGCACAAGCTTGTTAAAGGATGAATTTGCTACTGCTTTCACAAGCGCTGATGAAGTATATATGACAGATATTTATAGCTCTTATGTACCATCTGTTGACGATTTGCCTGAGGTATTAGCGAAAATAGTAAGACCTAATGATCTGGTTATCACCATGGGTGCAGGTTCTATTAATCAATATGGGCCAAAATTATTAGCTATATTGGAGGAAGGCTTACAATGAAAGATAAAAAAATAATCGTACTAATGGGTGGTCCTTCCAAAGAGGCTGAGGTATCTCGTCGTACTGGCGCTGCTATTGCAGAAGCACTTGAAAGCAAAGGTTATAATGCCCAAACTTTAGAACTCAATCCGCGCACTGTATTAAAAGATATTAAAGATTTAGGTGGCGAGGTTGTATTTAATGCAATTCATGGTCGTTACGGCGAAGATGGTGCGTTACAAGGCCTATTAGAAATGGCTGAAATTCCATACACTGGGTCAGGTATTATGGCTCATGCAGTAGGTATGAATAAAAAAGTAAGTAAAGATGTATTTAAAGGTGCCAATATTCCTACTGCGGCATCCGAGTCCTTTAATGGTGATCTTGAATCTGCAGAAGCTATTATTGAGCATATTCGTAAGGATTTTACAATTCCAGTAGTTGTGAAGTCTGCTACGCAAGGTTCTAGCATTGGGGTTACTATTGTTCGCGATGAAGCTCAGTTAGAAGAGGCTGTAACGGAAGCTCTAAAATATGACCCTATTCTTGTGGTAGAACAATTTCTTGATGGTCGTGAATTTACAGTATCTGTATTAGATGGTAAAGCATTGTCTGTTATTGAAATTCGTCCACATTCTGGTGAATATGATTACAAGAGTAAGTACACTGTAGGTGCTACTGAGTATTTAGTGCCAGCGCCTATTAGTGCAGAAATGACTGCTGAAATGCAACGCATTGGGGAACTTGTGTATCGTGAAGTACAAGGCAGTGGGGTAATTCGTGTTGATGTTATGACAGACCATGCAGATAATATGTATGTTCTTGAATACAATACTGTGCCTGGTATGACAGCAACATCTTTAGTACCAAAAGCAGCAAAAGAAATGGGAATTGACTTCCCAACATTATGTGAAAAAATTCTATTAACAGCTAGTATAGGGAAATTTTAAGGGCTAATAGAAGATAAGGAGTTAACTATGGATGATAAGCAAAACCATCCATCCAACTCTGGGGAGATGCAGTCTTCTACACCTGTTCGTGATGAACGGGCTGTATTTAGAAAACGAGTGTTAAAAATCGGTGGTGCAGTTACTCTCGTGTTGGTGGGGTTGTTTACACTACCTATTCCTTTTGGATCCTTATAGCTATCAGTTGCCACTGACAATGGTGGTAAATGTAGTAGAACGCAAGGCAGTTGCAGTTGTACCGGCTCAGTTTGGATACTTAACCCTTGATAGTAAGGGACAAGTGATCGCATCTGAGCCAGCTATACAAGACACATCTGTTCCTATGATTTCTGGTGTGAAAGCTGGAAATATACTATTAGGTGATACAGTAGTAGATAAACCGATATTGGCGGCTCTTGAATATTTGAACTCACTCGATGAGGAGACATTCAAGAATATTGCAGAGGTTAATATTGGAGATCCTGATGCGATAATGGCATATACTGTTTCAGGTGTACAGATTCGACTGGGGGATGGCAAAGACTTAGCTAAAAAAGCAGAGTTAACTCAGTCGATGTTACAAGATATTAAAAAGACACATGGTAATGTACAGTATATAGATGTTAATGTTTCATCGCCGTACATTAAAACCGATGTGATGCCAGAAGTTAAAAAGCATCAGAATGGAGCACCGACTACAGAAAATTCATCTACTAAGAAGGATGATAAAAAACAAGATAGATAAGGTCATGTTGAATATAAAGGTAGATGATTGTCGTGAGACACGAACGGTGGGCAATTGCCATAGTCAGCTGTATATTAGGGTTCATGGTTGTTACCCAATATAAGATGACTCAAGATAATATAGAAGAAAATATTCGCTTACAACGGACTGGCGATTTGGCGGTACAATTGAGAGAGGCCCAGAGTGAACGTGATGCTTTGTTAAAGCAAATTGAGTCACTAAAAAAATCTGGTGCCAATGGCGGTGGTAAAGCTGATGAACAGCTCATGATGAAAGCGGCTTTAACAAATGTTAAAGGGCCGGGCGTTAGTGTGTTGATTGAAGATAGCTTGAAGCCTGTACAAAGTGGAGAAAACCCCAATTTGTATGTAATTCATGATGAAGATATTCTAAGAATTGTTAATGAATTACGGGCTGGTGGGGCTGAAGCGATAGCTATTAATGATCAACGCCTCATAGGAACGTCTGAAATACGATGTTCAGGCCCGACTATTACTGTAAATGGAAAGGTCTTTGGAGCTCCCTTTACGGTGAAAGCTATTGGAGATCCAAAGACATTAAATTCTGCGCTAACTATGCGCGGTGGTGTAGTAGATTCACTTAAACATTGGGGAATAAAGGTAACTATAAAGCAAGAAGAGGATGTAGCGATTCCTGCTTTCACAGGTACTTTTAGAGAAGAACATATGAAGCCTAATGAGTTAGGAGGTAAAGAATGAATATCTATATCTTTGCCATCATTGGCCTAATTATAGGGGCTATCCTAGGATGGATAGCACCACTTCATATCCCCGCTAGTTATTCGAATTATACTTCGGTAGCTGTTCTAGCAGCTTTAGATGCAGTATTTGGTGGCAGTCGAGCAGCATTGGAAAGAACCTTTGATCTTAGTAACTTTGTCATTGGGTTCTTTTCAAATATGGTATTAGCTGTTATTCTTGTATATGTTGGTGATTTAATAGGCATTAACCTATACTATGTGGCCCTTATTGGATTTGGGTTACGTGTATTTATTAATGTAGGCGCTATACGCAAAATAATTATGACTAAGCGGTTCTAATAAATCCCATTCTATATAGTGGAAAGTTTTTAAATTTTAGTGTAAAATAAATGTAATTGTTATAAGATAGTCAGTATATAAATCGATACATTGGGACGTATATTGATACAATAGATAACGATAAGAGGAGGAAGTTCAATGTCTGATTTTGCAAATATTAAAGTTATCGGTGTTGGTGGCGGCGGTAATAACGCTGTTAATCGTATGGTTGATAACCAAATTAAAGGTGTTCAATTTTTAGCCGTTAATACAGAAAACCAAGTGCTTGAATTGTCTAAAGCGGATGTAACAATTCAAATCGGTGAAAAAGTTACTAAAGGCCTTGGTGCTGGTGCTAACCCACAAATCGGTGAAGAAGCAGCTCAAGAAAGCCGTGAAGAAATTACTAAAGCTCTTGAAGGTGCTGATATGGTATTCGTAACTGCTGGTATGGGCGGTGGTACTGGTACTGGTGCTGCTCCAATCGTAGCTGAATGTGCTAAAGAAGTTGGTGCATTAACAGTTGGCGTTGTAACTAAACCTTTCGCATTCGAAGGCAAACGTCGTCGTGCTGCGGCAGAAAAAGGCATTGAGTTCTTGACTCAAAAAGTTGATACAATTATTGTTATTCCTAATGACAAATTGTTACAAGTTGTAGATAAAAAATGTTCCGTATCTGATGCATTCAGCAAAGCTGATGAAGTTCTTCGTCAAGGTATCAAAGGTATTTCCGATTTGATCCAAATTCCTGGTTTAATCAATCTTGACTTTGCAGACGTTAAAACTATCATGACTAATCAAGGCGAAGCTTTGATGGGTATTGGTGAAGGTACAGGTGAAAACCGTGCTGCAGACGCTGCAAAAATGGCTATCAATAGCCCATTATTGGAAACTTCCATCGATGGTGCAAAAGGCATCTTGCTTAATATTTCTGGTAGCTCCGAATTGGGTATTTTTGAAGTAAACGAAGCTGCTCAAATTATTTCTGATGCAGCAGACCCTGATGCAAATATCATCTTCGGTTCTGTTATCGATGAAAGCTTGGGCGATAAAGTTCAAGTTACTGTTGTAGCAACTGGTTTTGGCAATAACGCTAAAAGCGTACCAGAATTCGGTAAAACAACTACTACATCTCGTCCAGCATCCACTACAACAACAACTAACAGCGGTATCCCAGATATCCCTGTATTCATGAAACGTTAATTTATAGAGTGTATAATCAAAACATTCGTAAATAAGTAACTTAGTAAGACATATCTTGAGATATGTGTATAGGAGGTACAAATGAAGAAATTAGTATTATTAACTCTAGCAGCTACAGTTGTGGCAGGTAGTGCATTTGCAGCGGCACCTGTAACAAAAATTAGCGACGGTTCCACTAAAGTACAAGCTGATTATGCATTTAAACAACATGTATCTAAAGGTGGCGGCAATAGCAACGACGGTTTCGGTGTTTCTTTGCAACACGATCTTTCCAATAAAACTGCTGTTCAATATTCTTATGATAAATTGAATGCAAAAAATGGCGACATTAAAGATCATCAATTAGCATTAGTTTATAAAGTGCATCCAAACGTAAACGTATATGGTGCTGGTACTGCAATTCGTACAAATGATACAGAATTAGGTTTCCAAGCTGGTGTTATTGGTCATGTGCCATTGACAGAAAAAGTAAACGGCTTTGCTAAAGCTGGTTGGGGTAACGATATTAAACAAACTTACCAAGTAGGTGCTCAATATGAAGTTCGCCCTGATGTAGACTTGAACGTATACTATGGCTATGATAAATATAGCGTAAATAGCAACGATAAAACTGCAAAAGGTTTACACGCTGGTGTAGGCTACTCCTTCTAAGGATATCAAAGACCACTCTAATGAGTGGTCTTTTTTGTTTATAAATACTAGCATATGATTTATAAAAATATTTTATATAGGATATTGTATATATCCTATATACCTTAGCTTTTTTATAATTCAGATTGTAATTAGTATTTTTTCTTATGTATACAATATATTTTTAAATACTCATTGTATAATTAAATAAGTTTAGGTATGATAAATATGTAATAATTCATTTTAGATAGGATGGTGCAAGTTATGACAAGTGTTGCTGCAAAGCATGCAAAAGGGAAAAAACTTAAAGATGTAATCTTTGTAACTGCTGGCCAAGCCCAAGCTGATGCTAAAGAAAATGGTCGCGAGAACGTTGTTAATGGTACATTAGGTGCGATTTATGATGAGGATGGTAAATTAGTATTCCTTAAAACCGTTAAGGACGAATATTTAAGTCTTCCAGATTCTGAATATGTTGGTTATGCTCCGATTGCAGGTGTACCTGAGTTCCTTGCTGCTGCAGAGGCGGAATGCTTTGGACAATCTCGTCCAGAAGGTCATATCCGTAGTATTGCTACTACAGGTGGTACAGGCGGTATTCATCACTTAGTTCATAACTATACAGAACCTGGTGATGAGGTGTTGACTGCTGATTGGTACTGGGGTGCCTATCGTATACTTTGTAGCGATGTAGGTCGTACACTTGTTACCTATTCTTTATTTGATGAACATAATAACTTTAACCATGAAGCGTTCCAAAATCGTGTAAATGAATTAGCTGCAAAACAAACAAATGTCGTAATTTTGTTTAATACACCTGGTAATAACCCAACAGGTTACTCTATAGAGGACAAAGATTGGGAATCTATCCTTAACTTCTTGAAAGAACTCGTTGCTATAGGCCGTAATAATGTAATCATTGGCATTGATGTAGCATACCTTGATTATTCTGGTGAAAAAGAAGAGGTTCGTGCATTCTTTAGTAAATTCAGTCATTTGCCAAAAGAAATCCTTACATGTGTTTGCTATAGCTTGTCTAAAGGCTTCACTATGTATGGGCAACGTGTAGGTGCCTTGATTGGTATTTCTGATGATGAAGAAATTGCTGATGAATTCTTAGAAATCAACAAATCTACAAGCCGTGCTACATGGTCTAATATATGCCGGCCTGCAATGCGTACAATGGCAAATATTGTAGCTGATCCAGCTAAGTTTAAAGCTTATGAAGATGAACGTAATTGCTATTATCAATTGATTCGTGATCGTGCTGATATATTTAAACAAGAAGCAGCCCGAGTTGGTCTTCCTATGTTGCCATATCGAGGTGGTTTCTTTATTACGATTCCTACAGATTCTGCTAATGCTATCTGTGAAGAGTTGAAAAAAGAACATATCTATGTTATCGCTTTAGCTAA
>QWBZ01000606.1_pt1 | contig 11675 bp, 7 predicted proteins | sample 1972441 | NCBI WGS metagenome assembly QWBZ01 (sample SAMN09866721, study PRJNA288562) | Human oral metagenome isolate term6_saliva, whole genome shotgun sequencing... | isolation source: mouth | host: Homo sapiens | place: USA: California
GACCGAGTTGGTGGTACCGAGGTCAATACCTACTGCACGTGCCATATGTTTATTCACTCCTTAGGTGTTAGTGCCCCGCTTCTTCTAATGCGAGGCGGGTTAGTTTGAAAGTTTTGGAGGCGGTCGGCGCTACGCATGCCGCCCCGTGTGGGGTGGTCTGCGCGGCTCCTTGAGCCTCATGTACTCAAGTATGCACTCTCTCGGAGGGGCTGTCAATAGAGTTGAGCGAACTTTACTCAACTTTTTTTCGTGGATGCGTGTGAGGGGTGGATTTTTGGGGGTTCTGCAGGGGTGTTTTGTGGGCGATTTTGGGGCGGTCACGAGGCGCGGACGGGCGATTTTACCGCGAAATTCCGGGGTTTTCAGCCTAGGCGAGGGTGCGGCGCGGCGATTCAGCGCACGGCGGACAGCGCCGGGCGGTCGGGGCGAAAAAATTTTTAAAAACTTTTAAAAAAAGGATGAAAACCCGGAAATTGGGGGCGCGAGAGGTGCTGGAAGGTGGCGCGGGGCCACCTTATATAGAGCGCACCTTATATAGAGCGCACCTTATATAGAGCGCGCGGGGCGATTTTCAGGTCTAGAAGCTAGGCCTCTGGCAGCGTTGCTAGGGGTGCGCTTCGTGCAGGCAGCTCAGCTACGGGCACCTGCCCAAGATCTTAGAGATTCACTCCTCTTATATATGGGTGATCTTCCGGCAAGCTCCATCACTCACTCTATGGAGGTATCTCTGCTTGTCCGACCCGCAATTCTCTAACCTTCATCTGTGGCATGAGGCTACCTGCCTGCCGTATGCTGGATACGACCATATCCTCTCAAAGCAGATAGGAGCAAGTACATGCTCAAAAATCAATCACACACAAAGACAACACAAAAAAATGACAGCCTTTTAAAAATAACAACTTGGCTTCTTGCAATACTAATCTTGATTTATGGAATCCTTCTCCCACTCACTAACAGCATTATTGACAAATCAATCTCTGATTTGCTGAGCACCATTCTTTTTATTATAATTTTTCTACTTACAATATTTTATGTAATTTTAGCAGTAATGGCCCACAAAAAATCAGCACCGAAATTACATTTCACTCAAGAAAGCCTGAAGTACACTATTCTTCCACTAGGCGCCGTTACCATCCTAATTTCAAATTTTAACGCTAAGTTTTTTAGCGATTATCCATCTTTAGCTTCTTCGATTCTTGCAATTCTTGGCGCATTCTTCCCCACCGGCAGTGAAGGGTCGCCGATTAGCATACAAAAAGAAAGAAAAAAGCGTACAGAAAAATCAATCAATAACCTAAACAGTAAAAATCACCATTTAAGGGTAGAGGCGATTCAGGACCTTGCACTAATCGCCGACGAGTGGCTTGGTGATGATTTTGCAGGTGAGTCCACTTCAAAAATACAGGTACAAAATATCCTTGACCAACTATGCTCCCTGATTCGGAGTGAATTCCCCCTAATTGAAGAACAGTCAAGCAACGGCGCCCTTAACATTACGCAAGGAACACACAGAATTCAACAAGAGCAAGAAGTGCGGCGTCTAGTATTTATTGAAATAAGCAAGCGACTTGGCAAAATCAATCAGGAAGGAAAAATCGAAGGAGGTACATGGAATGAATTTAATTTCGACTTCTCTTGGGCGCCAATATTCTACAGAATGAACGGACTGACTTTAATGCAACTAGACTTTAATGAACTTAAATTTTACGGGGACATAAACTTTACTCAATCTATATTTATTACCCCAATCACTTGCTCCTCAACTTTCACAACAAACATAACATTTAAGGGAGCAAAATTTTGTAGCAATATTTGTTTTACCAATTCTTTTTTCTATGGTCTAACAGATTTCTCAAATACAGCCTTTTATGGAGAAGCAGACTTTGAAAGTACGCATTTTGGAGACAGTAGCCTAAATGAACCAAAAACACCCAAATATTGGGAGGAGCTCTTTGAAAAATTCACTGTCAAAGATATTGAACCCCTAAAAATTCCTGATGGAACTTTACAGGCAGCACCCGCAAATTTTAAGAATGCAGTTTTTTACAAGGAAGCATTTTTTTGTGGAACAAAGTTCCATAAAGATGCACATTTTGAATGCACAAAATTTAAAAATCTTGCAGACTTTGAAGGTGCATTATTCAAAGGACAACCCTGCTTCGATAAAGCTATATTTTACAGCGAAGCAAGATTTGCAAATGTAATCCCCAAAAGTGAGATTTATTTTAAGCATACAATGTTTAATGAAAGCGAATCTGGAAAAAATAAATTCTATTCTCATGGGTATCCTGAGAACATAGAGATAGGAATTGTACCCATCGATTCATCGCATAATTGGCCTTCTGAACCTATTCCTATTGATTCTTGCTATTTCAGGAATTTCTCAGATTGCGAAGAATCAAAAATATATTACTGTAGCGCCCCCGCAAACAGCGTGCCTCCCCAAAAGTAGTTATTTTTGCCGATGATTCCACTAAAATTTTCTTCTTAAAATATTAAAATTTAAGATATCATCTATATCAAATATAGATATCTTTAAAATTTATATTCCCTATTACGAGGATAGCTCTACCTGTCAGTTTCACTCAGGTAGGGCTATCTTTATTATTTTTTTGGGCTCTCCCCTATGCTGGTTATAAGCCAGCACCGGAGCAGGAAGGGCACACCACCATGAACCTCAACAATCTCTTAACTGCGCTGAGGCAACGCAAAAACACCCCGGCACGCAACCAGCAGGCCGGGCGGCGCGAACGCTACACGCACGCCCTCGAACAATTCCTCAACGGGCACCCCGCCGTACGTCTCAGCGGGGCGTACACGCTCGTCAACCTCGCAGACGAATGGCTCACCGACACTTCCCTCCCCGAGCAGGTACGCCGCGAAGAAGCCCAGACCATTATCGATGAGCTGACAGGGTGCATCCGCACGCCCTATCCCCTCGCACAGAAGCGGCAGGTTCTAGAAGCAGACGAGGCCCCCGAAGGGTACGAAGGCGACTTTACGCGCGATCAGGAGGCACTACGCGAAGAGCAACTAGTGCGCCGCACAGTCTTCATGGAGTTCAGCCGCCGCCTCGCCTCAGTCACCGAAAGCAGCAAGACTGGCAACGAGGAAAGCCAGCACACGGTGCCGCTAATATCGCCCATGTGGGCTGATCTGCGCTTCGACTTTGGCGGCGCACCCATCTTCTACCCGCTACGGCAGCTACACTTTCAGAACGCCGATTTCGCCTCCGCAACTTTCTACGGCCCGGCGGATTTCTCCGGCGCAACCTTCCACGGCGACACCAGCTTTTCCGCGGCACAGTTCACGGCTGATGCGTCCTTCCACGGCGCGAACTTCGCCAACTGGGTAGGCTTCAGCGCAGCACACTTCGCGGGCACGGCAGAGTTCAGCGGGGCACACTTTGCGGACGCGGCAAGCTTCGCGACCGTAACCTTCACCGGCGAGGCTGATTTCTCAGATGCGGTCTTTTCAGCTGTGGCTGACTTCGCGGTAGCCTCCTTCGAGTCCGATGCCAACTTCTCGCGCTTGAACACCGCAGGCATAGCCAGCTTCGCGGCGGTCACCTTCGACGGAAAGGCAGTATTCACCGCCTCCACGTTCCACGATGAAGCGCACTTCGCCGCGTCGGTCTTCAACCGTCCGGCGGTGTTCTCCAAGTCGCTGTTCGGCGGGGTTGCGCGCTTTGCCGGTGTAGTCACCAAGCAGTCCGCAATGTTCAGCAACGTACGCTTTGTGAGCGCGGCGGACTTTAGCGGGGCGTCCTTCACGCAGTACGAGGATTTTGGTGGGGCACGGTTCGACGGCGACGCCACGTTCAGCCGGTCGAGTTTTTTTGCGGTTATAAGGACGAGCTATGACATGGACTTCCCGCAGTACGCGAACTTCGCTAACGCGGCATTCGCGCAGGGCGCCGACTTTAGTGAGGCGACGTTCACGGCATTTGTCGGCTTCGGTAGGGCGACGTTCGCGGGGGCGGTGAGCTTTAACGGGGCGAGCTTTGAAGGCGCCTACTTCGCGGATACGACCTTCGGTCAGGGCGCAGACTTTACCTGCTCGACGTTCAACCATAGTGCGAGCTTCGACAATGCAACCTTCAACGCTAATGCGGAGTTCCACGAGGCTTCTTTTGGAGGGCACGCGGACTTCCGCGATGCTGCGTTTGCGGCGGATGTTCGGTTTAGTGGTGCAGCCTTCGGCGGAAACGCGGGGTTCTGCAGGGCGTCGTTCGGCGGTAATGCGAGCTTCTTCAGGACGGATTTTGCGGGGACTGCGGAGTTCCGTGAGGCTGTCTTTGAGGGGTATGCCGGGTTCAGCACGGCGGCTTTCGGTGGTGATGCCAACTTCAGCGGGGTTGTGTTTGAGAGGCTCGCTTGGTTCAGTGAAGCTACCTTTGAGGCAGGTGCAGAGTTCACCGGCGCATCCTTTATGGGCGTTGCAGATTTCTGCGATGTGTCTTTCGTGAAGACCCCGCCGGGCTTCGTGGCTGAGGACGCTGACTCGGGTGAGATGTGCCGGGCTCGGTTCGCTGCGCTGTCTGCTGGTTCGGAGGCTACCGGTCAGGAGGCGCATAACTTCACGGTATACGAGGGCAACCAGCCCATTCTGCTGGGCACAGCAATGCTCCTTAACAGAACGTTCATTCTCCCTATCGGCGCTGTGCTGTATGACCCGAATTCCTGGGACGAAGAGAAGCAGGAGTACACGCGTCTGAGTGAGCCCGCAAAATAACACCTAGCTCTCCCCCGCCGTCGGGGAAGCTCCCACACACATGCACAGACCCCGCCCGTGCATCCAACGCTGGCGGGGTCTTTGCTTTCGACCAGGAGCCGCCCAAGCCCAGCAGCTTTACCTTATGCTGAGTATGACCCGCCCCTTTCAACGATGACAGGAGAACCACATGCATCTAGCACCCGGCACCGCGTGGGCTTGGCTGATAGCTTGCGCAGTCGTCATTCTGCTTTTCCCGCTTGCCGCGCAGTTCGGCAATCTCAAGAGGAAGCTGTCGAGCTTCCGCACCTGGGTTTGGGCTATCGCTCTCTTGGGCATTGTCACGGCGGGTTTTATGCCTTTCACCTTTGATACTGACATCGCCCATTTTGAGGTTCAGCCGTTCATTTTCTTCATCACCGATACCCTGCTGGGTGTTCTCTTTCTTGGGGAGGTCCACCGGATAAGCGGCCTGAACAAGCAAGAACACACCCAGCGGGTGCACGCCGAGCGCCGTACCCGTTACAGCAAGGCAGTTGAGCAGCTGGCGTATCCGAACCCGGCAGTCCGTGCGAGCGCCATCAGCGCTCTTGCGGGTCTGGTTGATGAGTGGCTCGCTGACGAGCAGCTCAGCGTTGAGGCGCGGCAGAAGGAGGGACAGGTCATCGTCAATGCCCTCTGCGCTTATGTTCGTTCGCCGTTCTCGCGGGCGTTTAAGGCAGAAGCTTTTGAATCCGATGCACCGCCCGCTGACTATGCGGGTGATTTCGCTACGGACCTGGCGGCTTTTCGTGGTGAGCAGGATGTTCGCCGTAGCGTCTTCGTTGAGATGAGCAAGCGTAGCAGCACCCTTGCTGAAAATGAGAAGGGCGAGGTGACTGTTGTCCCTGGCGCGTGGAGCGGCTTTGAGTTCGATTTCAGCCGGGCAGTCGTCTTTTACCCTCTCGACGGTCTAACTATTGAGAACGCCGATTTCTCAGCGGCGAGGTTCTGCAACGGTTCAGATTTCAGCGGGGCTACTTTTGCGGGAACCGTGGATTTCAGCCGCGCAACCTTCGGAGAGATCGTGGGGTTCGGTGACGCGACCTTCGCTGGCGAGGGGAACTTCAGCCACACAACCTTCACACGGAGCGCTAACTTCGGGGGAGCGTCCTTCGTCCAGAGCGCGCATTTCGACGGCGTGAAGTTCATACAGAAGGCGCATTTTGGCGGGGTGAAATTCACTCAGGATACGAACTTCAGTGGGGCGACCTTCATCCAGAATGCTAGTTTTGGCGGAGCAAATTTTGCTCAGAACGCAGACTTCAGCTGGGCTGTGTTCGCTCAAAACGCACACTTCATCGGGGCTGTTTTCGGTCAGATTGCAGACTTCAATGGGGCAACTTTTACCCAAGATGCCCGCTTCAGTGAGACGGCTTTCGCGCAGGTCGCACGCTTCAAATGGGCGACTTTCACGCAAACCGCTGACTTTAGTGAGGCGGCTTTTGCCCAAGGTGCAGATTTCAGTGAGGCTACCTTTGAGGCTGACGCTGAGTTCTACGGAGCGTCTTTTATGGGTGCTGCAGATTTCTGCGATGTGTCTTTCGTGAAGAGCCTGCCAGTCTTTGCTGTTGAGGATGCTGACTCGGGCGAGATGCGCCGGGCTCGATTCGCTGCGCTGCCTACCGGTTCGGAGGCTGCTGGTCAGGAGGCGCATAACTTCGCGGTGTATGAGGGTAGCCAGCCTATTCCGCTGGGTACAGCCGGGCTGAACGGTGTAGGGTACCGTATCCCGGTCGGTACGGTGCTCTTCGATCCGGCATCCTGGGATGAACGGCAGAAGGAGTACACGCGCCTGAGTGAGCCCGCGTAGTAGTATCCAGAGGCCCCGCCACGTTGAATGTGTGGTGGGGCCTCTGTGTATGACCAATAGAAGCACAGGTCAGACAATTTTGCACTATGCTGAGAGGTAACTCTATTCCTTTCACCGAAGATAGGAGATTGTCTTGACGAACAAAGATAATTCACCCAAGAGAATTCGTTTCTATAACAGCCTTTTTTTCTGGGTACTTGTAGTCCTTGGAACATTAGGAGGGCTTCTAGCTCTCACAGTTCCTTTGTGGAAGTCCTGGACTTGCGTTCCGTTCCTCGGTTCACTTATCCCCGCAGATTCGAAGGATTACCCGGAACCGAGAATAATTGCGGATCTTCGTCTACACGTTCTCTACATAACTGGTGGTATCATCGCCATCTTGACTCTTCTACAGACTTATTGGAAGAACCAGGTTGACCGTCGCAAGGTCGAGGATGACATCCAGAAGAATAAGAATGACCACATCCGCCAGGTACACGCAGAACGCCGCAGCCGCTATACCAAAGCTATAGAACAACTAGCCAACGAGAAAGCAACCGTCCGTCTGGGCGGTATCTATACCCTTGTTGGCTTGGTCGATGAGTGGCTTGCTGATGACACCCTCAATCCTGAAGAACGACAGAAAGAAGGACAGGTTATTATCAATAATCTCTGCTCCTACATTCGTTCACCCTTCTCTCTTGCAGAAAAGCGTGAACTCCTCGAGTCTAAGAAACGCCCAAGAAGGTTTAAAGGCGACTTTATTGCTGATTCTTTGAAGCTTCGTGAAGAGCAGAATCTTCGGGTGACAATTTTCAGAGAAATGAGTGTTCGAGTCGCCCATAATATCAAAGAGGGAAATTCCACGTCAGAAATCTGGCGCAAATTTGTTTTTAATTTTAGCGAGTCACAGATATTTTACCCGCTTCTCAGTATGAGTTTTCACAACGCCTCTTTTTTTAAAACCGACTTCTATGGTGATGCCGATTTTTCTATGTCAATTTTCTACAACTCTGTAAACTTTAGTTACTCACACTTTCACGGAAGGGTTATATTTTTAGAATCGCAATTCCTCGATAAATCAAGATTTATCGATGTAACCCTCGACAAAGAACCAGTATTTCACATTAAGAGGGCAAACACTTCCCCCAAACCAAAAACACCAAATGAATACATATATATGTCCACTTTCTTTAGCTATAATTCATCGCACATATTCAGTGTAGAGAAATCCAGTCGATTCAATTTTAATATAGGGAAAGCCTGTATGCCATTAAACAACAAAGACCATAGGGCCGCACGCAAGGAGTTGAATATACCCGTAGGATCTTGCCTTATTGACCCAGAATCTGATTGGGATGAAAAAACGCAAAGATACACTTACACTAGCCTGCCAGCCAAATAGTTCACTCTATAACATTAATTACATTACCCCCAATGCTAACAAATTAGCAATATTATCTAATAAAATATTAAAAATAAAACATATTAATACGGCAACAATTCTTGATCCCATAACATAGGAGATAAATACATGCTTCTTGATGCCAACAATGCCTGGATATGGCTACTAGGATGCATTATCCTAGTTGCATTATTCCTAGCTTTTTCTCATACCCCTTGTGCAAAGCAGAAAGTACCGGTCTTCTACAGCTGGATTGGGGCAATTGCAGCCTTCGGCGGTGCCCTAGCTATCATTCTTCCAGTTGCGCTTAATTCAGGTTTCGGCCCGATGGATGATGGTCGAGTCCTTCGCCAACTTATCCTCTACACCACAGGCGGTGTTCTTGGTGTTGTCACTCTTGGTGAGACTCACAGAAAGAACAACATTGAAAAGGAGAAGAATAAAAATGACCACATCCGCCAGGTACATGCAGAACGTCGCAGCCGCTATACTAAGGCCGTTGAGCAATTAGCCGACGAGAAAGCGTCCCTCCGCCTGGGCGGTATCTATACTCTCATTGGCCTTATCGACGAGTGGATAGCTGACTCTGATATGCCTGAATTTCAGAAGCAAAAAGAAGGCCAAGCCATTATTAACAGCCTTTGCGCCTATATCCGTTCACCTTTTCCGCTTGCACGTAAGCGAGCTACCCTTGAGTCCTTTGCCTCACCAAAAGATTATGAAGGAGATTTTGAACAAGATAGAACAAAGTTGTGCGATGAACGCGAAATTCGCCGCGCATTTTTCGAAGAGATTAGCAATCGCTTAAAAAGCATCAATAAAGATTATGAATTCAAAATTTGGAATTCTTTCACGCTCAACCTTAGTGGATCAGATATATTTTATCCACTTAATCGTACAACATTCCCTAAGGTCAATTTTTGTTATTCTAATTTTTATGGATACGCTAACTTTACAGAATCTATATTTAATCTTGAAGTAGATTTTTCAAATTCCAGGTTTGAGGGAGCAGTAGATTTCTCCAATACGCATTTTAAAAACAACTCACAATTTTCCGGATCCACCTTCATCCAACAGGTAAGGTTTATCGGCACTCATTTTTACAAGACCAGTAAGTTTACGCTCTCCAAAGTTGAAGAGATGAGTAATTCTATAGAATGGATACTACAGGGGCCAGGAGCTGAAGTCAGAACAACTTTTGTAGGAGATGCAGATTTTTCTAAATCGACTTTTGATGGAGAGTCTGATTTTTCGGGATCGCATTTCATGAAGAAAGTAAACTTCAGCTCCGCAACATTTACAGATGCGACCTTCAGAGAGGCAATTTTTAGAGGTGAGTCTCTATTCCATAAATCTACCTTTAATAAAAAAGTCTCATTTTATAAATCAACGTTTTGCGATATGGCAGATTTTTTAAATGCACATTTTATAAAAGGGGTGAGTTTTGAAAAATCGGAGTTTGGGTTCCCAAATGAACCCGATGTAAATTTCAAATTTGATGCCTCATACTTTGGCGGAAATTCAGAATTTGACGGCTGCCTTTTCCATGGTGGAGCTATTTTCTATGGAGCAACATTTACAAATATAACGAGCTTCCATAAAGCACGTTTTTTCAATGAAGTTGATTTTTATAACGCTAAAGCTACCTCTCAGCGCAATACCAAGAAGGACATGACGAGTGATGCAAAGATACTATTTTCACAAGCTTCTTTTCGGTACCCCGCCATACACGATTTTAAGGTTGCTAAAGACAACCCAACTCTCATTGATATGGGAGTTGTAGATTTCACTCTCTTTGATGGCACAACCATTCTTCGCTCTATCCCAGTTGGTTCTTACCTCTTTGAGTTCAGTCCGCCGGACGAAGAGAACAAGAGAGACACCAATGTGAGTGACTCTTCAGAACCAGCTGAAGGTTCTGAATAATTTGTGTATCAAGGCCCCGCCAGCCCCACGCTGGCGGGGCCTTCGTGTATGATCTTTGGAATCCCCTATCGGGCGGCTTGTGCACTATGCTGAAAGGTGACCATTCCTCTCAGCGAAGACAGGAGACAAGAAATATGGCTGAGCCAGATAAGATACACAAAGAGCCTTCGCGGCTTCACAATTGGTGGAGCAGAAACTGGTTTTATACAGCCCTCATCGCAGTAGCTGTTATCGGTGCATTCTGCGCTTTCTGCGTCCCCCTATTCTTCATCCCAGAACCATTTAGCGCGGGAGACAACGTAGCCGTTCTCCGCCAGGCTATTTTGGCAGCTACCGGCGGTATTCTCGCAATGCTTACTCTTTGGGAAACCCGCCGCAAGAATCTGCAAGAAAAAGACAAAAACGACCTTGACCATGCTCGGCAGGTCAAAGCTGAACGTCGTAGCCGCTATGCCAAAGCGATTGAACAGCTAGCTGATGACAAATCTGCTGTTCGTCTTGGGGGCATTTATACTCTAGTCAAGCTCGCGGATGAGTGGCTAACTGACAGTAAAACTATTCCCGACGAAACAGACAGGGTGGCAGAAGGCCAGATTATTATTAATAGTCTTTGCTCGTATATTCAGTCTCTATATTCTTTGGCAGAAAAAAGAATATTTATTGAAGATGTTGAGACCTTTGAAGAATCTGGGGATAAATTTACGAATGAAAGAGCTGCACTTTATGCAGAACAAAGGATACGTCAAGTTATATTTAACGAAATAAGTAAACGATCAAGCAAATGCAATGACAGTAATGAAATTAAGTCAGGAAAATGGAGTATATTCGAGTTTAACTTCACAAGATCACCCATATTTTACAGTTTAAATGATATAAATCTTGAAAATGCAAACTTCAGCAATTCGATTTTCTACGGAATTACAAATTTTTGCGGATCCACGTTTTACGGAGGCACGAACTTTGCTGGAGTATCCTTTGAAGAAAATGCAAATTTTTTAGACGTAACATTCCAAAATGGAGTGGATTTCACAGAAGCATTCTTCAAGAAAGATGCAGATTTCAGTAATGCGACTTTTATTGAAGATGCGATTTTCGATTCGACGGTCTTTGATTCAAGCATTTTTCAGGTTAACTATGCATCGTTTCATGGTGCCAAATTTCACGGAAATACATCATTTTACAAGTCAGTTTTTAATGCGCAAATACATTTCAATAAAGCAACTTTCCATAAGGGAGTAAATTTCGATAACTCTTGCTTTGAAGAGTCCCCTGAATTCGTAAATGAAAAAAACGTTAAAGAAAGCGATTCTGCTGGATTCTCGTATAAAGCCGACCCTAATGACTATAGTTTCAGGATTGACTACTCATATCCTGGATCCTTTGATACTGTCCAAATTAATGCCCCCGGCGGCATTTCATTCAGAGTCCCCGAGGGCTGTATACTTTTTGACCCTAATTCCTGGGATGAGGAAAATCAAAAATACACTATTAAAATCAAACCCACACCCCCACTTAATATGCAATATATAATTTTTTATAGAATGAATACGACCTTCCCTTAAACTAAAGGCCCCGCCGACCCCACGTCGGCGGGGCCTTTTCGCGTCCGGGTAAGGTAGCTGCAACACCCGGCGAGCGCATCCGCCCGTCACCGCGCCACCCCAAGCACCGCCCCAATCACCCGCCGCGCCCAACCACCCTCTACCCCACCGATACACTAGAACCATGTACCGAATCATGACTGTCTGCACCGGCAACATCTGCCGCTCCCCCGTCGGCGAATACCTCATCCGCCAGCAC
>QWBZ01001327.1_pt1 | contig 11640 bp, 13 predicted proteins | sample 1972441 | NCBI WGS metagenome assembly QWBZ01 (sample SAMN09866721, study PRJNA288562) | Human oral metagenome isolate term6_saliva, whole genome shotgun sequencing... | isolation source: mouth | host: Homo sapiens | place: USA: California
AAAACTTTAAAAATAATTCATATTTAAAATAACAACATTTTTTAGGCCCACTCTGGGCCTATTTCTTTATTCCACTTCCCCTTCCCTTTTCCCCAATGGAGAACTCTAGTCCTTCCACTTTTCTTTTTCCAATGGAAATAGTCACTTCTTCCCCTTTCCCTCTCTCCTTCTCTTATAACAAAATACTCACTGGCGAATGCAATGAGCAAAGGTAGTCGTTATCACTCCTTCCCTCAATCACGTTGTGATTGCAGTAGGAGCGATAGCCAGTTACTTAAAAAACTCAAAAATAATGAAGTCAATATTTTCAAGGTTGCAATCCTTTAGAAAAGGTTTTAAAGGTTCTATAACTTCATTGAAAAAATCTAAAGTATCTTCATTACAATCAGCCTTTATAATTCCATTCTTTAAAGCAATTGAATTATCATTAAAAGTGAAGAAAACATTACCATTTTCGATAGTAATTTCTTTTTTATCTTCGATAGAAAAGAAAGAAGCGACAGAAACAGAAGTGTAGTCGTTATCACTCGTACCCTCAATCACATTGTGATTGCAGTTGAAAGTTTTCACCAATTCAGAAGCAATATCCCCCATTACTTGATCGGTTGCCCCAAAATCACTATCTAGGGTTAATGAAAACTTATCAATAGAATGAAATATTTTATTAAAAATTTCATATTCTCCTAATTCTATTGCTTCTAAATTTTGTTCAATTAGTTTTTCTGCTTCTGGTTTAGGAGTACCTTTAATTTCCAATTTTAAAATATTAGTATCTTCCCCTGTAATTACTATACCCTTATCTGTTTTGGAAATGTTATATTCCCCATTAAAAATTTTTGATTTCATAATTTCTCTCCTTTATTTCTTATTTACAAAATCATTATATCATTAAAAGAACAGAATGTCAACCATTTTGTTATAAGAGAAAAGGAGAGAGTTGTGAATGTAAGGAGTAAAGACTATTTTATTGTAGGAGAGAATGAATGAGAATAGTAGAAAGTAACTTCGTACTGCAATCACAACGTGATTGAGGGAAGAGCCAAAGGCGAATACCTTTGCTTCGCTAGTAAAAAGAGAAATCTTTTATCAATCCTTGCAACCTTGAAATTCTTGACCTTTAAGGCCCTACTGGGCCTTTTTTCTTTTCCTTTGGAAAGCTTTCTCTTAATTTTCCATTTTTCATAATAAATTGGTTGACAATAATAACTATTTATGCTATAATGATTTTGTAAATAAGATAAAAAGGAGATAAAAATATGGAAATAATCACTATTGATAATAAAAAAATACAAAAAAATACCAATTTACTTGAAGAAAAAATGATTAATATGAAATCTGCTTCGCATTCGGCTTCTTTATGTAAATTGATTGTTAAAAAAATTACCTCTGCAAAAGAAAATCACTGCTTCAAAATCGGACAACAAGGCTTTGTTGTTCAGAAAGTTAAAAATAGTTTATTTAATAAATCTGTTACTACTGTTGTCCTTTCAAGAAATTTTATGTGTACTTTCAATAAAAAAAATGAAAGTGTTACAATTTCTCAAGATAAAAATTCAGCTACTTTCTTTTTGAAAAAAAACATTATTAAAATTAAATCTAATGATTTTTCTTTTAAAAAGAAATGTGATTTAGAACAATCTTTGAATTTTGTTCTTAACAAAATTTCTAAAACTGGTAGATTAAACTTTTCAATTACACTCCTTTAAGGCCCACTCTGGGCCTTTTCTTTTTCCAATGGAATGAACTCTACTCCTTCTCTCAACTTTTTATAATAAAATGGTTGACATTTAACCTTGATTATGTTATAATTGTTTTGTAAATAAGGATAAGATAAGGAGTGATAAAAAATGTTAGTTCAAATATTAATTAATTTTAATGAGTTGCCTTGTGATTTGGCTTCTTTGAAATCTGGAGATTTTATTGTTCTTTCTCATAACAAGACTTATTCTTTAAATCAAAAACCTAATAAGTTTAAACAATTGTTTATCGCTTTTAATTATGATAATTATGGCAATGTTATTGCTTTACCTAAAGGTACTATGTTTAAACTTAATCGAATTTATACTAAAAATGGTACTTTCGTTTTGGATTGTGCCTAAAAGGAGTGATTTTTATGTTAAATGAAAAACAAATTATTCTAAAAAAAATGGCAACTGAACTTTGGGATAAAAATTTTACTTTCGAGGAAATTGTAAATTATTTTGAGGATCTTGATGAGTTAATTCAATCTCTTTTTACTGATCCTGTTGAATCTGCTAAAGCAATTTTCTTTGGAAAGGTAGATCTTTGGAATGCAGATGGGTGTTATTATCGTTTAAATGCTTATGGCAATATCGAACAATTCAATCTTGCTCAAGAACTTTTAGACCTTGAAACTGATATTGCTTCTCAATTCCTTGAAGAATTTGGTGTGGAAAATGAACTTTATCAACTATATTGCGAATGTTAGGGGGAAATCCCCCCTTTTTTTCTTTTCCTTTGGCAGTATTCCCTGCGGTCATACCTTTACTGTGTCAGTATTCCCTGCGGTCATACCCTCTATATAATAAAATGGTTGACTTTTAATTCTGCTTATGTTATAATTATTTTATAAATCATTAGTAGCTTCGCACCTTTACGGTGTCAGTTAAAGGAGGAATTAATATGTCTATTTTAGCAGAACGTATCTGTTTCAATAAGAAACAGAATTTGATTTTTATTCGTGGTAGCAAAAAAGGTATTAAACCACGAAATTTAATTAAAATTGAAATCGAAGGAGAGGATTTCTTCGATAAAATTCAAAATTTAATCAATAAAGTAAAAAATGGCGAAATCGAAATGAGTAATTTCTCTTATAACCTTAACAAATTTCAATTCGCTTTCGATCAAGCAAATTCACCTTCAATGTTTTGGGAACTTTATAAACAAAAAGAAATTAAAAAGTTCCTTGTCATTAACAACAAGGGGAAAGTAGCTGTTAAATCTGGGAACTTTAACCCTCGTTACTTTTCTAATCCTGACTTTAAACTTATTCATAAATCTAAAGCTTCTCCTATTTCTCAATTCGATGCTTGGGTTTGGAATAAGTTCTTAGGTCAAAACTTTAATACTATTAAAATTTGATCACAATCCATTTAGGATTGTGTCTTTTTTTTTCTTAGGCCCTGCTGGGCCTTTTCCTCTGGAGATTATTCTTTTACAATAGTAAAGGTACGAAGTACCTTTGAGAGATTTTCTATTTTTTTCTTTTAAAAAGGAAAAAATTCATTTTTTTTACTTTTTTTTCGTTTAAAAAGAAAATAATCATTTTTTACTTTTTTTATTTTAAAAGGGTTGACATTTTACCTTTTCCGTGTTAAAATATCTTTGTAAATGTGAGTTAAGGAGTTGATTAGATATGAAAAAATTATTTATTATTATCGCTTTATTCGTGGGCCTTCAATCTTGTATGGAAGTACAAAGATTAGATGGCTGGAAAACTGAAGGGGAATTGTATGATGAATGGATGGAACAAGGTTACCCTGACCGACCTGTTTCTTGTGTAACAACTACTGCTGGTAACAGATGGTGTAGATGGGGTACTAATTAAAGAGCAGAAATGCTCTTTTTTTGTTTTGAGGAAAACTGCAAATGCGAAGCATTTGAGGGTACGAAGAACTCTATCTCATTTTTTAAATAAAATGGTTGACATTTAGTTCTTTTTATGTTATAATTATCTTGTAAATAAAAAGAATAAAGGAGAGATACATTATGAATACAAATTTAGTAATCTTAACTGGTAACTTAACAAAAAATTTAAAATTAAAATATTCTCAAAATGGTACTGCTTATGCTGATGGTGCCATTGCAGTTAACGAAAAAGATAAGGTGATTTTTGTTAATTTTAGAGCCTTCGGTAAACTTGCCGAAACAATGGCAGAATATTTAAGAAAGGGGTCAAAAGTCCTAATCCAAGGTAAACTTGATATTTCTGAATATCAAGGGAAGTTTTATACTAAAATCCTTGTTAATTCTGTTGAATTCTTGGGGAATAAACCCCAATCAAATGAACAAAAAGTAAGGGAAAAAGAAATTCCTTTAGATAATCAAGGTTTCCCTTTACTTTAACACTTTACTTTAACAGGTATTTTAAAGAGCCATTTTTATGGCTCTTTTTTTTTTACTGCAAATGCGAAGCATTTGAGGGTACAGAGGACTGCAAATGCGAAGCATTTGAGGGTACAGAGGACTGCAAATGCGAAGCATTTGAGGGTACAGAGGCTCGTTCCCTCAACTTCGTTGCAGTGAACAAAGGTACGAAGTTACTGCGTTCGCCAGTGTATGGAAAACTTATTTACATAATTAGGGATAAATAAATTCCATTCCTTTGGACTTACCTTTGGAAGAACTGGCGAAGCAAAGGTGTTCGCTATCGCTCTCCCCTCAACTGCAACGAAGTAACTCCGTACCTTTGCTCATTACATTCGCCAGTTGAGGGATGAGCCAAAGGCGAATACTTCGTTGCAGTACGGAGTTACTCTGGCTCAATTCATAAAATATATTTTCTTTTTTTGAAATAAAATGGTTGACATTTAGTTCTTTTTATGTTATAATTATCTTGTAAATAAAAAAGAATAAAGGAGAAAAAAATTATGAATACAAATAGTGTAATCTTAACAGGTAACTTAACTAGAGATTTAGAATTAAAATATTCTCAAAATGGTACTGCTTATGCTGATGGAAGTATTGCAGTTAACGAAAAAGATAAGGCAGTTTTTGTTAATTTTAGATTGTTCGGTAAATATGCCGAAACAATGGCAGAATATTTAAGAAAAGGTACAAAAGTGCTAATTCAAGGTAAACTTGATATTAGCGAATATCAAGGCAATTTCTACACTAAAGTTTTGGTTAATTCTGTCGAATTGCTTTCAACAAAAAAATCTGGAATGGGAAATAATTCAAATAACACTTTTCCTGAACCAGAAGAAGATACAAGTTTCCCATTCTAATAAAAATTGAGAGCATTCTGCTCTCTTTTTTTCTCCCCCCTTTGGGGCCTTTTCCCTTTGGGAAGCCCTCTATAACTTTTCTTGCTATTTTTTACAAAAAAATGGTTGACATTTCATTCTGTTTATGTTATAATTATCTTGTAAATGAGAAAAAGAATAAAGGAGAGATTATTTATGAATATGAATGTAATCATTTTATCAGGTAACTTAGGGAAAGATGTAGAACTAAAAAAATCTGCAACTGGTACTTCTTATGCAGATGGAAGTATTGCAGTAAATGATGCTAAAAAAAATGTAAATTTTATTAATTTCAGATTGTTCGGTAAATATGCCGAAACAATGGCAGAATATTTAAGAAAAGGTACAAAAGTAACCTTGAAAGGTTCTTTACAAGTACAAACCTATCAAGGTAAAACTTATGTGCAAGTTTTAGTTGAACAAGTTGAATTAAACTCAAAATCTCAACCTATTCAACCTCAAACTGAAGAAATACCTTTCTAAGAAAATTGAGAGCCTTCTGCTCTCTTTTTTTCTTCCCCTTCCTTTGGGGTTGCAAACTCCTTCCCTTTGGGAAATTTTCTTCCCTAAAAATATTTTACATATTTTTAGTAACTCCGTACCTTTGCTTCGCCAGTTTCTATCAAATTCTAAAAAGTCTATTCTCTCCAAACTTAGGCCCTTTTTTCTTATTCATATATTATTATAAAAAACTATGCAAAGTTATTCTCAATGGACATACTGCACTCTTAGTGTGGTAAGAGCGACAGCAAATACGGTTATCCAAATAATCCAAGATTTCATTTATATTTAAATCTTTAGCAATTTCAGATTACTGGCGAAGCAAAGGTATGACCGAAGGGAATACTGTTACTAGTTTAAACTCCCACCAAGTAACTTCGTACCTTACGAAAATGCTCCATACAGTGATTTGCTCAAATTTCTTGGTCAGATACAAATTTATAAAGTAACTTCGTACCTTTGCTTCGCCAGTGTTCGCTATCGCTCTTTCCCTCAAATGCTTCGCATTTGCAGTCAAACAAAAAATATTTAAAGCTACTCTTTTTATAAGCATTAAATAACTTTTAAGAAACTATTGTTTTACCACAAAATTGAAACTTTAAATATTTTCAATTTTACTATATTAATTAATCCAAACATTCGTTTTTTTAAAACTCTTAGTTTTAATTGCTTTTAGCTTCCACTCTCCTTATTTTGGCTTCTTTTCCTATCTTCTTACCATTTCCTCACTATTTCTCACCTGTTTACCCCTAATTTCAGGGCCTCACAGAATTAAAATCTGCATTAGACGTTCCTAAATGTATGAAAACGAAAAGTGCTGTATATGCAACACTTTTTGAAATTTAAAATTATTAAATAAAAAAAGAGTGATTTAATTTTCACTCTTTTTATTGAAATTAAAACAATTCGTTAGCGATCATATATAGACCTTTAGCATTAAGAGTTCTAGCAATACTAGCTTCAATATAAACTATTGGAATTCCAGACAATCTTTGACCAGATTGTTCTAATTTAAATTCAAGGAAAGGTCTTAAAGGGATAGAGCCTCCACCATAAACAAAAATAACTTCTGTAGAAGCTCCCATGCTAGCGATAAATTTTTCAGCTTGTCGCAAAATATTTTCAGAGAAATTAATAGCTTCATCATCAACTATTTCTTTTACTTTTTTATATTTAGCTCTGTTTAAAGGTTTAGGAGTAGTTATCAAGAAATCGGCAAGGGCCTTACGACCATTAAATTGAAATCCTGAATCTTTTAATCTACCTTCGACACAATCATCTAGTAAAGTACCATAACCTTGTTCAAGAGTACCAGAAGCATCAGGTGACAATAAACCATCTTGGAATACAACAAAGTTTACTGTTCCTTCTCCAATATCAATTCCAATAACATTTTCTGCATCTGCTAAAATTTCACTTGTTATATCATCATTTTTCATTTGAGGAGTTATAGAAGATTCTAGATCAACCCCTCTATGTGTTATAGCATATTGAGCAGTAGCACCTTCTGCCATAACTATTACTTCTTCAAAAGTTAATTCCACTCTAATAGGTCTTGTGAAATTATGAAAAGTTACCATATGACTACCGTTTTTAAAATCACCAGCAAATCCATCTTTAAATCTTCTGTATTCTGTTATTGGCAAAGAAAGAATACATTTAACTTTTACTGGTATCATTTCTTCAGGCAAGGCCCCATTTGTTTCATAATAATCTTTTAAAGCTGCACCTGCAAATGTACCAAAAACCATGATAAAACTCATTTCTTGTTGTGCTTTACTTATATGACTTTTATTTACATTAAAAGTATCTGTATTGCTTCCACTTTTTATTGCTCTTTTTCCCAGTATTCTTCTTTTACCATCTGGTACTAGATTACTTGAAATTGATATATCCATTTGGTTGAATATATTTTTTATTGTAGTTTCAATTGCACCTCCTTCTGCTTTTATATCATTTACTATTGTGTATAAAGAACAAACTGTAGGAAAATCTACTACCATTTCATGTTCTCCTTGGATTAGACCTTTCATGTACCCATTACCTGTGTCTAGTCCTCCTTTTAAATTCATTGTTTCCATTTTTTCCTCCTATTTTTTTTTATAACATGCTTAGCAGCATATTATCTTTTTTCTTTTCTTTTTGACTTGGTTCCCTTTGCTCTTGTGATTTCTTTTCAACTGGCAAAGGGGGTGTAGCCACAACTTTTTCCATTGGAACATTAACTTCGTACCTTTGCTCACTGTGTTCACCAGTCCTTCGTACCCTCAACTTCGTTGCAGTAGCTATGCACCTTTGTTCACTACGTTCACCAGTATTCCCTTCGGTCATACCTTTGCATTCGCCAGTAACTTCGTACTTTGCTTCGCCAGTAGCTTCGCACCTTTTCTCACTACGTTCGTCAGTTTCAAATAATTCATCAAAACTCATTTTTGTAATATCAGAATTACCATGAAGATGTGCAAATATTTTTATCAAAAATTGAACTGATCCACTTTTACTTTTTTGGGCCTTTAACCATTCTTCTACTGTTGGATCGTTGCCTACTTTAATTCTCCAGCTAGACATTTGATACCTCCTTTGTTCCATAATTCTGTACTTATAGTTTACCAAAAAATGGATAGCTTTGTCAAGAAAAAAAATTTTTTTAAAAAAATAATAGTACCTAATTAGGTACTATTATAGTCCAGCTTTTTTTCTAGCTTCATAGAAGTTAGACCATTCAACTGAAGAAGGTGAAATTTTGTAGTTGTCATTTGAAGCTATTGGATTAGTTAATTTAGTAAATTCTTTGTCATAATCACCAGAAGCATAAGAATCTAACATAAATTGCCCATTTGAATAACCAGGCACGATATTTTTGGCACTTTCAGGTGCTTTATCCATTTCAGTATATCTTTTTAATAATTTTGGATAAATATTACTGCCTTTAATATTTTTTATTTTATCACCAAAGCCTGAAAAGAAATATTCCCTTTTTAAATCTTGATATTTATAAGGATTTACATTTACATCTTCTACATCTATTTTAGTTATTTCTTTTTCAGCTTTAAGTGTACCATTTTTAAATAAAGTTTTAAATTTATCAAGTTTTTCTCTTTTGGAAGCTATTGTTCCAATTGTTATTCCTTTTCCTTCGTTTTCAATGTTGATGTAAGAAGGGTTATTGGGATCAAATTCTAATGTTCCAATAACAGCACCTTCTTTTAAATAAACATTTCCTCCAGCCATTATCAAATGATTTACATTACCAGAAATTACAGCATTACTGTTTTCATAAACAATTACAGTTGATTTCGGTACATTTCCATTTAAAACAAGAGTTCCTTCTAAAACTTGTGTAGGCCCTTCATAATATATATTACCATTAATAGTAAGAGTTTTGTCACCTGCTTTTCTTAAACCTGGTTTAAACTCTGCTGTATCAGCATAATAATTTTTTTCGGATGGAATAAAGTTTTGGAATGATACATTTCTTATTGTTTGGAAAGCCAAACTTGTTTTAGGAATATCACCATCTTTATCCTTAGTTGTTGCAACTATATCATATTTAGTAGAACCTGTTGGATGTTTTGGTAAATTTCCATAAATGTCGTTGCTCCAAGTCCAATCACTTGTAGGGGAAGCCCAAAAATAAACATTTCCAGTAAAATCGAATACTTTATCATACATTCCAGTATAGAATTTTTGTTCTTCGATTAAGCCTGTATTTATAGCACCAGGTCCTTTTAAAGCTCTTAATAAATTTGCAACTCCCCAGCCATATTGGTTATCTAGTATATCTTTTTCTCTTGTAGCAGAAGTTAAAAGAATTTCTTTTGCATCTAAATAAGAAACACCAGGAAATTTTTGCATTATTTTAGTTATAATGGCAGATAATCTTGGAACAGCAAATGAAGAACCTGTTCTTCTTTCACCTGCTGCTGTTATTTCACCATCTGCAAGAATTGTGTTCGCTCTTGAATATAAGGCAAAGAATGGGTAATAACCTTTATCTGGATTATCGTTTACACCACATCCTTTATAAGGATTTTCTTGTCTAGGCCCATCCATATTTCTTATATCAGTAAAAGTTCTATTTGATTTATATCCATTGCAAACGAAGTCTTTTACTTTTATTATATCACTTCTTTGCATTTTTTGAACTTCTTCTCCAAACATTGGAAAGAAAAAACTTTGTTGCGATGGATGTATTGCATAAATATCTTCTCCTTTTTTTCTTGCTTTGGGAGTTAAAGTGTCATCATTTCCATAAGCTGAAACCAATAAATTTGTATTATCTGATGTCTCTCCATTAAATCTTGGCGACTGGATTACTTCACCTGCCAATTCATTTATCGTATCTCCAAAATATACTGATTTACTTGTCATAAATCCTGTTGATCCTGTTGTGTAATACATTGACAACGATAAAATCCCTCTTGGTATTGCACGAGGAACAACTACTGATGTTGCTGTTATTTCATTTAAATGATCTTTTATATATCCTCCTGACATTTCTACATCAAATGCTTCAAACATTGAAAGCATATGTGCATTGTCATTATAAAATTTTTTCTCATTTTCTGTTGCACCTCTTAATACTTTCACATCTTTTAAATTTATCCCCAAATTATTTTTCCAATAATATTCTGTTGACATTCCTGCTTCTCCATCATAAAGCATATTAAATATCGGATAGCTTCCTTGCGTTTCTTCAGCATATTTAACTATGTCTCCTTTATATTTAATTCCTTTATCTGTTGTATAATTTAATTTTGCTCCTAGCATTACTCCACTTAAAGCTAATATACTGACGAACGTAGTGAGTAAAGGTACGGAAGTACTTATCGCTATTATCTTTTTCATTTTCTTCTCCTTTTTTTCTTTATTTACAGATAATATTATATCATATTTTGGATTACTTGTCAAGAATACAATCATAAGTTTATATATTCCAATAATCAAGGGATGAATTTAAATCCCATATTTATTGCTATTAAAGGCATAAGCTTTATAAAAATATTAAAAATTTGGTTGAGATTTAGCAATATCTCTTCGATCTTTTTAAGAATAACTTGCTTTAAATACAACAAATCTCAACATTTATGATATTTTGTAGTCATCCCTTGTTAAATGGAATATATAAATCATAAGTTATAATGAATATAATGAAGTAATGAAGAAGAATATAATGAAGTAATGAAGAAGAATATAATGAAGAAGATCGGTAAACCATTCACTGGCGAACTATCGTTCGTAAAGAATAAAAAATAACATTGAAAACTTTTTAAACAGTTAAAGCGAGAGCCTTTCAAAAGGCCCTTTTTATATTGAATTTTTATGTTAAAAATGTTATTATATTATATATTATAGAAAGGAGTTTATTTTAAATGAAAAAAGAGAAGGAAAACAAAAGAGAGAAAGGTGATTCTTACAGGAAACACGATTTCCAAGTTTCCTACAACAGCTTCATCTTGTCAAAAGGCGAAAAGGAAAAATTTTATGAACTTATAAAAGATAAGAAGTTCAAAAATTTGATAAATAATTTAAAAGAAAACAGAAAAATTTCAAAAGATTTTTCAGTTAAAGTGATTGATAATGAAAAAAGGCTTTTCCTTGAAGGGCAGAACCAGCAGAACTGTGTTTACACTTATTTAAAAAGCATAGAGAACGGAAAATGCCTGATCCTGTCATGTAAATATAATGGCAAAGCATATACTGCTGAAATTGAAATAAAAGATAAGAAATATCATATAAGGCAGTTCCTTGGCAAATATAATTCATTTGAAGGAACAGATGAACCGCGTGCAATATTGCATAAATTAATTGAAAACATTGAAAAATAAAAAAAAGAAAAAGGTTCGTTATGGGCCTTTTTCTTTTTTAAATAAAAAAGAGCTGTAAGGCCCTTTTTTTAAAACAGTTTCCTCTTAAAAATAGAATTCAAGAACTTTTCCTTTTATTCTTTTGTTTCATTTCTTTTCCATTCTCTTTTTCGTAAACCATTCACAGGCGAAGCAATGGTATGACCGAAGGGAATACTGGTGAACGTAGTGAACAAAGGTGCATAGCTACTGCAACGAAGTTGAGGGAGCGAAGCACTGCAACGAAGTTGAGGGAGCGAAGCACTGCAACGAAGTTGAGGGAGCGAAGCACTGCAACGAAGTTGAGG
>QWBZ01000609.1_pt1 | contig 11638 bp, 11 predicted proteins | sample 1972441 | NCBI WGS metagenome assembly QWBZ01 (sample SAMN09866721, study PRJNA288562) | Human oral metagenome isolate term6_saliva, whole genome shotgun sequencing... | isolation source: mouth | host: Homo sapiens | place: USA: California
CCTTCGCTATCAAGCATCAGCAGTTCCTTGGTGAGAGAGCTACGCTTCTTTGGCAAAGATGCCGACGAATGGGTGGCAAAACCAAAACGAAAATAAGGTAAATAAGGATAAACAAGTTCAATGTTATGATTACATACAACACAGATGGCGTCGCAATGCCTAAGCTAAAGAAACGCATTATCAACCGATGGATAAAGCAGGTTGCAGCAACCTATGGGCGAAAAGTGGGCGATATAGGCTATATGTTCGTTGACGATGCAAAGATACTACAGGTGAACAACGAGTATCTTGGCCACGATTATTACACCGACATCATTACATTTGACTATGACGAAGACGACATTGTGAGTGGCGATCTCGTGATAAGCATAGACACAGTGAAGTCGAATGCCGAATTGTTTGGAAAGGAATATGAAGACGAACTCCATCGTGTCATCATCCATGGAATATTGCATCTTTGTGGCATTAACGACAAAGGACCGGGTGAACGCGAAATAATGGAGGCCAATGAAAACAAGGCTTTGGAAATGTTGAAAGCCTTAGAAGAAAAACAATAAGAAGAAAACACACTTTTGTTTGAATGAGGTGAGCCTGCGTGTTGTGGCTTGTCTTCTTATCATTCAGCACAACCAAACTTTAAAAACAAAAAATATGCGACCTTCAACAGGCCGCATATTTTTTATAATGTCCATCATGTTGCTCTTTCAGAAGTTTTTGGTTATGAAACCAAAATCATCATGATGGAACCTGATTCATTATAACTCTCTAAACAAATAATTTTTGAATGCGAAAAATGAAATAACATTTGCCCTCACGGGTTGTTGCAATTTACAAAGTTGAGTACTTAATAGTCTAAAACTTAAACCTTCGATGCAAAGGTATAAATAACTGCAACTATAAAGTATCACAAATGTTCACATGTTCTCACAAATCTTCATTTTCCCTTTGTTTAGAGGGTTTTTTGTTCTCACAATTTTTCATTTCTCTTGGTTTTCCCTATCTTTTTTCTGTGAAAGCGTACGGAAATCAGATGGTGTTACACCAAATTTATCAGAGAAATTTCTATAGAACGTTTGGGCAATAGGCATGCCACACTCTTCTCCAATGGCTTCAATCGTGTAGTCGGGACTATCTCGAAGCAACTGCGCGGCATACTCCAAACGAAGATCATTGATGAACTTCGTGAAGCTCATTCCGGCATATCGGGTAAAGAGTTGAGCGAACTTATTGTGTGGAACATATACTTCGTTGATGATATCTTCACGAGTTAGTTTCGGTTTCAGGAACAGTTTGCGACTCATGATGACATTGGAAATGCGACTAAAGAGCTCGCGGTCAGCATCTATTTCGGGCTCTTCCTTCTCCTCAACTGGCTGCGTTGTGTCAGTTTCTTCTTTCACTTCGGCCTGTGTTTCGACCTTTTGCTCGTGCTGACTACGTTCAGTTATCAATGCCTGTCGATATTGAAGCAGTCGGTTGATTGTATCTACTGCCGACTCATTCTTACGTGTGATGATGCGGTTATAACGCGCAATTCTGAACACAATAAAGATGAGAAGCAACAAGATAACGACACCCATGATGAGGGCAATACGCATGGTTTTCAGCTCGGCTTGCTGCTGTCGTTGTTGCAATTCAAGGATAGTTGTCTCACTGGACTTCGCTAATTTGAACGCCGAACGAGGCATAAAGCCAAAGGTACTGTTAGCCCCGGCCTTTACAGATGCCGTATCTGGGCACTCCGCTAATAGCCGAAAAGAACGGTTTAAGTCGGGAAGCAGGCGCAAAGCCTCGTCATATTTGCCCGCGTTTTGCATCACAAGCTCCGTGTTGAGCAGTGTGTACACCTTTTGATATAAGCCATTCCATTGGTTCTTTGGTGTGGGCATGGAGTTGAAAATGCTTATAGCTCTGCGGAAATATGGCATGGCATCATCGTATTCTCCAATGTTAGCTTTGTTGATACCAATAAGGAAAGCCAACGTCGCTTCATAGTTTTGGAATCGCTCTTCGATAGAACGTCCGAGGGCAATATAGGCATATTCCAAGCTCGATTGCGTCTCACCTTTAAGGTATTTTGCGTAAGCTATCTTGGTCATCGTACGGAAATAAGCTTCCTTACTCGATGCCGTGTCCTCGATAGCATCGGCAGTTTGCCGTGCGTTCTGCTGCCCTGAGTGACACGAAGAGAATATCGTTACCGAAAAAGCGGTAATGAACAGCAGGTGATAAAACTTGAATTTGAGCTTCATTGCTATAGAAATAGAGCGTTATAAATATTGAATCATGTTTATTTTAGCAGTCCGACAGCCTTTACCACGATAGGGTTTGTTTCATTGATTACCTGGAAATATTCACTCATATCCCATAAATCTCGGGCGATAAGTGCCTTGAGTTGCCGTCGAAGTTGAGGCAATGTGGCCTGCAACTCCTGCTGATCCTTAGGCTTAATCTTGTCTTTTTCTGCCGCCTGGACTACGTCGTCAATCAACGATTGGGGTACTTCAAAGCGTGCATTAAAGTCATTAAAGGTTGCAAACTGCTTCTTCAGCTGTTTCCGATTGACGTCAATGTATTTGAGATTAGCGTTGATGATATAGCTGCGTGCAGCCATCTGACGCAAGAATTTCGTGTATTGCGTCGTGTCAAGTGGCACGAAAACATCTGGCATAATGCCTCCACCGCCATAAACAACGCGGTGCTTTCGCAACGTGTAATACTTCAAAGAATCGGCAAAGTGGATGCTATCGGCACTGTAAAGTTCGCCATGTTCGAAGCGTTTTTCAATGTCCATAGCATAGTCAATGGCATCCCCCTTCTTGTAAGGCTTTTGTATGCAACGGCCAGAAGGAGTGAAATAATGCGCAATGGTGAGTCGAATCATGCTGCCATCAGGGAGGTCTATGGGGCGCTGTACAAGGCCTTTACCAAACGAACGGCGGCCAACCACGATGCCACGGTCTTGATCTTGTATTGCACCCGTAACGATTTCAGCCGCTGAAGCAGTATATTCATTGATGAGAACAAACACCTTTCCATCAAGTAATCTGCCACTACCATCAGCACAATAGTCCTGCCGTGGCACCTTACGTCCTTGCGTATAGACAATCAAATCGCTATTATGCAGGAACTCGTTTGCAATCTGTACGGCTGCCATCAGATAGCCTCCGCCATTCTCTTGAAGGTCAAGAATGAGATCTTTCATGCCTGAAGCCTTCAATGTTTCGACTGCTTTCATAAACTCATTATACGTGGTTACGCCGAAACTTCCTATGCGGATATAGCCCACATGAGGGCGAATCATGTAAGCAGCATCAAGAGTTTTCACTGGAATCTTATCGCGAACAATGGTAAATTTGAGTATGCCGGCAATACCACGGCGCACAACTCCCAGTCTGACTTTTGACCCCTTAGCCCCACGAAGGCGTTTCATGATGTCTTCTTTTGACATCTTTACACCTGCAATAACAGTGTCGTTGACACTCACAATGCGGTCGCCGGCCAAGATTCCCACACGTTCTGACGGGCCATTTACTACGGGTTGAATGACTAAAAGCGTGTCTTTCACCATATTAAACTGCACGCCAATGCCTTCAAACGACCCTTGAAGTGGTTCGTTCATTTCCTTAGTTTCTTTCGCCGTTGAATAGGAAGAATGAGGATCTAACTGCTCAATCATGCCACGGATACCATCTTCTGCAAGCTTCTTTTCATCGACACTGTCGACATAAAGATTTGTAATGGCCATCTCGGCAAGCACCATTTTGCGCATCGGTGAATTGTATCCAAAATTCAGTTGCTGTGCCTTTATCGCTTGAGGAAACGATAAAAATAAAAACAAAATCACCCATGTCATTCCATAAAGGAATGCATGAGTGCGGTCGGTTTTATATAGTTCTTTCTTCATTATGATTTATTTTTTATTCTACTTCATGGCTTTTCACGACACAAGAACTTTATTCCAAGGGTTCAGAATCAATGTCGGGAAGGTCTTCTTCAATAACAAGATTGTCGATGATAAAGTTCTGTCGCTCCATCGTATTCTTGCCCATGTAATACTCTAAGAGTTTCCCCACCTGGTCGTTCTTGTGTAAAGTCACTTGCTCTAAACGCATATCAGGCCCTATAAAGTGTGCAAACTCGTCGGGACTAATCTCTCCCAATCCCTTGAAACGCGTAATCTCAGGGTCTGGACCGAGGTCTTTGATAGCCTTAAGTCGTTCTTCTTCCGTATAGCAATACAGCGTAATAAAGTCTGATTTCTTTTCTTTCTTATCCATACGCGCGTCAGCTTCGGCTATCACTTGTTTGTTTTTAATTTTTGTTCTCTTATTCCTTACGCGGAAAAGTGGCGTTTGAAGTACGTATACATGGCCTTTCTTTATGAGCTCAGGAAAGAATTGTAGGAAGAAAGTTATTATCAATAAACGGATATGCATGCCATCAACGTCGGCATCAGTAGCTACAATCACCTTATTATATCTAAGGCTGTCGAGTCCGTCTTCGATATCAAGTGCGGCTTGAAGCAAGTTGAACTCTTCGTTCTCATAAACCACTTTCTTCGTTAATCCGAATGAATTCAGCGGCTTACCACGTAGTGAGAACACCGCTTGTGTATTCACATCACGACTCTTTGTAATGCTTCCGCTGGCCGAATCTCCCTCAGTAATGAAGATTGAACTATCCTCTTTACGATCGTTTTTGGCATCACAGAAATGGATACGGCAGTCTCTTAACTTCCTATTATGAAGGTTAGCTTTCTTCGCTCTCTCGCGTGCTAACTTCGTAACTCCAGCCATTGCTTTGCGCTCTTTCTCGCTTTCTTTGATCTTGTTCTCAATGACTTCCGCCACATCTGGATGGATATGGAGATAGTTATCGACATTCTGCTTAACGAAATCTCCTACATATTTATTGATACTTTCGCCATCAGGAGCCATCTGAGTTGAACCAAGTTTAATCTTCGTTTGGCTTTCAAATACGGGTTCTTCGACATTAATGGCGATGGCAGCTACAAGTCCATTGCGCACATCGGTATACTCATAATTCTTATTATAGAACTCCTTTATCGTCTTAGCAATATGTTCTTTGAATGCGCTTTGATGCGTTCCACCTTGTGTAGTGTGCTGACCATTCACGAAACTATGATACTCTTCACCATATTGATTGGTATGAGTGAAGGCGATTTCTATATCTTCTCCCACGATATGAACAATAGGATACAGACCATCGTTCGTCATAGTATCATTCAACAAATCAGCCAAACCATTCCGACTTTTGATGCGACGTCCGTTGTACATGATGGTTAATCCACTGTTCAAATAGGTGTAATTGCGCAGCATAGTCTCAACAATATCGTTGTGGAAACTATAGTCTTTAAAGAGTGATTTGTCGGGTTCGAAGTAGATAAAAGTACCGTTTTCGTCGTCTGTTTCGAGTGTAATATCATTGAGTTTCACGCCTTTTTCAAAGGTCAACTCACGTACTTTCCCATCACGAAATGACTTTACTTCAAAGTGTGAACTCAATGCGTTCACCGCCTTAATACCTACACCATTCAGACCAACGCTTTTCTTAAAAGCCTTCGAATCATACTTACCACCGGTGTTAAGCATGCTTACTGCCTCAACCAACTTCCCTTGAGGAATGCCTCGTCCATAGTCACGCACACTCACACGCAAGTTATCTTCCACCTCAATCTCAATGCGATCGCCGGCTTTCATCTTAAATTCGTCGATTGAATTATCAACAACTTCCTTCAACAGTACATAGATTCCATCTTCCGGAAGATTACCATCGCCGAGACGACCGATATACATTCCCGGGCGTGTTCGCACGTGTTCCATATCCGAAAGATGTCGAATATTATCGTCTGTATAGGCTACCGTCGGCTCTTGTTGACGGCTTTGAGCTTCATTTATCGTTTCGTTTTCAGGCATATTTGTTTTTCTTTATTTCATAAAAGGGCTGGCGCAGCAACACTTAAATCAGCTTTTTATAGCATCGACGACGCTTATGTTGCACGGTTTCTAAGTATTGCCACTGCGATTGTACTTTGCCATTGGTTTCCATTTCCACATGGGTTTCACCCCATTCTATTCCATATTTCTGGTAAATAGGAATGAGATGAGAGAACAAAAGGGCATTAGCGCCTTTCACACGATACTCAGGAAGAACGCCTATCAGCAACAAATCGACTATCTTTGTCTTATGAAACTTCAACACACGAAGCATATCCCACCAACCAAACGGCCACAATCTGCCTCTGTGTAGCTTCTGTAATGCACGTGACAACGAAGGAATCGTGATGCCAACTCCTACTAATTTATGGGGCGTTACACTCCAATCTTCAACTATCGGCACCCAGTTTAAATCAACAAAGGGCAGATACATCTTCACATATTGGTCGATCTGACGATCTGAAAGCTCTGAATAGCCATAGAGATGCTTAAATGTTTCGTTGATGACTTCAAACACTTTATGACCATATCCGTCCTTAAAGATCTCGCGTCTTGTCATTGCTCGCACATGAAGATCATAGCGTTTTTCAATCATCTGAGCCACTTTCATATACTTTTCTGGCATTTCTTTCGGCACAATGAGCTTGTATTCTACATAATCATTGTCCTTTTCCCAGCCGCCAAGTTCCTGCATGTGGCGCGGATAATAAGGGTAGTTATAGAGCGTTGCCATAGTTCCGAGCTGGTCAAAACCATCTGTCAACATTCCCTCTGGGTCCATATCAGTAAACCCAAGCGGCCCAATGATGTTGTCCATACCATGGGCTTTGCCATAGTTTCCTACCGCATCAAGCAATGCGCGGCTCACTTCTATGTCGTCAATAAAGTCAATCCAGCCAAACCTTACAGCCTTTGTATCCCACTGTTTGTTTGCTTTGTGGTTAATGATGGCTGCCACACGGCCCACCAATTTGCCTTCTTTATAAGCTAAATATAACTCTGCTTCACAGAACTCAAAGGCCGCATTCTTCTTTGGATCAAGCACATGCATATCGTCACTAAATAGTGTCGGTGCATCATATTCATTTCCTTCGTAAAGATCATAATGGAAATCGATGAAGGTTTTTAAGTCTTTTTTGTTCTCTACCTTCTTTATTTCAACTGATGACATTGTATCTATCATTTTATTTCTAAACATGCAAAATTAGCCAAAATTGGTCATAATTCCAAATTTACATTTGTTTTTTGCATAATATTAAGGTATGTGTTGTCCCCACAGTCGTGGCAAATAAATAATCATTTCCCCCTTCTTTCAAGTGCAAACGCCGCCGAAGTTCGACAACTGTCAACGGAAAATTCCTCACCGCCACATTGGCTTTTGTCAGTCCGCCAAGCTTTGTTTTCACCTCTTTTCGGTTCATCGACATGATGCTTTGAATCTCAAAACTTCGCCCCGGAAAGCCTTCCACGCGCTTATCCGACACAAACAGATGGGAGTTCTGCCCCACTCCTTTCACTCCATAGCGTTCAGCCAACGAGCCAAAACAGCCTCCTTTCATCAGTGAAGCATGGGGTTCATAGAGCCAACGAGCCGAACTGAGGTTGTCAACCATGTTTACTGGAATAGCAATTTGATTGAAAGCACACGCAAAAACATCGTCATCATTCACACAATACAGGCGCTTTTCATCACATGCTTCCTGTCGTAGAATGAGCAAAAGTTCCTTACATTCGCCTCCAACACTCACGATATGAACCTCTGAAACATATTTCATTTCCTCCACAGCTGCATGCCAATCGAGCATCGGCGATAGCTTAATCATAACCCATTGCGCCTTTTCCACAAGCTCATCACTAAGTGTTGCCACATCGGGCGAGCAGTCTTTAATGGCATAAGTCTTACTTCCGTACGCATCACGACGGGCAGGATCCAAGTAAACGAGTGCGACTCGGTCTTGCTGTTCGCGAAGATAGGCAACACCATCACCCTCTACTATCTCCGCCTGCTGTAGTCCGAAACACGCTGCGTTGTGGCGCATCACCTCACAAAGGCGCTCTTGTTGCTCCACATATACAGCCTTTTCAAAAAGCCGAGCCATGTAAGAAAAGTCCACGCCGAAGCCTCCAGTGAGGTCTACTAACGTGCCTTTCTGCCGCTCATCTGCTGCTAACAATCGCTCCACTACCTTGCATTTATAACGCGCAGCGGCTTCACTTGAGCATTGTTCTAACGACAAATGAGGAGGAAACCACACGTCATCTCGCCTTGCCCATTCAGGCAGTTTCTGACGCGCTGTCTGCCATCCCTGTATCTGAGAAAGGGCAAAAGTCATGTCAACTTCAGGCCATCGATGAGCTTGAAGGGCTAAAGTGCGCACATCGTCTGTGCGGTGTTGGCGTATAAACGTGGCTGTATTCATTGCTAAGCGATAACATTCCGCGACACAAGGCAAACTGCTTTGTGCTGCCTTTTGTCATGCATCATAAACTTATGGGATGACTTTATAATACTTCTTTGCCGTTGCACGCGAACATTTATTAAAGTGCCACCACTCTGTTCTGAGTGGAATGAATCCGCCATATCGCATGACTTTGCGCAACAACTGACGATTTTCACGCGCTTTCTTGCTAATTTTCTTCTCCTCAACCAAGCGATCTTCATGGTCGATATGGGCGGCACGGCCCATATAATCGATTTTTGTTCCCATGTCGAGTGTGTCACCTTTCAGCGTACAAAGTGTGATGTCAACTGCCATTCCATAATTATGCATGCCACCACCATGGGCTGGATTCGACACATAGATATCCTTTTCGGTGTGTTTCACCTTATCCCACATCTTCTGTTGGATGTGCATCGGGCGAGCCGCATCATAGACTTTCAGACTCAAATCGGGGCGTAACTGCTTCAAATATGCCTGTGCTTTCTTCAATGCGGCCATGGCTTCGGGATGCAAAAAGGCTTCTTTGAGATCGTCATATAGCACTACTCCGCAGAAGTTATCAGCCCTTCCATACATCAAACTCACATGGATTGACGGATCAACCTCACGGATGTTCACATAGCCTTCGCGCGCTAATTTCCGCGCCGTCTGACTTTCTTTCTGCGCAGCTTCGACCGAAATCACACTGCATGACAACAGCAACAGGCACGCAAGGCGACTCACAAGTCGTTGTCTTTTCATTTTCATTGTTTATTGTTTTGTGGCGTTTCGTCTGCCAACGCCTTGTCTTCATTCTTCGCATGATGGTGTTCGAGATGACGAAGCACATAGTTGAACGCTTCCATTCCCATGAGAACGAGCACCGTTGCCACAGCCGAGAGCACGTAAAGTCCGGCTCCACAGCCCAAGCCTATTGCCGCAGTAACCCACACTCCGGCTGCCGTGGTCAGTCCACGCACCACATTTTTCTGAAAGATTATCGTCCCGGCACCAATAAAACCAATGCCCGACACCACCTGAGCAGCTATGCGTGACACGTCAAGACGCATGTTAGGATCCTTCAATATGCCGTCAAAACCATGGGCCGATATAATCATAAAGAGGGCCGATCCGAGTGCAACCAAGAAATGAGTACGTAGTCCTGCCGCCTTCTCGCGATACTCGCGTTCGAGTCCAATGAGTCCTCCTAACACGGCAGCAACAAAGATTCGTAAGATAAACTCTAATGTCATCATAAGTGAGAAAAATGATATCGTGTTGCAAACTTACACAAAAATTGTAACATTCCCATGCTTTCTTATGGTTTTTCGCGCATCCTTTCACGCATAAATCACCTCACTTCATGAGCTAAAACGAAGGGGAAATGCTCGCATAGACACACGCTCATAAGCCTCAACCTTCACTCTTTACCTGCTGTTTTGACGCATTAAACGAGAAAAATCGGCCTCATCCAACAGGGAATAAATCGCAAACAACAAGTTGAAGTAATCAAGAAAAACAAAAGTTTTCATAGAAATATACCACTATCTCAATAATGATTACCAACTGATTTACAACACTTTATCTTATAGTTATAGTTTTTATCAATGATTTAATATATTTTTTCGATTGCTAAAGGGATAGAGATTTTCTATCTTTGCAATGTCTTTCACGATAAACATCAAGTGAAAGGAGTAAGAAAGGAGCGCCTTGATACTCAATAACATTTGGACTATATTAGTATAATTCAGCCAAAGTCGGCTCTTACAACATTATGAGTGATGAGCAGCGGAGTGATCCGCTGCATCGTCTTTTATAACAATTTGACACTGCATTAGCTACCATAACACATATATTTGAAGCGTAAAAGGACATCTGTTTATAACAGATGTCCTTGTTTTTTGTGGAAAAAGCAACCGTGCCCACCCCCATTTCGTACTGGATTCTTCGCCTTTTCGCATCCCATTTCCAGCCCCTTGCGCTCCCCGTTCCGCCGCTTTCGCAGACAGCAACCAATGCCTTCTCGAAGAGGGAGGAGAGCAGTTGGCCTCAGAAATAAAAGGGATGATATTGGATTTCATCAGAAGTGTCCATGCAGTTCCTAACTTCTTTTGGCATGGAATCTGTTAGATGATATTGGATATCATTAGAGGTGTCCACGCAGTGTGCAATCTTAGTCTGTGCGGTATCTTTCTAATGATTTTAGATTTCATTAGAGGTGCCCATGCACTTGATTTTAGAAGACAAAATGATTTGAGCCATATTATCATGTGATTTGATGTATTTTGTGCGGTGAAATGACACAAATTGTTCAACCATTTGCACCAAACGATTTTATCATTGATTATCGTTGAATGAATAATAAAAATAATTTGAAATAGTCACGCAATAAAAATTTTATACCAATGAATATTGTTATAGCGAGTAACACCACAGGTGTTATGCCAGTATTCCAATGAATATACCCATCATTGCGAATGTTACAACCACGCAACAATGCGGATATTATACCAATATCCCAATAAATACATCCGCTATGATGAATGTTCTCACTACGCAATGCCGTAAGTGTTATGCCAATATTCTAATGAATGTATCTGCCATTATGAATGTTTCCAACACGTAACTACATTGGTATTGTGCTATTATTCTAATGAATGAATTTTGCAATATAAATGCCCTCATGGTGCAACGCCGTAGGTGTTATGTCAATATTACAATGAATGTATCTGCCGCCCAGAATACTCTCGCCACGCAACTCGGTACGAGTTGTTCTTTTGATAGCCCGGGGTTGGCGAGAAACGAGCCTACCCCGGGTGAGCGTTCGCAAGGAGATTCAACGCCGTAGGTGTTGAGCTTTTTCCACGTAGGCACGCTTATAATGAAACATTTTATGGCAAATTAATCAAAAAAAGCACAACACCTACGGCGTTGTTCCACGCAAACCATACCCTAACCCAGGGTAGCCTGCACTATCGTTTGGCAACCCTGGGCTATCAAAAACGCAACACCTACGGCGTTGAAACGTTCATTTTATAATACAATTAATACCAACATATGAATAAATAAATGGCAAAATGCGCCAATATCCTAATGAATACATCGCTCATGATGAATGTTATAACGATGCAACGCCATATATTTAATGCTAATACTTCAATGGATATATCCACCATGATGAATGTTCTCACCACGCAACTCGGTACGAGTTGTTCTTTTGATAGCCCGGGGTTGGCGAGGAACGAGCCTACCCCGGGT
>QWBZ01001745.1_pt1 | contig 11597 bp, 23 predicted proteins | sample 1972441 | NCBI WGS metagenome assembly QWBZ01 (sample SAMN09866721, study PRJNA288562) | Human oral metagenome isolate term6_saliva, whole genome shotgun sequencing... | isolation source: mouth | host: Homo sapiens | place: USA: California
ACAAGCAAAATGTAATGACCGAGAGAAAGCGTTTGAAAAGAGCCTTATTCCTTTTGTTTCTTCACGTGGTGGCACTTATGAGCCTACGATGATACGTGCTTTTTTCAACTATTGGACTGAAAAAAATAAATCGGGGACTAAAATGCGCTTTGAACTTGAAAAGACGTGGGAAACATCAAAGAGGTTACAGACGTGGGTAAGCTGGGAGAAGGTACAAAAGAGTACTACCACCCTCAAATCATCTGAAATGAATTACGATAAAGATAGTGATTGGTAAATGGAACAAATAGATTTCAAATCCGCCATTGAGCGGTTACGAGATACAACGTATAAGCCGTTACCCGACAAGGTGCAAATCAGTGTACCAAATGCAGGAACGCACCTTAAAGGAGGATTAAAGTACTTTTGCGGTGATAATGCAAAGTGGAATACTGACTATGAGAAGATAGTTCAGTGGCTCACTGACAACAAAGGGAAGGGATTAATGCTAGTTGGTAATTGCGGTGTTGGCAAATCGCTAATCGGTATGAGGATTATTCCTTTATTGCTTAATCACTACTGCCGCAAGGTGGTAACAATATGCACGGCAAACGAACTCAATAAGTCACCCGATGAGATTATCCGAAACCACATCATCTATATTGACGATGTAGGCACAGAGGATGTATCAAACATCTACGGAAACAAGCGAGTGCCATTTGCAGAGTTGGTTGATTTAGCAGAACGTGATGGTAAGTTACTGATGTTCTCAACCAATTTAGACGATGAGCATTTGAAAATGAAATATGGCGATAGGGTGGTTGATAGGCTTCATGCTATTGTACGAAAAGTAACGATAAATGGGAAATCAAACAGGGGGTAAATAAATGAAGATTATAAAAGTACCGAATAGGATTATAACTTGCCCCACTTGTGGATGTGAGTTCAAATGGGATATAAAAGATTTGGTTGATACAAATTATACATCTTGTAAAATACCGAGATTGCATTGCCCTATATGTAAACAACTAATATTACTTCGCAAAGATAAATAAAATTATTATGATAGATTTTTCAGAGAACAAAAAAGGCAATTTCCATAAAGCTGGTTGTTGATTCGCTAAGACATTCGTATTTCTATTTTTAGGAATAGCAGAATTGATTAAGAGTTTTTGGTGCAGATTAACAAAACGAGATTTGTTGGTTATCGCTTTGGTATTGCTCGTTGTAATATCAATGTGTTGGCTTTTCAGCTATATGCACATGAAAGTCAGGTTAACGACAGCAGAGTGGCAATACGATAGCCTTAAACAGAAAGTTGATAGCATGCACGAGATTAATAGCCGTACAGCAGAATATTCACGGATTATACAACAACAACGATGAGTAAATGTAGAAAGGTATCAGTAATGATAAATGGACGCTCAATAATGTATCAATCGTTAAAAGAAGCGAGTGTTTCACTAAATATCCCAAGTTCTAAAATTTGCGTAAGCTGTAAGTATGGTATAAAGGTCAAAGGCCATTCATTTCATTACGTATAACATATTACTAATTTTCGATTATGGAAAAACAAAAAGAATTATCCTCACTTGATAAGTTGAAAAACATCCTACGCCGTAAAGCTGATGATGGAGTGAAAATTTCTGTTGCAAATGCAGGGTGGGTCTTAAACCTTGCCTATGCAGCTGGACAACACAAAGCAGTGAAAGACGCAAAAGGGTTGGACTGGTGGCAAAATCCTCTTAATATTTCAGGACGCACGAATTTCGGAACATCTTATGATATTTACCGAAATGTTTATAGTAATTTATACATTTTGAAATACAATAATAGCTTTACAAGATTGCAAGGCAGACTTAGTGGAAACGAAGTGTCATTTTCAGAAAATAAAATTTTCACAGAAGAAGACATTAAATACGCTTTCAACGCTGGACGTGAGAGCGTGGTGGAGAATATGCCCGATTTGGAGTTTAACCAAAACTCAAAAGGAGACATTGTTGCGGATAATACAATCTTTTCTGAAAGCTATCATCTTTGTGCAATAGCGACCACGGGCAAATGGAGCTTTTATATGGGATATGATACCCCCGTAGAGTGGTACGATACAGCAGAGGAAGCTATGGACGCTGCCAATAATGATTATCGGGAACGAGTTAAACAAACATTAGGATTATGAAAATATTAGAGTTACAGAAAAGACTTCAAGAAATGTACGAAAAGTATGGAGACGTTGAAGTACGGCATCAGTATGGAGATGTCGGTGACTATTGTAGTATATCTTGTGTTACAAAAGATGGCGGAGACATCGTTATTTTGTAAGATACGAAATTCCATTATAAGAAATAACAAGATGAGTAAGACTGACAGTTTACATTACAGGCTCTGTTGCGAGGGTGCAAAATGGATGCGCAAACAAGAATGGGGCACATATCATACGGTAGCAGTAGAACTCTGTACAGTTAATGTTGAAAATCCTGATGTATGGGGAACAACAGGCTTTAAGTCTATGCTGATAGAGGTAAAGACCTCTCGTGCTGATTTTCTAAAAGATAAGAAAAAGATTTTCAGAACCGATGATGAGGAGTACAGAAAGTATGCTCTCGGCAACAAGCGATACTATCTTGTCCCCAAAGGAATGGTCACCATAGAGGAATTGCCCACGCATTGGGGATTACTCGAATGGGATGGTTCTGGCATTTCCAAAATAAAGGAAGCTGATGAGGTTATATGTGAGAATATGGGCGAGGTTGCAATGCTCTGCTCTATTATGCGCAGAGAGGGAGTAAGAAAAGGTATCTTTAATTACAGAAAATGAAATGCCATTACGAAAAGATTAAAGGTGTCGGCAAAGTTCTTATCCCTGGCTGTATTGCAGTAGCTGTAAGTAACGATATTGAACGCTGCACCTGTCATAATACCACCTACGAAAGTTTTGAGCGTAAGAGATACAATAATGAGATTAAACGCTTGAAAGGTATCATTACCAAACTCGAAAAAGAGAATGAGTATTACAGAAAATTATTAGAACGAAACGAGATAAAGTTATGAGCAAATTTATTCCACGCAAGATTAAAAAGGCTTGCAAAGCTTACAGAAATGTTGCACCACCTAAAACAAAGTGGTTGCGATATGTACACACACAAGTTTTAGGTCGGATAGATAAATACCAACCACACATTGGAGATTATGAAACCTCATTTTCTACTAAATATGGAGAATTATTAAGCGAATATATTGACTATGGAACAATTTACTGACTATATCCCATTTATCATTCGACCGAATGTTGCAGACGAGTATCTGCACAGAGTTGTATGTGCGCCTAAAAAGAACCGCAGCGGCTCAACGCCATACGCCAACAAAAGGAAGAGAAAGCGAAAGAATAAACATAAAAGAAGATAATTATGGAACTGATAGATATAATAGATAAATTAGTTGGTAGAATAGAACCCATAGGCGATACTTCTGTTGATGAAGAACGCTTTGAGAATTTGAAAGCGTATTGTGAGTTGATAAATGAAATGGTAAAGCGAGTGGACGATGTAGTTTGCAATAACTGGGATAGTAGTCTTGCTTCCGTGAAGAAGTTCAATGATTACATCGGCGACTTTCTTACCAATACTTTGAAAATAGAAGGATAGTATGGAAAACTACTAAATGAATATATTGATTATGAAATTATTTAAGAAATATTTTGCAAAACGTCGAGAGCAAAAACGTATTGCTAAACAGTACACATTAGAGAAAAAGAATGTGAATTATTTCAAGACATCTATTCCTCACTGGTATGGTAGTCTTGAGAACTTGGCAGACAATATAAATTTACCTGATAAGGGTATATATATGCTTGGAAAGTTCAATAAAACTTCATTTCCTATGCAAGCTGTTAAGTTTCAGCGGCTTGGGGGAGATGGTAAACCTATGTTGTTTTATGGGGATTATATATGTCGCACTCCTTTTGTGTGGTTAACTTCTGTAGAATATTTCCCAAAAGAATTGTGGTTTTCTGTGGAAGATTATCAACGACCAACACGTCCAGCACTGCTTTTGTGTGAGTATGATTCAGGACATTACGAGGTTGTTGAGTACTCAAATAAAACATGGGTAACAGAGTTTTGTTTTCCAATAAAACCAATACGTTACTTTGTTCTTGATTTCTTAAATGAAGATAAATAACTATGAAGAAACTTATTTTATTATCAGTGTTAGCATTTGTAGTCAGTTCTTGTGGCTACGAGATTAGGAAAAAACCAGAGCCACCTAAGCCAAAGTTGACAAAGGAGCAGATACGAAAGCAGGAGTATGAACAAAGGTTGAAAGACTACGATGTTCAGTTCTTGTTTGAGTGTAACGGAGTGAAAGTGTATCGGTTTATCGATGGTAATTATAAAGTATACTTTACAAATGCGAATGGAATGACTTATTATCAATATACGACAATGCAAGGGAAAATTAGTTATACACGCAAGGTTCAATCAATAAACACAAAGAAGTAATATGAAAAGAGAAATCTTATTCAGAGGAAAGTCTTACTACAACGAGTGGGTATATGGGGATTTGAGACATTCTTCAACGGGTTACGGAATAGCGGCTATCGAACAATTATTTGCCAACATAAGAGTAAAACCCGACACCATCGGTCAATACACAGGGCTGAAAGACTGCAACGGGAATAAAATCTTTGAGGGGGATATTTTGCAAGATGAGCATGATTCAAAGATAATGCACATTGTTAGATATGACGATAGCATATGTTCTTATACAGCGTGGTGTCCTTTAGTTCACGACAATTGGGAAAAAGGTAATATGATTTCAAAAAAGTGGATAAACGAATTTGGTAAAATTGTGATAGGTAATGTAACAGATAACCCTGAAATGGTGAAAGGAGGCGAGAAATGAAAGCATGGGTAGCAAGAGATAAAGACGGGCTATGGCTGTTTACGCAAAAGCCTATTTTAGATACATACGATAAAGGAGACATACCAACCTACTTTTGGACTTCCGAGAGAGACGCAGATTTAGAGCTGCCTAATTCGGAGTTTCCCGAAGTCACATTTGAAAACTCTCCGCAGGAAGTGGAGATAAAATTAAAGAAATAAGAATATGAATATAGATACTTCAAAAGGTCTGTATTATATCGTTGACGCGAATACAGACTATAAGGTTAGAGAAGCTCTTGGATTAGCACGAGTAATGGCAAATAAAAGTTATCCCCACTTGATTCAGAGTATAGATTTTGCCATAATGCAGCATGACAAGAACACGCACACAATAGCAAGAAGTAACGGGAAAATATCAATAAAAGATGGAAATACCTGAGTTGCCTGAATAAAAACTTAAGAAATATGAAAAAGATAATGTTTAATGACAAGTTTTGTCTAACACAAGCAGTGCTGAACGGAACAAAGACAATGACAAGGCGTGTTTTGAAAGGAAATACTCAAAAGCACCTGCCTTATAAAGTTGGTGAAATCGTTGCGATTGCACAACGCTACAAAGAGTTATATCCTAATGCCGATTTTGAAATGGTCGGGAATGGGTTTATGACAGAGTCGGCAGGGTGGAATAACAAAATGTTCGTTAAGTCTGACCTGCTACCCCACCACATCAGAATTACAGATGTCAAGGTGGAACGACTGCAAGATATATCCGATGAAGATATTTTTCGTGAGGGTGTTTGGCAATTTCATGACAATAAGGACTTGTTTTATGTTTCCAAAAACATAGGATATGCCCCTATTGTTGCATTTCCGAATGCACATGAGGCATTTGCTTACCTAATTGACATGGTAAGTGGCAAAGGCACTTGGGAGAGTAACCCTCTTGTGGTTGCGTATAGTTTTGAATTAGTTGATTAGCGTATGGAAGAATTAAGAGTTAAATATGGCATTCCAATAACACATGTAGAAATGATAGATTGCAGTTTCTTATTAAACAAAAGGAAAAGCAAGTCGCGTGCAGGTTCAACACCTTATGCAAGTAAAAGAAAAAAGAAACATAAAAAGTAAACAATTATGGAAATAACATTAAAGGCAGGGGATAGCCTACAAATCCCCGAAGGCTGCAAGGCGGTAATCAATGACAATGTGGTTGTCTTTGAGGAAGAGAAAAAAGAGGAAGCAAAAACACAAGAGTTTAAGGATGGGGATGTGCTAACCTCACTGTTTGATAATAAGGTGGTCTTTATATTCAGAGAAGACGAATCAAAACAAAAATATAATGAAAACGGCTATTATGTATGCCATATATATGTAAGCGATTCGGCCGGCTATGCTATTGAGGTACCCACAAAAGATAGCTTGTCTTTCTGTGGGCATAAAGATGATGTACGACTTGCCACAAACGAAGAAAAGCAACTCCTTTTCGATAAGATGAAAGAGCAGGGACTGCGGTGGAATGCAGAAGAGAAGCGAGTAGAGAATATTAGGTGGATAGCGGAATATGGTAAGGACTATTATTATATTGGAGGTGAAGGACTCATAATGGTAGCTAAAGAAGGTGGCCTTTGTGAAAATGTCAATAGATACGGTTTTAACAACTACTTCCGCACACCTGAACAAGCAAGAGAAGCTGCAAAGAGAGTGAAAGAAGTGTTGCATAAGTACCACGAGGAGATAGGAGAATAAAAATAACAAACCTTAAAAATGGGGATTGCGTTTGCAGTCCCCACAACTAAACAAGACAAAATGAAAGAACAAGAATATAAAGAACAACGCGCACACTGGGTTGGCGTAGCAATGAACATCAACAGGAAATTCTTCCCGCGGTGCTTCATGGCGAAAATCAGAGAGATAGCAAAACTTGACGCTGCACATGACGGACGAGATTTTGAAGAAGTGAAACGTGAACTAATTGAGGAATTTTGCAATGTTGAGAGATAGTGAAAAAACAGATGTATATATAATGTTCCTGGCATTGTCGTTGGTGTTGACAGTATTGCGCTTAACGGGTGCAATCGTGCTTCCGTGGTGGATTATACTCTCTCCGATATATACACCGATAATCGCAATTTGTGTGGTGTATATGATTGCGATAATATTAAGATTGGTGTTTGAAATATTCAAGGATTAAAGAAATGGAAACAAGTATTAATACGCTTCCTATCAAGAGAATAGGAATAACCATGTTCGGCAAGCGGATAAACGTCTATGTACAGGACAATGTAACGCAAGACGATTTCTTTGATGCATTCAAGACATGCAAAAAGCTAATGGCAGAGTTCTATTTTCCGTTTCTCATTGCTTCTGACAACGTTCTTTTGCTGCTCGAAGATAATCTTGTCAAAAGTGGGAAATACCGCTTTGAAACAAAGAAAAACTTTCGCATGTTGCAATCAGCAGTAAGAAAGAATATCAACTATATGTGCGAGTATTTTGCAGTACCCGATTACTTTGAGGAATTGTCAGCGCATGTGTGGGATGATATAAAAGACTATGTTGAAAAGCTGCGATATGCTATTTATCTTGTTATTAGCAAGAATGGTGTTACACAGAAAGATGCAATAACATATTCCTACCTTATAACGGCTGCAAATATTATTTATATGGCGCAAGATACATTTGATGCTATCTGTAAGGAGATGAAAGACAAGACTACTATTGATTTCTCTGAAATCCTTGAACACACATCAAATGTGCTGGCATATAATTTTGTCAGTCAGTGGTCGCGTTCATACATAAAGAATTATTCGTTTCTTGAAAATGAAATTACAAAGAACGATAGTGTCCGCATTGGCCGTGATGCTATAAACATGGCAATGGTGGACGGAGAGAAACTCCATAAAAGAGAGGTTGCCGCATATAATGAAATGGATGATACTATTAAAGTTGCGTGGAAGTCAATGCGCGAACTTCCAAACAACAGGCGCAAGGTTATCATTTATCGTGGTGGTGTAATGAAAGAATATCTTTATAGTCGCAATGTTCTCACAAATGCAGAGGGAAAACTTGCATGGAACAAAGATGCAGATTGGATGTGGATTTACGCTAACGAAAAAGACAAAAAGGTAGATTTTGCAGCATAACATACCTTTTTGACTAAAATAAGGTCGGTTTCCCTCGCTTGGGCTGCCGACCTTTTTTGTTTCTATCCATCACGGACTAAAACATAAAAATAAATAACTAATAACTAAAAAACAACTTAAATATAAGACTATTTGTATCTTCTAACCAACCACGTTACAATATACGCTATGAGTGCTATTACAACAGCTGATAGTCCACCTATCGCCCAACCGCCGACCTCCATTTTAAGGCTTTCCCATTTATTCAATTTTCGTTCGATGGGATAGGGTACACGGATGCTATCTTGTCTTTGTGAGATATATTGTATCGCCTTTTACGTATCTATCGACAAACTCTTTCTGATAGATGCTATCATGCTTTGTTAACGTATCGTGTTTATTTATATATACGTTGTGATATTCAGGCACACTCACATATTTCGTCCTGCAACTTTGCAACAGCATTAGCATAATGAAAGCTGCTGCAAGCATAAAAGCAAAGATAATTTGCCTTAGATAATCTTCATATCGCATACTATTCCTCCCATCTTTTAGATTCCCATTTTCGTCTTTCAGTCAGCCCAGCAAGTACCTTTCCACCTGCTTTATTCCACCTTAGAAATTCCTTTTTAATCGCACTTACATCCGCTTTCTGCTTAATCTTTTTAAGAAGTGTAGAACTTTTCAAATTACTTGTTCCGAGATTATACGCAAAATCTACGAGGGCGTCGAATTGCCCCTGTGTAAGGGATAGACCTAATCTATTTACACCGATTGCAGCCGTTTCAAGGTCAAATTCCAACCTTTTATTAGCTTCCTCTTGTGTTATTCGCATACCTGCACGCACGTTGATAGTGCTGCCATAACCGATAGTCCACTTTCCTGCTGCATCCTGATATGCTACTAATCTACAACCCTCAAAGGACTTCACTTTTTCTATTAATATCTTGCTTACTTTCATAATACTTTTTATTTTACGTTAATGGCAAAACATTGGTGTCGTTGTTGCCCTTTAATATTTTTTACTCCTACATGCACCCAACGCGCGCGCTTTGATTTTTCAACAATGATTTGGTCGAACTTATAACCCTTTTTAGCAAAGATAGTAGACATGAAACGCTCAAATACATCCTGCTTTCTGTTTTCAGGGACGATGTCGGCGGCGTAACCTATCACGTGCGCTGATGTGCTTACTCCACCTACTGCCTTGTTCAGCTTTGCACATCTGTAACCACTTGTGATGATTATTCCACCTTTGAGATTATGACTTTCGCAATAGCTATCCCATTCTTTTGCTATACACTCTAATAATGTTATCACCTCTAAAAGGTGCTTTTTAACATCTTGTGAGGGGGTGTTATCTATTTCTAATCTCCTTGCCACGCTTGATGTGCAAAGAGACCCTATCGAAATTTCCATTTTCTCTTATCTTAAACAATATATCATCATCGCTAACATGCAACACGCCTCAGCATATAGCGTGTTATCCTTTCTCACTCTTATATAATAGATAAGGTATAACACCCACACAAGCATCGCGGGCCAGCATCGCATAAGGATAAGGAATTGTGAGGCTACTGCTGCCAGCCGCGCCCCTGCAAAGTGCAAGGCATGTTCACCCCTCCGATAGTGGGGTGACGCTGCCACCATTAACATACCGATAAAATACAACATCCCAAGCATTCCCCACCAACCCTCCGATTTCGCGATAAGTTGAGGGGTGATAAGGAAAGCAACAAGCGACATTATAAGAGTGAACGTTGTAGGCTGCTTAGCGATGTACGCTGTTTCCGAAAGGCTCTTTAGCGGATAGCCTTTCTTCACTCTCATGTAAGCTGTGTAAACGAGCAATAGGACAAAGCCTATTATGCTGCAAACGTATAGTAACTCTTTCATAGCACTAACTTTTGAGGGTAACCTTTCGTGTTGTCGTATGCTTTCACCTCGTCAACGCTTTGTAGGGCCTTGACATTTGCGATGTGCTGCTGTGTGACCTTAAATGTTGCATCTGCGTACAAGTGTACAGTCGCAAGTAGCTTCCGCGCCTTTTCAAGTTCGATAGGATAGATATTTCCGTTTACAGGCATTTGAATTGATTTCAGCCCTAACGCATCAGCCGACCTTATGCTCATGCTGTAACCTATGCGCGTCTTCACATCGAGCCACATCTTTATACCCATGAAAGTGAATTCATTTACATTGCTACTTTCCGCATACTCCTCTATCTCTGCAATCTTCTCTACCTTTGCAGCTGCGAGTAGTTCCTCTTGTGATGGTTCGACATCAATAGGGGTGTAACCATTTTCGAGCAAGATTTCATGCGTTGGGGTAATTATCATTCTGTCGTTTACCTCAATGAATCTGCCGTTATACACCTCATCTCCTTTTCTGTATTGTATCATAATATTTATTTTTAGTTGTTAATAATTACCTTTGTACTCGCTGATAGGGAGTATATTCAACACGCCTGGAACATTTGCAGCCTTGTATAATTCCACGCTGCCGTCGGGTACGTACATCGTGTTGCGCTTAGCGTAAGGGCCACACCAGTATGTAGAGAATTCGGGCGGCGTGGGTGTATTAGGTAAGACTATTGTTAAAAAAGGAACGAACTCTTCTTTTTTGTTCGTTATCCCTATATATTGCATATTCCTTATTTCTCCTAATGCAACAACTTCGAGGCGCGAATTGTCATACCCTCTATCGTCAAAAACGATATTTATTCCGTCATTCCCTGTTGTGTTAATTTGACCAGGAATGGCCACTCTTCCAGCCCTACCGCTAAGAAACAGCCTATTTTGATACGTAATCTGCTTCAATCCTGTGAAATATTGAAGTTCGGCGAAATTCGCATCCTTAGGCAAAGTTAAATCTCCAAGATACTCCACCTGTGCTGCCTCTTCCTTGCTTAGTTTTCCGTCACTATCTTTATCCCACTTCTCTATACAAATACGCTCCACTTCTTTATCTTCAAAGTGAATGTATTTGTTATATTCATGCCTTAACAACAGGCGTCTTCGATTCATGCTCATACTTCTATCAGTACTATTACGTTATCAATAATGCTACCCTCGTATCTCTTGCCTGCTTTTGTCGTTACGACCTTACCCTCTGCCCATGCAAGGCTTGCAGGCACACTAAGAGTTGTAGGCGCGTTGGACATACATCTAAAAGCAAACGAGTATTCATTCACATAGTCGCTTGTATTGTCCTCTTCAAGCGATAAGTCCAACCTTTCAACCTCGCCCCACACATGCCTTGTATTCGGTGTTAAGGTGCATGTGGTGTCGGTTGATTCATGTACAACGCGCTTGAAACGTCCGTCCTTGCCGTCTTTTCCGTCACGCGCATCGGTAGGCTTTAATCCACCTTGACTGCTCACAACGAACACCATTGCCTGTGTTTCCTCTGTTGAAAGTGGAATGATTTCAAAGGCTTTCGGAATATCCTTTACAACATGAATAAAGCCTGTTTCGCTGTCCGCATTTTCGACATCGTATGCAACAGATAATCTGAAAACACCTACTCGTTTATTGTCACTTGCATTTATCTGTACAGCAATTCGTGAGCCGTTAATGGTTACATTTTCTGCTCGTGAATTTGCGACTAAGCT
>QWBZ01000794.1_pt1 | contig 11572 bp, 10 predicted proteins | sample 1972441 | NCBI WGS metagenome assembly QWBZ01 (sample SAMN09866721, study PRJNA288562) | Human oral metagenome isolate term6_saliva, whole genome shotgun sequencing... | isolation source: mouth | host: Homo sapiens | place: USA: California
CAACGAAGTCTTATATAACAAGGGTTTTGCCGTTTTTATTTTTTAAAAAATCAACATCTTGTGTTTATAAAATTTTTTTCGAATTCAGCAAAAAAATTGAAGATATTCTCTCACGATCGATTTTAAGCCCGCATTTCCTTATCAATTCCCTATAAAAACGAAACAAAATGGTCTGGGAGGGTAAATATACCACCCCCACCCTAAAGGTTCTCAAAATGCTTATTAGACCCTTTAAAATCGACGCAAAAAATACTTGAGATTTTTGTACGTGAAAAAAGACGGCTTAACCGTCTTTTCTCAAATTCTCTACTTTCGCTTTCAACTCGTCCGCTATTTTCTCTTGTTCAGGGGTTAGAGGTTCCTTTTTGTAGTTAGGGTTGTGGTAAGCTGGCACGTTTGTCTTGCTTGTCTTTTTGCTTGATTTTGCTTTATTAGGTTTTTTCGGTTCTGGTTTCGGCTTATTGAACTTGTCTGGATCATATGTTCCAGACACTTCTTTTTTCCAAGTGAATTCATACCCTAAAACTGGATTTCCACGCTTTTTTGACTTGATTTTTTTGACTTTCAAATCCTCAAAATAAGGGGAAAGTTGCTCTAGAATAGGCTTCAAAACAAGTCTATCTATGTGACACGATTTATAGCTAGTTGGCATATCTAACAAAAGTTTAAATTCATCAATCTTGAACTCTTTTCGTCCAACCGTTCGCCATTGTTTCAGCAGCCTGTAAGCAGTTTTTGCATAAGTGGAGCGAATAGAAGTAAACTCTTGTAGCTCGTATTGAGTGAAATTTGCTGATAATTTGTTCAAAATGTACTCAAAACGAGGAGACACCGACACTTCAGCTTTCATATCCGACAAATCATCTTCCCAGTCAACTCTAAACCAAGTAAAAAGTGGCATGTACTCGATAGAATTCTTTGTTTTCTCAATGTATCTTAATTGAGTGATATTATTCGCCAAGCTATCCATTGTGTCGTAAAATCTTTTGTTGTGTTGGATAGAATAATTTGCCAATTCTGCCAGTTGATATTTATCAAAAACAAGGTCAGAAGTGCCTTTGTCTTTTGCTTTTGCAATAATCGCAAAAAAGAAATTCATCTCTTCCGCTGTCCATTTTCTCATGACAACCGTGTTTAAATCATTGTGATGCTTAACTACTTCATTAGCCATATAAAAACCTCTTTCGACTTATGTTTTTATTATACCCTATCTTTGTTATAAAAACAAGTTTAAATATATGTTTTTTGTACCGACATTTTGTTATCGAAGAACCGACATTTTGTTATCGAAGAACCGACATTTTGTTATCGAAGAACCGACATTTTGTTATTCATAAACCTTGGAAACCCTTGGCGCTCTAAGACTATCGGAGGTGCTAAATATATTATTAAACATATATATAAAATATATATAAATAAGGGTCTCACTTCGTTTCGCCCCAAAATCTACACCTTCGTTTGATTTTTTTGAGGCTTCGCCTTAGAGCCCTTCGGCTCTCGGTCGCTTCGCTCCCAGAGGGCTTACGCCCTCTTGTTAGCAGTCAATCCAACATTTGTGATCTTACGATTTACTTTTTGTTTTGAATGCAACACAGCTGGCCTATAAGAGCGTAAGCCTAGTGGCTAGATGATGGCTCTTTAAGTTAGATGAAATCTGTAATTTAGTGTATGAAGCCAATAGAAAAGACGGCTTTATGCCGTCAGATCTGTTTATCAGGAAAAGGGGTTATATTACTAGGTTAATAATCAAGTTATCTACTCATATCGAGATCATCTCTTTCAAAGCTTCGTTCATTATCTTCTAGCTCAAGATCTTGTCTTTGAACAATCTTTTCAGCAATCTCAGCACGTTCTTGATCCGTTAGATAATACTCTTGGTCCTGCAATTGAGATCTGTATTTGTTTCTATCTTCAATTATAGCCGTTAATTCTTTAGATAAGCTATCATTTTCTCTAAGTAGACCAGCCATTTCTTCTTTTAGTTTAGCAATTGTAGCCCTCAGACGTTTTACAATTCCTAGACCGAGAATATGTTCTTTAAACTCATTCAGCAATTTAACTAAAGGACCTCTATTAGCCCTACGGGCCAAGTCATCAAAGTCTTTCTCTGGGACAATAACATAGCGTTGTTTTTCCTTTCCGAAGCCTCGTTCTTCGATTCGATAGTTCCGTTTATCATCAATCGGCTTATTCGCTATCAGCTGCATCATCAGCATCGCATTGACTGTTTCATCTTTGATCATTTCGATATCAAGCTCTTCAGACTTGCTCATGATCTCATCGTTAATTAACTTAATCTCTCTAGCCTGTTGCCTCTTGCGGTCCTCAAATGCCTGATCTCGCTTTTGAAATTTTTCTTCTTGCTGCCTCAATCGCTCGTTTAGCTCGTGCATCTTCTCTTCATGAGCTTGTTCTTCTCGTTGCATTTTCACGATCTGACTTGATTTTCGATTCTCAATATATTCCATCGCGTCCTTATATTCGCGCATATCCTTGATATCGTTTGTCTGCCCAGCTTTTCTATCGATTCCAATTTCATGGACAAACTGATGTAGACGATGAATTTCTGCATCTCGAAACGCTTTGAATTGTTCACGTCCACTTGGACCGAATCCTTCTTGTTCCAGAGCCTTTCGGAAAGAAGGTTGCACCGCAAGTCCGTTTTTATAGCCAGTTGCTGTTGGAATGATGTTAAAATGGGCGTGAGGGGCTCCAGTTTCGTCCAGATGAACGATTGCGTTGTAAATGGTCATATTATCGTGTCGTTCGTTAAAATCGCAAACGTAGCGTTCTAGGGCCTCTCCGACCTCCTGTTTTTCTTCAAAGCTCAATTTTTCCCAATCAGCTTTGTTTCCGACGGTCACGATGAATTCCCTCTGAAGGTCCAAATTTTTGGATTTCTGGACGTGTTTATAGTAGTCATCAATTTTGCGATCTTTCCGCTTTTGCTTTGCGTTGTAAGTATTCAGCGCATCATCAAAGAGTTCGTGATAAACGTCTTTTATATCACGTTTGAAAATCTGAATATTGTATTTTGATTTTTCACGTTCGATATGCTTGTGAGCGTCGCTCATAAACTCTTTTTCCGTCAGTTCGCGGTTGTTGTGTCTTATGTTAGTTTGACGTGGATTCGTCTTAAAAGATAATGTCATTGTTTTATTCATGATTTAAACCTACCTTTGAATAGCTACTCATAGTATGCCATTTTTTGTTAAAAAAAAAGACAAAACAGAAGAAAAAACGCTATACTCAAAGAATTTAACTAAGCTAATAATCTAGTTAATAAAAATATGGATAGATATAGAGATCCATGTTTTGTTCATTTCGTGGATTTATATATAAGTCCATGAAAAATACAAATAATGGTCTACGTAGTTGTCCATGATTTGAGTAGAAAATGGACTATATAGAGGACCATGAAAATATAGAATAATGGGATATATAGTAGACCACGAAATGATAAAATTATGGAACATATACAAGCCCATGATTTATCTAAAAAATGGACTATATAGAAGACCATGTTTTAGATCAAACGTGGACTAGTATATAAAACCATTAATCAGCTTTAAAAAAGCGCAATGTAGCCCGAAAAGCGGGCTATGCCGCAGCGCTATCGCTAATCTGCGTCGATATTGTCGATTAAAAACAGACGTAAAAATCATAATCCAAAGTCGGGATTTAGCGGGGCGTTTCTGTTACTCTTTGTCAAAGAGTAACGTTTTTGCACCTTTGACACCACTGCGTGGCGTACAAAGGTAAAACGCTCTGCCGAGGGCCATGGGTTGCACCCCTTTTTTGACCCTCACGGTTCAAAAAATTCACTGCTTTTTCGGCCCACAAAAGTGGTCTCGAAAAATCGGCGCGAACAACGCACCGGAAAATTGCTTCACGCAATTTTTGCTTGCCCATCTTTTGCTAACAAAATAATTTCAGCTGCGCTAAAATTATCAGCAAAAAATGGTCTTCGCCCGTCGCACGAATTAACGTGCGATTTGTCCGCGAACAGCGCAGACAAAAAAGAGAGAGCTTATAACTCCCTCCAATGCTTATTAACTAGGCTATTACTCTAGTTAATGTTTGCGATTAGACATATATTCATCATACGAGCTTTCCAATGGCTCATAAATCGAAACAGTTTTAAGCTCAATCAACGGTCGTTTTGTATCATTTCTTTTTTTGTTTCGCTGTATAGTCTAACGACATATTTAAACCATTGTCATCAATCATCACTAAATTATTAATCGAAACGCCTACAGCTCTATTTTCATGCGTTACAGTTATGAGTATAAGTTAGAGTGTATTGAGCTATATAGAAAAGGAATATGGCCTGAAACACCAGAAGGAAAAACAAAATGGATGCTACCTGTAATGTACAGGATAGCATCCATGTGTTCCACTTAGTTCATAACATGTGTCCAGGATTCTGGGTACATATCAATTTTTTAACCAATATTTTGAATGTGTTTTATTTTTTTAAAATTGTATCGTTATAAATTTCCCAGCACCACCACTTACTTAAATCAGAAGAAATGATTTTTTCCATGTATTTCATCATATTTAGTGAAGCTTCATTAGTATCATGGTAGTTGATTGGTTCTTCTAGACATATAGTTGGTAATAAATCATCTTCTTTATAATTTATACAAACAGGTATTAATTCGGTTTTTAATTTTTTTGCAATTTTAACAGGACCTTTAGGGACATATGCTGGTTTTGATAAGAAAGTAGTATATAAGTTTGGAATTTCACCGACTGAAAAATCGGGGTACATCATTAAATTATATCCTTGTTTGATATCATGTAAAACGTTAATCATAGACTTCTTATTTTGAATACCATATAACTTAATGTTTTTACCGTAAGAAACTTTTTTTAGCACTTCATTCCAAAAATTAGTCATTGTTTCATCCATAAGTACTGTAAATTTGACCCCTTGAGCGGCTAGTAATGGAAGGATAGACATATACGATTCGTAATGTGGATAGAATAGAACTTTTCCCGTTCCATTTTTTAATTTATCTAAATGTGTATCTTTTTTTATAATCAATTTATCAGCATACAGAATTGCTAACATTAGTCTTAAAGAAGTAGTCAATTGATTATAAGCCCATTTTTCTTTTTGATCTTCAGAAAGCAATTCATTCTCTACATTTTTTACTTTTTCTTTATATCTAGATAATCGCTGCATTGCTTCTTTATTGTAATTAGGGTTTATTAAACTGTTTAATGAGTTAAAAAAATCATCAATCGGGATATCACTAGATGTCCTGAAAAAGTCGTAGTTATCAAGAAAAACATCGTAATCTATAATTAAATCAGTATTATTCATTGGTATACCTCCTATGTACATTTTAACACAAAATGTCTTAATTGACTGAAAAAACTTTTTTTTAAAAAAATTCAAAAAATTCTAAAAAAAGTATTGATTAGACATTTTTTTTATGCTATAATACCATCATCAAAAAAGGAGGGGGAATTTAACGATGAAAAAACTTAACGAAGTTAAAGCTCTTTCAGAAACTACAAAAAATGGAAGCTGCTAATGGAATATATTATTATTCCAAGAAACAAAATAAGAAGATGGTATCCCATCTTCTTATTTTATATATTAGGTGAAAATTATGAAAATCTATATAAAAAACGGTGTTAGTATACTGCGTGATAAAAAAAATGCCAATATTCATTTTTCCATATCTACTAGTGGGGTTCATAAAATATACAGTGTATCTGATGAATACTTGTTATTTTTAGATCTTGTCCAATCAGAACATGAAACGGATGTTATATATGACGAAATAGTAAAAAAATATCCTGAGTTTCAAAAACTAGAGTTTTTAGAAACAATTGAAGAATTAAGAAACGAAGGTATATTGGCATACGAAACTAGTGGCTCATATGATTTTTCTGATCATGAAATTGACCGTTATAAAAGACAAGTTGATTTTTTTGGCGATCTGAATCCCCATATAATAAATTCTTGGGAATTTCAAAAAAAATTAAAAGAATCAGCTGTTTTAATCATAGGAGTAGGGGGACTCGGTAGTTGGATCGCTCAGCTTTTGACGATGATGGGAATAGGAAAATTAGTAATTTGTGATTTTGACTTTGTAGAGGAGCATAATCTCACTAGACAGACTTTATATGATGTTAATGATATTGGAAGTAGTAAGATCGATGCCCTGGGAAAAAAATTATTTCTAATCAATAATAATGTTCTCATTGAAAAAATTGATAAAAAAATTAAAAATAAAGATGATATATATGATTTAACCAATCAAATAAAATCAGTGGATGTTGTTATAAACTGCGCTGACTTTCCTGATATCAACACAACTTCTAATTGGATATCAGAATTATGTATGAAATACAATAAAAAACATATAATTGGTGGAGGATATAATGGTCACACAGGGTTAATAGGCCCATCGATAATTCCTTATAAATCAGCTTGCTGGAAGTGCTTTGATAAAAAATATTTACAAAATGTAGACAGTTCCGATCTTGAAGTTATGATTAATACAAGAAAATCAGCAGGAGCCGTTTCAATATTGTCTAGTATAGTGGCAAGTATTCAAACATGGGAATGTGTTAAACTAATTACAGGAATTGGCGATGTGCAGACTTTAAATAGAAAGGGTTTTTTTGATATAAATACTTTTGAAATTGAATGGGAGGAAATTGATAGACTGGACAATTGTGAACTTTGTGGAGGAAATAAATATGGAAGAATTAATAAGTGATTTTGCCTCGAACAAACAAATTGCGAAAGCTTCTATTAGTAATTTTATCGGTTCTTTAAGTGGGAAAGCCTTTAACTTTGCGCTAAGTTTGATGTTACTTGATCAAACAAGGTCCGCAATAAGTTTTGGAATTAATATGATCATTTATCCGATCGTTAGCTTATTATTTGCCATTCCGATAGGAAATATGGTTGATAAGTATAAGCATAAGAATATTTTAATTCATAATTTTATATTTAGAATAGTTATTTTTCTTATATTTTATTTTCTGTATCATATAACTACTTCATCCACTATCCTGTACTTTGTAATACCACTTGTTGTTCTTCAATCTATTACTGTAAATGTTAATGATACGTGCTTTTCAGCCTCTACCCATGAACTAGTTAATAATAGAAAGATTCAGCGACTGAGTTCTATCACACAAACCGGAATTGCTATTGCAACTATGATTTCCCCTGCTATTGGCGTAATGCTTTATGGGTGGTTTGATTTTTCAGGTTTTATTCTTATAGAGAGTGCAGCTAATCTGCTATCTTTATTAGTTCTACTAAATATGAAATTTTACTATGAACAACAGGAAAATAATAAAGCCACAATAAAATCTAAAGGAAGACAGCATAAGTTCAAAGAAATTCTCCAGTTTTTAAAGGAAAATCAAATTATAAAATATATCATTTTGATTAGTATTATACTAAATTTTTTCTATACTTCGATTAGTATAGGAGTTCCTTTTATAGTAAAAGAAGAACTATCTCTAGGGAATTCTACGATTGGTTTGCTAGAGACCGTATCTGCAATTGGTATGCTTTTAGCCAGTGTCTCAATGTCTCTATTACCAGAACCAAAAAGACAGAATCAATTACTGTCAAGAAGAATTACAGTACCATTTTTACTTTTAAATCTCTCTATCATCAGTTTAGGAGTAACCTTTTTCGTTGCGAAATCAAGATTCCTTATTTCTTCCGTCGGAAGTCTATTTATTGGCTTAATAACATTTTCTTTAGTTATATTAAACATTGTCGTTATGACATATCTTCAAAGTACTATTGAGACTAAATTCTTAGGACGAGTTATGAGTACTCTATTTACTTTAAATACTTCAATTATGCCTATCGGAACTATTGTTTTTACATATCTCTTTCAACAAGGGATTAATGGAGGTTTGATATTTATAGTAAATGGATTAGTACTTCTTATCTATACAACAATAATGTTACCTAAAACTTTAAAATTATTGAACAAATAAATGAATCCATCATACATACAACTTTCCGAAAAATTGATCTTTTTCCGAAAGTTGTTGAATAAACTAAAAAACAGCGCAAACCATTGACGCTGTAGGGGTTTTTAGCGGTATATTGTCCGTGCTTTGATCTGAAAATAGCTCAGAATGACTATCTCAGCATTATTTTTTAACAATTTATACAGAAAAATTATCAACGAGAAAAAAATAGTTTGAAGAAATCTGTTTTTTTGTGTATAATATACACAAAAAGATGAGGTGATTTAAATGGCTATTACAACTACAAAAGCAAGATTGAATCTAAGTATTGACTCTGAATTAAAACAGGAAGTCGGTGAGGTCTTAAACGAGATTGGACTTGACTATACTACAGCAATTAATTTATATTTCAATAAAATCAGACGTGATCGTAAAATTCCATTTGAACTTGAAGCACGAAAAAATTTAACTGTTGATGAATTTCTTGGTTCAAATTGGCGTGAAGGTTTGGAAAATGTAGAGGATGGTTGGGATTGAGTTATAAAGTTGAATTGATACCTGAAGCACAAGATGATTTTTATAAATTAGATAATAGTCAACGTCTTCATGTTAAAAAGTCACTTATCAAGTTAGAAAATCAAGGGATGCTTGCCGGAGAGGCTCTTCACGGTAATTTAGCAGGTTACAGGAAGTTAAAACACAAAAAACTGGGCCTGAGAATTGTTTTTCATGAAACTGTCAATGCAATTGAAATTATTGAAGTCATTGCTATTGGTAAGAGAAGTGATAACGAAATTTATACAATTTCTGAAAAACGTATAAGAAACAGATGAAGCTATTTTAACCAACCTGCATAAAAGAAAGAAACACCTACTAACATATTCAAGAAATTAAAAGTAAATGAGATAAGAAAACTGGAACTACTTTCACATATAAAAAAATGAAAATTCATTCAAATTAAAGTATAATAAAATAAGAAAAAGTTGTTACTAAAGATAAAATTTTTAGAATAAAAAATTACCGTAACTAATTAATATTTATATAAGAAAGTGGATGATTCCAATGTGCAAACTATAATTATCAATTCTTAATATCCAATTTTGTTATGAAATCTCGGTAGGTGATTAACATGAAAAAAATACTATTTACTCTATTATTTAGTTGTTTAGCATTATTTTGTCTCCCTATTTCTGTAAGCGCTGACACTACTGGTGACCTCACCGTAAAATTCAATGAATTACAATTTACTGTTGAGGATTATAATGTTCCTAATCCAGAAGTGATCTATTCAAAATCAGGGGTCACAGAAGTTGCGACTGTTATTGATCGCGATACTGGAAAAGTTGTTGAAACTATTGAACTTATCCCAGACCTTTCTCGCTCTACAATTACTTCACATACATTGATAAGAAGTGCAACATTTGCTAGAACTACACTTCAATTAAGTGTAAATATTGAGCTATATAATAATGGTTCTTTCCGTCAAATTAACTCAGTTAAAGGTTATTACCTAGGAATAACAAATTTTATTGCAAACACATTTATTGAAGGGAAAAATGTTAATGTTTGGTCTCCAAATGGATACCCTACAACAAGTATAAAGTATGCTTATAATGGTACTTTAACAGCAGTTATAGACAGTAATGCTTCAGGTCAAATTAAAGCAGAGTTGTTAGGAGCTGGTTTTAATTTTGGAGGTTCTTTTGGAGGCAAAACTTATTATAGAGTCCCATTTAATCAAAACGGAACTATTAGTCTATACTAACTTAGGAGATAATCAATATTATGAATGAAAAAAAACGTACATATTTTATTTGTGCAAGTATTATTATTTCATCTATAATTTTAGGACTCTTTATTTATTACGGAATTTATAACGGATTTGACGTTTTGGGTCAATTTATACACGATGGCCTCAGGATAATTAGTAATAATCTTAATACTACTAGTAGTATTAACTAGTAGTATTAGGTAGTTAATAGTAATAGAATTTAAATAAAAAACGGTAATTTAGTGAATGCTGATTGCCGTTTTTTGATTGCTAATTCCAATAACCATTGATAGTGTAAAAATTCCAATAACCATTGATAGTGTAAAAAGAATGTAAATGTTTAACAAAAGATTTGACAAATGGCTTGTACCGAAAAAGTCAGATTGGTTTTAGGAAATTATTCAAAGAAAATTAAAGCTACGTTGAAACATGATGATATTTGGGGCATCAAGTTTTTCAAAACAATATGTTCTACTAATTAACGGCTGTCTTTTTTTGAAAACAACCGTTGCCACCAGCTTTTTTTAGTTTCTAACAATAATGTTTCATTTTTCATCGTGAGAGCTCCAATAAGCTGCAGTTGACTGTTGCTTGTTTCGATCATGTCAGCAATCTGTTTGTCTTTTTGATCGATTTGATCTACTAGTTGTGTACGCTCACGTTCAAAATCTTCGCGCAATTGCTCAATTTGACTTTGTAGCATCTTTTCTACACGTGCGCTAGAATGTGTAGCATTGTCTATATTTGTATCGACATCTTCTATAATACATCTATCTAAAACATATTGCGTCAAACTCTTATTCTGTTTTTTAGATAGTTCTACAAGTTTTTCCTTCTGTTCTTTCGATACACGCATGCTTATTTGTACACTCATATTCTCACCTCTTTTTTTGTCGATTATATACGCTATACATAACGTTATATATACCAATTATATCACTTTCTATACACTTTCTGTACAGATATTTAACTAAAATCGATTTTAAGCTCTCATTTCCTTATCGATAGCTATAGAAAATGAAACTAAATGGTCTGGTAGGGTAAATATACCACCCCAACTTTTAAGTTCTTAAAACATAATAAAACACTTATAAAATGCAGCTAAAAATTGAAGCCCTATTTTTACGATTTAATAATCTGACTAGGCTGTTATCTTAGTTAGAAAAGAATGATACAACACCTAATTTAATATCTACATAAAAATAAAATATAGATAATCCACTAATCAGACTGAAAACGCGTCAAAATGCTCCTCTCAACACCGTTTTTTAACAATTAATTTATGCAGTTTTTGAAACTATTCTGCATTGTTTTTTTAAAAATTGACCAAATGGTTTAAAAAACGTACCGAATAGTTTTTATTATCGCTAAAATAGATTACAAAACGTAGCTTTTTCTTTCCTTTGTCCCGCACCTGTGTTAAAATAGGGTTAAATAAAAAAGAGAATTGTTCCAGCAATTCTCTTTGTATAGCTACTTTGCGGTGGCAAGTTTTTTCGATTAGCGCCTTTTTAGAAGGCGTTTTTTTGTGGACTTTTAGTCCTTATTTTTTTTGAGCAGCGTTATGATCGCAATCACGATCATAATCACTTCGTAAGCAGACATCTGTCTACTTTCCTTTCTCTTTTTAATCCAGAGAAATCGCTCATCGAGAGCGGTGTTTTTTCCATAGGCACCACCTACTTTCTTACTGACAAACTAGTTTATGGTGCCACCGCTTGGGCTATGCTTACATTATACATCATCATTCAAAAAAAATCTCTATTTTCCTCTCTTTTTGACCCAAATAACAGGGGGTAAACCACAATATGTTGTCTATACAAAATCAACGAA
>QWBZ01002393.1_pt1 | contig 11511 bp, 10 predicted proteins | sample 1972441 | NCBI WGS metagenome assembly QWBZ01 (sample SAMN09866721, study PRJNA288562) | Human oral metagenome isolate term6_saliva, whole genome shotgun sequencing... | isolation source: mouth | host: Homo sapiens | place: USA: California
GTGCTGTGCTGTGCTGTGCTGTGCTTAAAGCATACCCTTCTTCTTTATCAAATGTCAAGAGTTTTTCTCGATAATATTCATATTGTTTTCTTCTTTGTTCTATTTCTAAAGGAAGTAGTCCTTTTGTATCAGAAAGAAGTTCGTGAAACCTATCTAAAATTTTTACAATTTTATTTTGAATAATAATAGAAGGCAGCCAAATTTTATAATTATCAGTAATGCCTGTTGATATTTGAGGTAATTTCCCTGATATTGCTTTATCTTCAAAATATTTTATATTTTTTTTCAAATAATAATATAAATATTTTATATTTAATATATTATCATCATTTGATGAGTAAGACCATAATTCATTTTTATGAGAAAAAGGTTTATCATAAAATTCAAAATCTATATTCCCACGTGATTTCACTATGATACTTGGTTTTTTAATTATATATTTTTTATCAATATTATACTCATCTATATTTGCTGTTGTTTTTCCACCTGCAAATATTTTAATTGGAGCATTGTCTTTATGAATTTCCTTCATTTCACCAGCTGTTATACTAAATCCCCTTTGTCTTATACAAACTTCTTTAATTGGTACTAATGCAAGTGTTCTATTTTCTTCGATTTCATAAATCTTTTTAGAAATTTTATTCAAATAATCTTCACTTAACAACATATCTCTATAATAGTTATACTGCTTATTTCTTGCCTGTAATTCTGCCTGTAATTCTGCCTGTAATTCTGTAACACATTTTGTGAAATTGTCAAGTATTTTTACAATTTTTTCTTGTATTTCTAGTGAAGGAATTGGAATTTTTATTTCTTTCATATTTGCTTGATTTATTTTAGGTGGAGTGCCTTTTACAATAGACGAAACATCCACTATTAATAAATAATAGTAGATATATTTTAAATTATATCTTATATTCAATTGACCTAAAACATGAGCGTGATTATTTACCCATATTTTTTTGTTGTTTATCCAATGTAATACTGGACTTTTATCTTTATTGATTACACTTCCATCTTCTCCCATTAAAATGAAACTTCCATCAAATATATAATTATTAACAAAACTCTGTATTCCATTTGCACCATAATACGGATATGTTCCTATTATCCTATCTTTTTTCGCAATAGGTTTTCTTTTATTATCTAAAATTTCACAAACTTCCCCCAGTTTCTTCCACTCAACCTTTTCCCCCACTAAAAGTTTTTCCATAAATTTCATTATTTTTCTCCCTCTTTTAGTCGTTTTCCCTCAATTTTATTTTGTCGAGTGGCAGTCAACAGAAGAGTCTTTTACCACATTTTACAAATTCCCACCCACAATATTGCTTACTTATTCACTTTCAAGCTCCTTTACTATCTCATTTATAGAAACTCTTAATTCATCTATTCTTTTTACTGTTTCCTCAATTTCCTTATTCAACACATCGATATCTATTTTTTCACGAGTATCTTCCTTTTCCACATAAGTTGAAACTGACAAATTATAGTCATTTTCAGCGATTTCACTATTATCAACCAATCTTGCAAAATATTCTATATCATTTTTTTCTCTAAATTCACTTACTATTTTTTCAATATTTTCAGGTTGTAAAATATTATTATTCGTTTCTTTTTTAAATTCCTTACTTGCATCAATAAATAACGTTTTATTTTCTGTCTTATTCTTTGCCATTACTAAAATACAAGTCGCTATTGATGTTCCAAAAAACAGGTTTTCTGGAAGCTGTATTACACAATCTACAAAATTATTGTCTACTAAATATTTACGAATGATTTTTTCTGAACCTTTTCTATAAAAAATACCTGGAAAACATACTATTGCTGCTCTTCCTTTGCTTGACAAATAACTTAATGAATGCATTATAAACGCATAATCTGCATAAGATTTTGGTGCAAGTTTTCCTGCTGGTGCAAATCGTTCATCATTAATAAGTGTCGGATCTCCGTCTCCTATCCATTTAATCGAATACGGCGGATTTGAAACAATCGCATCAAAAGGTTTTTCATCATTATGCAATGGATTAAGTAAAGTATCTCCACGTTTTATTGAAAAATTATTGTAGTTTACATTGTGTAAAAACATATTCATACGAGCCAAGTTAAAGTTAGTCATGTTTATTTCCTGCCCAAAAAATCCCTCATCAATAATATGTTCCTCAAACTGCTTTTTCATTTGAAGTAATAAAGAACCACTTCCACATGTCGGATCGTATACTTTATTGATATTTTCTTTTCCTTCCATTACAAGTCTTGCCAGAAGTTTAGAAACTGTTTGCGGTGTAAAAAACTCTCCTCCTGACTTACCAGCATTGCTGGCATAATTTGAAATCAGATATTCATACGCATCTCCAAAAGCATCTATATCATTATGCTGAAAACTCCCAAATTTAATTTCAGAAATTCCTGTTAAAATATCTGCTAATCTTGTATTTTTTTCAGCAACCGTTCCACCTAAACGATTACTCGTAGTATCGACATCTTCAAATAATCCTTTAATATCATCTTCCGACTCAAATCCAACAGCACTTGCTTCAATAGCTTTAAAAATATTTGCTAAATCTGTATTCAAATTTTCATTGGTTCTCGCTGTTTTTACTACATTTTCAAAAAGTTGACTTGGTAAAATAAAAAATCCTTTATCTTCCACAGTACCAGCTCTAAAATCTTCTTCAGCTTCTTCATCAGAAATATCCGCATAATTAAACTCCAAATCTCCAGCTTCATGTTCTGCTTTATTGAAAAATTCTGTCATATTTTCCGAAATAAATCTATAAAATAATATTCCCAAAATATACTGTTTAAAATCCCAACCATCTACCGCTCCACGCACATTATCTGCAATTGCCCAGATTTTACGATGCAATTCTGCTCTTTGTGCCGTTTCATTTGATTCTTTTGTATTTGCCACTTCTTTCTCCTTATATCTATTCATAATTTATTTTTTGTTAACATTATATCATAATTTCAAATAAAATTTATTTTTAGTACAAAACTTTTTAAAAAATATTGAATTTTTTCCCATTTTACTATACAATATTCTGAAGTATTCAAAACTAATTTTTTAAATTTTATTTCAAAAAAATAGAAAGGAAAAATATGAAACAATATGTTGTAGATGCCTTTACAGATACCGTTTTCAAAGGGAATCCTGCTGCTGTGTGTATTATGGATTCTTGGATAGATGACAACTTAATGCTTTCGATTACGAGAGAAAATAATTTGTCGGAAACGGCTTTTGCTGTGAAGGAAAATGAGAAATATAGATTACGTTGGTTCACTCCTGGCGGAGAAATCGACCTTTGTGGACATGCTACTTTGGCGACAACTTTTGTAATAACTAATTTTTATGAAAAAAATATTGATAAAATCGTGTTTGACACATTGAGTGGCGATTTAATCGTTCATAAAAAAGGAGAATTATTTGAATTGAATTTTCCTTCTTACGACTTAAAATCTGTTGAAATTACGAAAGAGATAATTGATGCGATTGGAGTTAAACCGCTAGAAGTCTTTATTGACAGGGATTTAGTTTGTGTTTTGGAAAATTCGGAACTTGTGGAAAAGTTTGAGCCAAATTTGGAAAAAATTAAATTGCTTGACGGGCTTCTTTTACACATTACGGCTAAAGCTGGTGAAAACTCAGAATTTGATTGTGTTTCTCGTTCTTTTGCACCAAAATTGAATGTTGCTGAAGATCCTGTTTGTGGCTCTGGACATTGTCATCTTATACCACTTTGGTCAGATAAATTGGGAAAAAACGAAATCGTCGCATTTCAGGCTTCCAAACGAACTGGAATTCTTTATTGCAAATTAGATAGAGAAAAAAATCGAGTTTCATTGAGTGGAAAAGCTGTATTATTTGCAGTTTCAGAAATTTTTATTTAAAAAATTTTATTTTTTATTTTTCAAAACTTAAAAAGCAGTATAAAATTAGAAATCTATTTTTTTCTAAAACTATTGCATTTTCACTATTTCAAGGTAAAATCATATTAGGATTATGTGATAATTAAAAAAAATAATAAATTTTATTAGGAGGAATACTTATGAATTTATGGATACTTATTGGTATTGTTATTATTGTAGTGGGATTTTCTTTGAAGTTAGATGTGCTGGCTGTGGTGCTTACTGCTGGTATAGCTACTGGAATTGCTGCAAAAATGAATTTTTTTGAAATTCTTGGAATTATTGGAAAGGCTTTTGTGGATAATAGGCTTATGTCAGACTTTATATGGTAATTCGTTCAATTGCGAGTGCATTGTCAATTAGAATTGGTGGACACATTCAGTTTATACGTCCTCTTATTTACCCAATGTCTGAAGCTGCTGCAAAAGCTCATAAAAATAAGGATTTAACAGAAAAGCAAACTGAAGAGTTAAAAAGTTTAAGTGCCGCAATTGAAAATTACGGAAATTTCTTTTCACAAAACATATTTGTCGGTGCATCAGGACTTCTTTTGATTCAGACTACACTGAAGGAAAATGGATATGTTGTATCTTTAAAACAATTGGCGCTATCTTCAATACCAATTGGGATAATTGCAATAATTTTTACTTTTATTCAAGTATATATTTATGATAAAAAAATAATTTTGAGCAAAGGAGGTAAAAAATAATGGAAATAAAAGCTCTTTTAAAACTTTTGACACAAATTATTTATATTCTTTGCGGACTTGTCAGTATAAGTACTGGAATTAGAGGATTGAAAAATGAAAAGGCAAAAATAGGAACATTTTTGTTTTGGACTATTCTTGGGATAATATTTATTTTTGGAGAAGCTATTCCATATAAGGTTACTGGCGGACTTCTTGTAATTCTTGCCATAATTACTGTAACAAAACAATTACATATTGGAAAATTTGAAAATATTTCTTCGCAATTTAAAATTGCGCAAAGTGAAAAATTAAAAAATAAAATTTTCATCCCAGCTGTATTAATTGGAATTGCCGCTTTTCTAATACTTCAATTTAAAATTGGAAAAACTGCTATACCACCTGCATTAGGTATCGGTGGAGGCTCACTTGTCGCCCTTCTGGCAGCTGCAATTATCATAAAACCAAAATTCAGCGAAACAAACGAAGATACTTCAAAACTCCTTATGCAAATCGGTGCAACTGCCATCTTGCCACAGCTTCTTGCTGCACTAGGTGCTGTATTTACTAAAGCTGGAGTTGGAAAAGTAATAGCTGCCAGCATTTCATCGGTTGTTCCAACTGGAAATATCTTTATAGGAATCGTTATTTATGCTATTGGAATGGTTATATTCACTATGATTATGGGAAATGCCTTTGCTGCATTTTCAGTAATAACCGCAGGAATCGGAATCCCATTTATTATCAAAAATGGTGGAAATCCAGCTATTATTGGTGCTTTGGGAATGACTGCCGGGTATTGCGGAACTCTTATGACTCCAATGGCAGCAAACTTTAATATTGTTCCCGCTTCAATTCTGGAAATAAAAGATAAATATGGAATTATAAAAGTTCAAGCTCCAATGGCTTTATTACTGCTTGTAACACATATTATACTTATGCTATTGTTATTTGGAGTAAAATAAAACTGAAAATACTATGTTTATTGAGATTTCTAAATTTTTACAAACAACTAAATTAAAAAAAATCTAGAAAGGAGAGTATGAAATTATAAATTAAATCTATTTTTATAAAATCATACAAAAAATACTATGAAAATATTAGTTACTGGCTTTGACCCTTTTGGAGGTGAGCCCATAAATCCTGCCATCGAATCAGTTAAAAAATTGCCTGATAATATTGCAGGAGCACAAATTATCAAATTGGAAATTCCGACAGTAAAAGGAAAATCTATTAAAAAAATTGAAAAAGCTATTGAAGAGCATAATCCAGATGTTATCTTGTCAATCGGACAAGCAGGTGGAAGATTTGATATTTCCGTTGAACGTGTTGGAATAAATCTTGATGATTTCCGAATACCTGACAACGAAGGAAATCAAACTATTGATGAGTCAATTTTTCCAGATGGAGAAAATGCATATTTTGTAGATCTTCCTGTAAAAGCTATGGTAAAAAACATACAAAAAAATAAAATTCCAGCTTCAGTTTCATACACTGCAGGAACTTTCATCTGTAATCACGTTCTTTACGGTACACTTTATTTAATAAATAAAAAATACAAAGATAAAAAATCTGGATTTATCCATATTCCATTTTTACCAGAACAAGTTATTAACAAAAAAAATACACCATCGATGGAATTAAATACTATTGTAAAAGGTTTAACTGCCGCAATTGAAGCTATTGTAAAAAATGATAAAGATATTAAAGAAACTGGTGGAACTATTTGCTAGTAACATTTTTCTAAACATTTAGATATATCAAAAATAAAAAGCCTGCTTTTATTAAAAAAAATTCTAAAGCAGGTTTTATTATTTATTTTTACTTGCAAAATACTAGATTCCCTAAAAAAAACAGAAACTAGATTTTATTTATTTGCTGTTAAGGAGCCAGAATTTTATTGTTAAAAAATCTACTATTCAAATAAAATTTCTATTTAATCTCTTCCATTAACAAATCCACAACTGTACCATTCACAATTCCAACTAATTTTTCAGTTTCCACTTCCATCTGCAATCCTCTTCTGCCAGCTGAAACCATTATTTTTTCAAATTTCTCCACTTCCTTATCAAAAAAAGTTCTATACAGCTTTTTCATTCCCACAGGAGAACATCCCCCACGAATATATCCTGTTTCCTTCTCAAGCTCTGAAAGCGGCAGCAAATCAATATTTTTTTCCCCACAAGCCTTCGCCACCTTTTTCAAATCCAAATGAGCTGCTCCATGAATAACACAGACATACAAATTTTTACTTTTCCCCTTCAACACAATTGTCTTAAAAACTCTTTCTGCAAGTTCAGGAAATTTTTCAGCAACTCCAAGTCCCCCGCTTTTATCTTCACTCCATTCATAAGTATGAATAATGTATGGAATTTTTTGTTTATCCAGCTGTCTTAGAGCATTTGTTTTTGCTATTTTATCTTTCTTATGTTTCATAATTACTCCTTCGTTTTACAAATCATTTGATAATACCCAATCACATACTCTGCGCATTTTATCCCATCAACCGCCGCCGACATAATCCCGCCAGCATATCCTGCACCTTCTCCGCAAGGCATAAGACCTTCAATATTCGAGAAAAATTTTTCATTTCTAGGAATTTTCACTGGAGATGAACTGCGGCTTTCCACTCCCGATAAAACTGCATCATAACTGGCAAATCCCTTTATTTTTCTATCCATCAAATTAATTCCCTCTTTTAGAGAATCATTTATGTATTGCGGAAAAATTTCATTTAAATTTGCAAATTTATAGCCTGCCAAATAACTTGGTTTTACTTTTCCTAATTCTGTCGAAATTTTATTATTTACAAAATCCCCAAACAGCTGGACTGGAGCCTTATAATTCTTTCCGCCAAGTTCAAAAGCCTTTTCCTCCAGCCTTCTTTGAAATTCCACTCCAGCCAGAACGCTTTCTCCAGGAAAATCTTCAGGAAATACATTTACCAAAATCGCCGAATTTGCATTTTCCAAATCCCTTTGAGAATAACTCATCCCATTTACAACAAGACGGCCTTCCTCACTTGAAGACGGCACAACAACTCCGCCTGGACACATGCAAAACGTATAAACTCCCCGCCCATTGCTTGTCTTAACATTCAATTTATATTCTGCAGCCGGCAATTTATTGGCAAATTTTCCATATTGAGAATGATTTATCATACTTTGAAGATGCTCAATCCTAACTCCAACCGAAAAAGTTTTTCGCTCCATCGCAACATTTTCCTCATTTAACATAAAGAAAGTATCTCTCGCACTGTGCCCAATCGCAAGAACTACAATATTAGCTGGAATTTCATAAGTTTTATTTTCATCGGAACTTTCAACATTCTCAACTAAAATACTTTTTATTTTTTTATTTTCTGAATCAGATTTTTTATAATTTACTTTTATTAATTTTGTACTAAATCTATATTCTCCACCAAGACTCTCAATCTTATGTCTGATTTTACGCATTATTTCAATTAATTTATCAGTTCCAATATGCGGCTTTGCCATATAGTTAATTTTTGGATCAGCTCCAGCAAGAATTAATTCATCATAAACCTTTTGAATCCTAAAATTATTTGTATTCGTATTCAATTTTCCATCTGAAAATGTTCCCGCACCGCCTTCCCCAAACTGCACATTTGAATACTTATCTAATTTCCCAGTTTTAAAAAAATTATAGACATCCTTTTCCCGTTCATCCACACTTTTCCCCTGCTCAATAATAATTGGCTTTAATCCCGCTTCAGCAAGCACAAGCCCAGCAAAAATGCCCGCAGGCCCGCTTCCAACGACAACAGGACGCTTTACACTTTCATTTTCTGTAAAATTCTCAATTTTCTCTGTAAAATAAGGTTTTTTCTCAATTTTTCTAACATTTTTCACATTTTCAAATCTTTTCTTTTCCTTCTCTTCATCAAATTTAAAGGAAATATCCACCGCATAAACAAATACAACATTATCCTTTTTTCTCGCATCAATTGCCTGTCCTGCAATTTCAAAGGACTTTACTTCTTTTTCATTAATTCTGTAAAGTTTATAGACTGTTTTTTTTAAATCATCCTCGGTATGTTTCACAGGCATTTTTATATTATTTATTCTAATCATTTTTTTCTCCTTTATATTTCCTGTTAAATAAAAATTTTGTAAAAAAGAATATTCGGTTAAATATTTTTTCCTAAAAAATATCCAGATGCCCAAGCCCACTGTAAATTAAATCCTCCACATTCACCATAAACATCCAGTATTTCTCCAGCAAAATAAAGATTTTTAACTTTTTTAGACTCTAAATTTCCCAAATTTACTTCACTTAACGGAATCCCGCCAGCAGTAACTTGAGCCGCCTTAAAGCCATTTGTATCAGTAATTTTTATTTTATATTTTTTCAAAGCCGTACAAATTTTACGAATTTCATTATCTGTCAAATCACTTATGCTTTTCGACAATTTCTCTATTCCAGCCGATTTTGTCAAAAACTGTCCCAATTTCTTATTAACAGCTCCATTAAAAAACTGCTCCATTGTAAAATTCTTCAATATTTTTCTACGTTTTTTCAATATTTCAAATATTTCATTATATGTAAACTTAGGCATAAAATCAATTTCAAATTCTACATTTTTATAAATTGGAAAAACATAGGAAATATTAAAAACAACATTTCCAGAAATCCCAAAATCTGTAAACAGCAGCTCTCCATCATAAGTGCATATTTTTATTTTCTCTCCATCTTCATTTTCTCCAAAAGCCGTAACTTCCACATCCGACTTAATCCCTTTTAATCCCCTTATTTTCTCCTTTTCCGCCTTCAACTGCACAATAACAGGCGTTAATTTCGTAACAGTATGCCCAAACTTTTTCGCCAGTTCATACCCACTTCCATTAGATCCCAGCTCAGGATAAGATTTACCGCCAGTAGCAAGTACAACCTTTTTTGCAGTAATTTGCCTTTTATCTTCTGAAATTATCTTAAAATCAAACATTTCCTTTTCAATTTTCACAACATAAAAATCTGTAATTATCTCTATCCCAAGAAAATAATTTTGATTAGAAGCATTCACATTTGTCAAATTGCACCGACCATTCCCAGTAGTCAAAACTTTTTTTAAAACCCTGTCCTTTCTTTCCAAAATGACAACATCTTTTCCATTCTTCTTGGCAGTAATCGCTGTTAAAAATCCCGAAGCGCCACCACCAATTATTGCTATTTCTCTTTTCATCTTATAATCTCATTCTCCTAAATTTTATCCCAGTAATAATATTTCAACAATATTTTTCATTTATCTAAACCATAAAATAAAAACGAGCCGTGTGCTCGTCTTTTTGTATGAAAGAAGTCTAAACGTAGAGATGGGGCATCTCTATTAGACAATTTATTTATATCATATAAATACATTTTTGTCAAGATAGAGTAAATTTAAAATATTCAAAATAATTCCAAATAAAAATTTATCCCCTCTCTCCACTTTAACAGTTAGAATTTTTTTAACGAGTATCCATGATTAAGCAAGCAAAAAATAATTTCCCTTCATCAATCTTCCTTAATTTCCATCGCCTGCGGATAAATTTCCTTAATTTCATCTGCAATTTTATCAATTTCGGCAGTCAAATAGTCTGAACTTCCACGATCCCCCTTCATTGCGATTCTAACATGAACACACCCTTCCTTCGCATAAGGAGCAACAGTCGGATTCGACATTTCAAAATAATCCTTCAGCCTGTCATCAATTCTTCCTTCTGGAACTCCCTTTATTTCAAGAGTCTTCATTAACAAAACATCATTTGAATATTGCTTCAAAAGTGGCAAAACTTGATTGTCAACCATCCATGTCATTTCTCTTGGAGGTCCTGGCAAAACTATTATTTTTTTATTATCCTTTTCATAAAAAAATCCAGGTGCAAGCCCAACTTCATTTTCTAATAATTTTGAATTTTTTAAAATTGAAGCCTCCTTTCTTCCGCCAGAAGCCACTTCTCCAAAACCTCTCTCATTATATCTTTTCACAATCAAATCATAATATCTCTCAATAACTTCCAGCTCTTCTCCAAAATAATCAGCCACAACTTCCTTCGTAATATCATCAACCGTAGGCCCAAGCCCTCCAGTAGTAATTACCAGATCAACCCTTTTAAAAGCATTTTCCAAACATTCCTTAAGCCTTCCATAATTATCTCCAACAGTAGTTTGATAATACAAATCAATCCCGATATTTGTAAACTTTGCTGAAATATATTGTGCATTTGTATTTACAATATCTCCAACCAGCAATTCTGTTCCAACGCATATAATTTCTGTTTTCATCTCAGTTTCCTTTCCTTTTTTTCCTGCTTTTTTTATTTAAAATACCGCCAAATAAGTTTTAAATTAAAAATCCTATTCAACGGTAAATTTATATTTTCAATATTTAACTATTTTTTAAAAATAATACTTTCATAAGGTTTTAAAATAATTTTATCATTTGAAATTTTAGGCCCTTCAATGTAATTTGACAATAAAATTGACGCATTTTCTAAATCCAATCCTTTAACATCAAATTCGCAAGTTTCACCATAGAAATTAGAAATTACTATTAATTCAGCATTTTCTCCAACTCTCTTATAAGCATAAACCTTTTCATTTTCAATATCAAAATCTTCATATCTTCCAGTTATCAACAATTCTTCATTTCTTCTCAATTTTATCAAATTTTGATAATGATAGAATACAGAATTTGAATCTTCCAATGCTTTTTTCACGTTAATTTCTTTGTAATTTTCTGGAACTGAAATCCAAGGTGTTCCTTCCGTAAATCCTGCATTTTTAGAGTCATCCCATTGAACAGGCGTTCTTGAGTTATCTCTTGATTTCTGCATTAAAATTTCAATAGCTTCTTCTTCAGAACATCCTCTATCCAACAAAATTTTATAAATGTTAGTCGATTCAACATCACGATATTT
>QWBZ01005464.1_pt1 | contig 11504 bp, 9 predicted proteins | sample 1972441 | NCBI WGS metagenome assembly QWBZ01 (sample SAMN09866721, study PRJNA288562) | Human oral metagenome isolate term6_saliva, whole genome shotgun sequencing... | isolation source: mouth | host: Homo sapiens | place: USA: California
CGGCTGCATAAAGAACTTATCTAGGTAGTCCATAGCTTCAACCAGCTTGGCTACTTGAGTAGAAAGATATGCACCACGCAGCTGGGCCAGATCTCGATAGTGGAGATAGAAGGTGGCCTTATTGATACCAGCCTCACGGGCTAGGGAAGTGACAGAGATTTGATTAGCGTGCTTGGGATCTTCTAGGGCATGACTATAAGCCTGAAGGATCGCAGCCTCAGCGCGTAGCCAACGTTGGTCTTGCTTGTCTACCATGTACCTAAAATACTGCAATTACGCCTATTAGACACCCGTACCATAGATAAATAGATGCTAATTGACGACTGTCGTAGAGAAGATAGACAGTAGATAACTAAGCAACTGTTGTCGAATAAGTAAAGAAGCATAGAACGACAGTTGTCTAACAAAACATAAAGAATAATTATGCACCGACCGGCGGAACCCTAACGAATGCATAAATATGCGAATATTTGTCGGAAAACTTCCTGAATATTTATTCAACATTGAAGTGAAGAAGTGGGGCGCATACTTTCTATAGGGGAGTGGGCTATGTGTGCTTCGCATAGCTTGCCCAGTGTTGGGCCACATGAGCCCTCCATCTTAGGAAGCAAACCCTATCTGATAGAGGACCAAGTTGAAGCTGGCTTATAGATGAGGCTTCACAGGGTCAAGGTGTTATCTAAGCGCGCTATGGCTAGTTTTTTGAAGCGAGGTGGCACAGATTCGGTTGGCACTTATGGTACTTAGTGGGCATCAGCCCAGGGGAGAGGTACCAAACCGCGCTTAAGATGCTTCTGAGCGAAGCTTAACCGTCAATTTTGCGAGTTTTCGCCCTGCCACAGCCCGGCAACTTGGCAGAGGAGTGGTGTGGGAGGTAAAAATTAGGAATTTTTGGGAAACATTTGAGGGAAGCTTGGCCGGTTCAGATGAAACTACCCTAGCGGGGGATAACCTTATGTCATTTTATTACCATTCCGCCTGCAACTGTTACAGCAAAACGGGCGCCAACATTTACAGCTGACGCCCGCAAAATTTTGCAGAAACTAAATTCTTGTCTTCACTGAAAACGGTTTCAGTCGATTTTCAGTAAGGACGAAAGAGTGTAGTTCTCTCCTTAGAACTGGTCTAGCCGGGGGATGTTACGCATGTTTGAGGTAGCCATTGCTATGGCTTCACCAGCACCACCGTTCAAAACCACCTTGCTCATAGCGGTAGCAAACCCAATCATCTGCTCGCCCTTGATCTCAGGGGGTAACGATAGTGCGTTGGGGTCGGTGATTACTTCTACCAAGGAGGGGCCATTGTGAGCAAAGGCCTGGCTGAAAGCGTCGCGTAGATCCTTAGGATCATCTACGCGCTGAGCATGGAAGCCAGCAGCTTCAGCGATCTTGGCGTAGTTAACGTCGTGTACGTTAGTACCAAAATCAGGTAGACCATTTACTAGCATCTCTAGTTTGACCATGCCCAGGGTGGAGTTGTTAAACACCACCACATTGATGGGTAGATCATACATACGGGCAGTTACTAGTTCACCTAGCAGCATGGATAGGCCGCCGTCGCCAGAAACTGAAATTACCTGGCGACCGGGGTAGGCTACCTGGGCACCAATAGCATGGGGCAAAGCGTTAGCCATAGAGCCATGCAGGAAAGAACCAATTAGGCGGCGCGTGCCCAGGGGGTCAATGTAACGGGCCGTCCACACATTGCACATGCCGGTGTCGGCAGTGAAAACAGCATCATTAGCGGCCACTTCATTAAGTACGTGAGCAGCATACTCGGGGTGAATCGGCTTTAGCTTTTCGGCGTTACGAGTGTATGAACCCACCGGGGCGTTCATAAGCTTGGCGTGCTTCTTAAGCTTGCCCTTCAGGAAAGAATCAGAGCGGTCGCCATTTAGCTTAGGCAGCAGCTGCTTAATCAGTTCCTTGATATCAGAGTGGATAGCCAGGGAAACATCAGTGCGGCGCCCTAGCTTTTCGGCGTGGCTGTCAACCTGCACCGTGCACTTACCGGGTAGGAACTGGTTGTAGGGGAAGTCAGTGCCCAGCATTAGCAGCACATCGGCGTCGACCATACCTTCAGCTGCAGCGCCGTAACCAAGTAGGCCGGTCATGCCCACATCGAAGGGGTTGTCATACTGGATGAAGTCTTTACCGCGTAGAGTGTGGCCCACAGGAGCCTTGAGCTTATCTGCCAGGGCCACCACCTCATCGTGAGCATCTTCAACGCCGGCACCTGCAAAGATAGCTACCTTCTTAGAGCGGTTCAGTAGCTCAGCTAGCTCGCGCACATCCTCACTATTAGGAGCAATCACGCTGGAGCGTGCGGGCACATACTTAGGAGCGTGACCGGTAGCTTTTTGATCTGAAATGTCTCCAGGCAGGGTGATAACACTGACGCCCTTTAACTCAACTGCGTGACGGATCGCGGCGTTAACTACACGCGGGCACTGCGCAGCGGTGGAAACCATCTCATTGTAAACGGAACACTCGTTAAACAGACGGTCAGGGTGGGTTTCTTGGAAATAGGTCTGACCAATCTGTACGGTGGGAATATGCGAGGCGATAGCCAGCACCGGGGCGCCCGAACGCTGGGCGTCATAAAGGCCATTAATTAGGTGCAGGTTGCCCGGCCCACAAGAACCAGCGCACACTGCCAGCTTGCCGGTCAGCTGGGCCTCGGCAGCGGCCGCAAAGGCTGCGCCTTCTTCGTGACGTACGTGGATCCAGTCAATGCCGCCCTTAGCGCTACCGCCAGACTTACGTACGGCGTCAACAATGGGGTTTAGAGAGTCTCCAACAATCCCATAAATGTGGCTTACGCCAGCATCAATTAGCTGCTGTACTAACTGCTGAGCGACGTTCATACAAGCTCCTTAAAACTAAGCGTGCCTCCAGCTAAACCTGGAAGATGCCAACTGTTAGGTTTTTAAAACCTAGTAATCCACCATACCTCCCCATGGGTTAAAAGTCCCTAGTTTTGTGTGCAAAGAGACGCGGTAGGTTAGCACTGCTACCGTTTTGAGATAATAGGGGCGTGTTGGAACAGCTTATTGCCGCGCCACCGCCCCTGCCAGTAGCCGAGAGTTTAGAGGCCCTAACCGCCTTGGCCACACCGGGTAACTGTGCACTCATTACAGCTCCTGCCGGTAGTGGCAAAACCACCTTGCTATCGCCAGCCATTGCAGTGGCTCTAGGCGGGCTAGAAAACCGTCGGGTGCTAGTCACTCAGCCACGGCGCGTGGCCGCGCGCGCTGCAGCTCGGCGTATTGCCTCACTGCTAGGCCAAGAAGTAGGCCAAGAAGTGGGTTATAGCGTGCGCGGCGATAGGCGCGTAAGTGAGGCTACCCGCATCGAAATGCTAACTCCTGGGGTACTGCTGCGGCGCCTACAAAACGATCCTGAGCTACCAGGGGTGGGAGCGGTAGTGCTAGATGAATTCCATGAGCGCGATCTAGACACTGATCTGGCTTTAGCCTTCTGCTTGGATGTGCGCGCCAGCCTACGTGAAGACCTATTTTTAGCCATCACCTCGGCCACATTAGACGCCAATCCGGTAGCTGAGCTACTTAACAAAGCTACCGACAGTACCTGTATAACTACCGAAATTCCCACCCCCATACACCCTCTAGACATTGTCTATAAACCAACGTCGCAAGCTGCTTTAACGCCTAACAGCCAGGGCCGCATGGGGGTTAACCCTAAGTTTTTAGCTCACTGCAGCCAGGTAGTAGCCGCTGAAGCGAGCCAAACAAATGACGACATACTGGTGTTTTTGCCTGGGGTGGGGGAGATAGAGCGGGTCCGCCAGTTTTTAAGCCCCCAAGTGGGCGACGACGTCGAGATTTTAAGCCTGCACGGACAGCTAAGCGGGCCAGAACAAGACCGAATTTTTAGCCCCCGGTATCGGCCAACTAGTTACTCTGCCGGCCTCGCGTGCTCGCCTAGCTCAAAGGGCTGGCCGCGCCGCCCGCCTAGGACCAGGCAGGGCCATTAGACTCATGGATAAAGTCGATTACGCGCGGCGCCCAGCTCACTCCCAGCCCCAAATCGCCACCTCACAGCTAACCAATATGCGTTTGCAGGCCGCCGTGTGGGGCGCGAAAAACCCCACAGATCTGTATCTGCTAGACCCGCCACCCAGCGGCGCATGGAGCCAGGCTGGTCAGCAGCTGCGTGCTTTAGGGGCTATTAATGACGACGGCGCCGCAACCAAGGTGGGCCGTAAGCTAGCCAAATTACCGTTAGAACCAGCCCTGGCTAGAGCGCTATGGCAAGGCAGCGCCCTGATGGGGATTAGGGACGCGGCCCAGTGCGTGGCCACACTAGCCCAGGACCTGCGTGTGAGCGACGCAGACCTAGCCCGCCTGGCCAATAAAATCCTTTTCCAAGGAGCCCCCCAAGGCAGCAGCGCCTATCAAAGCAGTGAAGCCGGCCAGATTCGCCGTGAAGCTAAACGCTTAGAAGCCATCGCTAAAACCGAGTTTGGTAACCAAGCCCCAGAAAAAATCCTGGAAAAACGCAGCTTTCAAGATTGTTTGGCACTAATTAGCGCCCTAGCCTACCCGCAACTATTGGCTTGCAAGCGCCCCGATTCTGATACCTACCTGCTGGCTAATGGGGTAGGGGCGCAACTAGAGAGTCACAGTCCACTAATTGGGCAGCAGTGGCTAGCGGTGAGCGGTATTGACCGCGCCCCCACCTCCCGTCAGGCACGCATACTTGCGGCTGTGCCCATCAGTGAGGACGAGGCCTTAGCTGCTGGGCAGGCGCTAGTTAACGAACGCGACCAAATCATCATTGAAAACGGGCGGGTAAGCGGCATTAAGCAGCAGCGTTTAGGTCAGATTGTGCTGCGTACTAGCGCCACTAATCCCAGCCCAGAACAAGCCCTTGAGGCAGTAAAGCAATATTTATATAAGCAGGGCCTGCAAGTATTGAACTGGTCTAAAGAAGCCATCAACCTGCGCCAACGTATGGGGGCTTTGCATCTGGGCTTGGGTTCACCTTGGCCTGATGTAAGTGATCAGGCGCTTTTAGCTAGTCAAGATAGTTGGCTGGCACCCTATGGCCAGTTGCTTACACAGCACAACATAAGCCAAATATCGATGCTGGAAGTAATGCAATCCATGCTGCCTTGGCCCCAAGCTGCTCAATTAGATGAGCTGGCTCCGGCAAATATGCTGATCCCCAGTGGGGTGTCTAAAGCTATTGATTGGTCTAGTGGCCGCCCGATACTAACTTTGCGGGTACAACAAGCCTTTGGCTGGATTAGTAGCCCACGCCTAATTGGGGGAGCAGTAGCGCTTTTACTTCATTTAACTGATCCAGCTGGCCGGCCGGTAGCTATAACCGATGATCTAGCCTCGTTTTGGGCTGGGCCCTATCAACAGGTGCGTTCCCAGCTACGCGGGCGCTACACCAAACACCCGTGGCCGCAGGATCCTTTAAACGCTACGCCTACCAACCGGGCCAAGCCACGTAAGTAAACTAGAGGTTATGACAGCTAAGCAGAGTTGGACGTTAGTGTTCCTGGGCGCAGCTATGGGGGCGGCTAGCCGAGTGGGTTTAGGCTCGCTCTGGCAGGGGAGCACTATTCCTTGGGCTTATGTATTAATTAATCTTTGGGGTGCTTTCGCCTTAGCTGTGCTTTATGGTGCTTTAGCGGGCGAGGGGGGACAAGTTTTAGCTGCTAAGCATCAGCAGGCACTACGCCTGAGTGTAGGCACCGGTTTTATGGGTGGTTTTACTACCTATTCCTCATTTATGCTTCAAGTTTTCAAACTGCCTGCGCATTTAGCATTTAGCTACGCCCTGGGCTCGCTAGTGGCCGGCTTAATGGTGGCAGTTGTGGGCTATAGGCTTGGACGCACCCTGCGTTGGCGTTACGCTGCAGCCCTAGTTAGCGCCACAGTTTTACTGGTTGGGATGATGAGTCTACCTAAAATATCCGTGCTGTTAGGCCTGGCAATTGTGGGCGCAGCTGGTCTTGGAGCCCTGGGCCGTTGGCAACTGGGGGCCTGGGTTAACAGCAAAATACACGCCCCCATAACCCTAGGCACGGCAACAGTTAACCTGGTGGCCTGCGCCCTGATGGGGGCAGTAAGTGGAGCCAGCGCCAGCGCTAACTGGCCTTGGCTAGCGGTTATTACCACTGGTTTTTTGGGCGGGCTATCTACTTTCTCAACAGCCAGTGTGGAAGGTGGCGACCTGGTGCTGGCAGGCAAAACTCGCTGGGCACTAACTCACCAGGCAGGTATGGCGCTAAGCTGTTTTGCCGCTCTGGCTTTGGCCTACACCCTGACAAACTAGACTTGAGCTAAACCTCCACGCCACCGAAAGAATCTTCATGCCCGACATCAAGCTAGTTATCAGCGATCTAGACGGCACCTTGCTAGATGGTAAAAGCCAGTTTCCGCCCGAGTTTTGGCCGCTGCTAGAGCAAATGCGTCAACGTGGAGTGCTATTTGCGCCCGCCTCAGGACGCCAATATGCCAACCTGTTAGGCCATTTTGGTCCCAGTAAAGACATGCCTTTTATCGCCGAAAACGGTGCTTATGTGGTACAAAATGAGCAGACCATTTCTCTTACCGAATTAAACCCAAATACGGTACGAGCTACTTTAGATGCATTAGAAAATGTCGATAGTGATTTTGGTTTAGTGTTTTGTGGAGCCAAAATGGCCTACTGCTCACGCACCGACGAGCCTTTCTTAGAACAGGTACGTAAATACTATGCGGCTTTGGAAATAGTTGATGATCTGCGTAGCGTAGACGCCCCGCTGATTAAGGTGGCCGGCTACGACTTCGACGATGCCGAAGCTAACCTGGGCCCAGCTTTAGAACCACTGCGCGCCCATGACCAGGTGGTTATTAGTGGCAAAAACTGGGTCGACGTTATGGACTCGCGTGTCAATAAGGGATTGGCGGTGCGCGCCCTGCAAAAAGCGCTAGGTATTAGCCCCCAGCAGACCGCAGTATTTGGTGATTTCTTAAATGACCTGGAAATGATGAGCGAGGCAACCTACTCTTACGCCGTCGCCAACGCCGACCCCCGCGTTAAAGCCGCTGCCAACTACCAGGCCCCAGCCAACACCGAGCATGGGGTAATTACCGTAATCAAACAGCTGCTGGGTCTCTAGAGCGCAGGGACAATACGCCACTGACGGAAAGCTACTTAAATCAACAAGCTACTTAAATCAATGAGTGTGGCCGGCACGTTTACGCACCGGCCACACTACTTACATCTAGCGGTTGCTATGACCAATTAAAGCCTCAAGCTGGCGCCGCTCTTTCTTGTCAAGCTGGCGCCGCTCTTTCTTGGTGGGTCGCCCAGTGCCGCGATCACGCACAATTGCTGCTGGAGCCTCCAAAGGGGAAGGACGCGCCGGGGTATGGTCGATATAGCATTCCCGAGCCACCGGGGCGCTTACACGTTTGGCGATAAGACGTGTCACCTCAAGTAAACGGTCAAAACCCTCCACCCGGTAACGCACTGTATCGCCGACTTTAAGGGCCGTGGCCGCCTTAACCGGCTCACCGTTAATGCGCACATGCCCGGCCCGGCAGGCAGCTGTAGCGGCGGAGCGAGACTTAATCTGGCGTACGCTCCACAGCCACACATCTATACGCACACTGGCTACCTGTGCGCGCTGAGCTACCTCTTGCGGATTTTGAACACTGGCCATAACCAGATTCTAGCGTCGCCTAGACCGCGAGCGCTTTTTAGTGCCGCCCAGGGCTGAGCCTAGGTGGCTGCGCAGCATGTATAGCGCTAGCCAGCCTACGATGGTTAGCACTACGCCGGCGATGAGTAGGGTTTTGGGGTTTTGTTGTTTGATGATTTTGGTTAGGTTGCTGGTGGAGGTGGTGCCGTCGTCGCTGCAGTTGGTGAGGACTTTGGATAGGTAGTTTTTGTCTGCTTTGGGTAGGCCCATGTGGTAGGCGGAGGCGACGGAGACGAAGCGGCGGGCGTAGTTGCAGCTGTAGTTGCTGTTTTCGGGCCACCAGCTGCGTGAGTTTGAGGGGTTCCAGGTGCCTTTGGCGGAGTCGCCGCTGGGGCAGGTGGCTGGGCCGCAGGCGCCTTTGGCTTGGTTGGAGCTGCCGTCTACGGCTAGTAGGTTGAGTGGGTCGTTGGCGATTTGTTGGCGTTTGGAGGCGCTCCATTTCCAGCCGCCGTGGGCCCATACGTAGGCTAGGGGGAGTACGTGGTCGATTTGGACTGCGTCTGAGGTTTCGGTGCCGCGTTTGTAGCTGATGGTTTTAGCGGTGTAGGGGTCGTCTAGGACTCCGGACCAGACGGTGGCGTTGCGGCATGAGCTGGTTCCTTGGCCTTTGCCTTTGGCGCGTCCTTGGATGCCGGGGGCGCGTGAGTAGTCTGCTTGTTTTAGGTCTCGGCCGAGGATGTCGTTGCGGGTGTCGCAGCCGTTGGAGTCGACGTCGGCCCAGGCTGGTCCGAATAGGCCGAGGCGTCCGCCTTGTCCGTGCCAGGATTTGGGGGCGGGGGCGTCGTCGGGTAGTTGCGCTAGGGCTTGGCGGGCTTGGGAGGCGCTAAGTACGCGTGAGTCGCTCATCCAGTTGGAGTCGATGGCGGGGGCGTCGTTAGCGGCGCCAACTGGGGTTGTTAGGGATGCGGTTAGGGCCAGTGCCAAGGCGGCGGGTAGGGCATTGCGAAACCTGAACATGAGTTCTATTGTGCCCTAAATTAGTGTGTAATACACATAAATCTATGTACATATGTTCTAATTCTTTATAGAACATATGTACTATCTGTTTCTATAGGGAGTTAGTGTTACGCAAGTGAAAATTGAGTCGAACCTGCGTACATGAATGGGAGTATATAACTTATACTATCATTTTCATAGATCTCCACCTAGGTTTTGTCCTTGAGGTGGTGACACTTGCATAATTGGATAGACCGCGCAGTCCCACAGGGAGTAGGTAAATGTCTAGCTCAAATCTGACCCGCGTAGAGGCAAGCCAACGCGCCCAGGCAGTAGAGGTACTAAGCGAGCTAATCGAGATTGACGTTACGGGGGCGCCAAGTAAAGACACGCATTTCCCGGTTGACGCCACGCTAGAGCTAGCAGTTAAGGATGCTGGTACTAAGCTGTGGATTGATTTCCTGGGCGGCCAAGTTGACCAGGTCAGCGTTGATGGGGCCGTAGTTGACTTTACCTATGATGGCAGTCGTATCTGGCTAGGCCAGCTAAGCGTGGGAGAGCACCAGGTTAAGGTGTGCGCGCAGGGCAGGTTCTCTAACACTGGTCAGGGCCTGCACCGTTTTAAGGACCCGGTAGATGGAGCCACCTACCTGTACACCCACTTTGAGCCTTCTGATGCGCGTCGCGCCTGGCCGTGTATGGATCAGCCTGACCTTAAAACTGTTTTCACCCTAGTGGTTAAAGCGCCCCTAGCTTGGACTGTGCTAGCTAATGGCCTGCCGGTGCAGACCCGCGAGAATGATGACTACAAGCTGATTCGTTTTAGCCCCACTAAGCCGCTGTCAACCTATCTAAGCGCTTTGGCAGCTGGCCCTTATCACCGTGTCTGCGACACTTGGACTTCGCGCCTGCACGATGAGCAGGGCGCGCCTCTTGAGGCAGATGCTCGCCCCTTAACTGTGCCGCTGTCGTGGGCTTGCCGGGCTAGCCTGGCTAAGCACCTAGATGCTGATGAACTGCTACAGATCACCAAGCAGGGCCTAGATTACTTTGACGCCACATACGACTTTGCCTACCCCTGGGGCTCGTATGACTGTGTGCTGGTGCCCGAGTACAACATTGGCGCCATGGAAAACCCTGGCTGCGTTACTTTCTCTGAGGACGCCTACCTATTCCAGGGGGAGGCCACCACTGACCGCCACGCCTCACGCGCTAACACTATGCTGCACGAAATGAGCCACATGTGGTTTGGCGACCTAGTCACCCCTCGCTGGTGGGAGGACACTTGGCTTAAAGAATCCTTCGCAGATCATCAGGGTACTGAGGCTGCCGCACTGGCCACCAAATACACGGACCAGTGGGTGGCTTTTGCTTCCCGCCGTAAAGCTTGGGCCTATAACGAAGACCAGCGCGTGGACACCACTCACCCCATTGAGGCCCGCGTTGACGACGTCGAAGCTGCCCGCCAAACCTTTGACGGCATCACCTACGCTAAAGGTGCCTCAGTGCTTAAGCAGCTGGTGGCTTATGTGGGGCACGAGCGTTTTGTGCAGGCTGCACGTATCTGGTTTAAGCGCTATGCCTTCTCTAACGCTGACCTAACCCAGTTCTTGCAGGTACTTAGTGAGGCCTCAGGGCAAGACATGAGTGCCTGGGAAGCGGCCTGGCTGCGTACTGCCGGCCCTTCCATCATCACTGATGAAATTGAAATTGAAGCTGGCCGCATCAGCCGTCTAACCGTAAGCCAGCACAGCGTTGACCTAGCTACCGGGCAGCAAATTTTACGCCCCCACACCCTAAACGTGGGCCTGTACTACCTACGTAACGGCAAGCTAGAGCGCGAAACGAAGACCTAACCTACGCAGTGGTGCGCCCCGACGCGCTTTCGCTAGAAACCGCCTCTACGCACCTGGCACGTCTAGGCGACCCGCTGGCGCGGGCCCTGTGGTGGTCCATGCTCTACAACCTGGCCCGTGACGGGCTGCTTAGCGCTAAGCGCTTCATTGAAATCGCGCTAGCCCAAGCCGATGACAAGACTGAGCTGGCCACGCTCACTAACCTGTTCAGCCAAGCCCAAACCCTGGCCTTGTATTACAGCGCCAACAGTCAGGCAGATGTGCAGCTATTGGCGCAAGGGCTAACCAGCCGACTGGACCAGGCTCGCCCAGGCAGCCCAGCCCAAACTGTACTGGCGAAGGCTTATGTAAGTGTGCTGGGTCAGTTGGGCACCAGCGATAAGGAGGTTAGCGCCCAGGGCGCTAAGCAGCTGCAACAGCTATTTGATGGCCACTTTACTGACCTAGAGATCAGCACTGAACTGCGCTGGCGCACCCTAATTTCACTGGCTCGCCTTGACGCAGTTAGTGACATTGACCTGGCAGTGCAGCTAGCCCGCGAAAACACGGCCACCACCATCACCTACCATCTGCAAGCAGCTAAGTCGCGCCCCAATGCGGTTGCTAAGCGTGAAGTGTTCACCCGTCTGCTAGGCGAAGACACTCTCTCTAACGATCACATTGATGCTTTGGTGGGGGCATTTAATGTGCCCAGCCATCGTCAGCTAACGCTACCGTTCGCGCCTGAGTACTTTGCCGCCCTAGAACAGATTTGGGCTAGCCGCAGCCAAGAAATCGCTTCACGTTTAGTCAACGGGCTCTACCCCCACGCTGGCGGCGAGGCTGAGCTGGCACTAAGCCAAGCCTGGCTAGATGAGCACCCGCAAGCCCCGGCGGCTTTACGTCGCCTAGTGCTTAAAGCCCACGACGACCTGGCGCGTGCGGTACGCGCCCGTCACTAAACGTGGATTCGCCGCAGATGCTGCCCCCGCAACCACCGGTTGCGGG
>QWBZ01000723.1_pt1 | contig 11495 bp, 8 predicted proteins | sample 1972441 | NCBI WGS metagenome assembly QWBZ01 (sample SAMN09866721, study PRJNA288562) | Human oral metagenome isolate term6_saliva, whole genome shotgun sequencing... | isolation source: mouth | host: Homo sapiens | place: USA: California
CTTCATATCACCGATACCACCGGCTGTATAGGCAGCTTTCAGCTCATCAAGACTCTTAAATTCCGGCCAGAATTCCGCAAAATCCTCATCTGTAGAGAAAGCATCAAGATAAGTAAAGACGGCATTTCCCTCTACATGTCCAGGATCAGAGATATTCAAATGAGTAGGATCGGTATACATAGTCTTTACCTTCTTCCATACTGTATCAGCATCATCAGACAGGTAGATACAGTTTCCAAGACTCTTACTCATCTTCTCTTTTCCGTCAGTACCTGGTAGACGACGTGCTGTTGCATTCTCTGGAAGCATGATATTCGGCTCAACGAGCACCGGGGCATATACCTGATTAAAACGGCGAACAAGCTCACGTGTCAACTCAAGCATTGGCTCCTGATCCTCACCTGCTGGTACTGTAGTAGCCTTAAAGGCAGCAATGTCAGCAGCCTGAGACACCGGATAAGCAAAGAAACCCATTGGGATATTAGCTTCAAAGTTGCGCATCTTAATCTCAGTCTTCACCGTTGGGTTGCGCTGAACACGACTAACACTGACACAGCTGAAAGATAGTCTAATGCCACCTCAATGATATTCTGGCGAATCTTCTCTGGGTTATCTGCATTATCTGTCAGAGCCTGAACATCAGCCATGAAGACAAACATTCTATCATAGTCACCTTGGTTCTGTAACTCCACCCGACGGCGAAGTGAACCAACATAGTGACCAAGATGCAACTTACCAGTTGGTCGGTCACCTGTCAAAATAATCTTTCCCATGTATCTTTACTTTACTTTTTTATTCACGATTGGATGTCCCGTTCTGATGCTTTTCCTCATGTGGGGCAACGGCTATAGTATCTGTTGGCTCTGAAGAACGCTTCTCTTCAACCTCGCTTTCGTCTACAGGAGCATCTTCTGCTGGGTCAGTTGCTACCGTATCAACTACTGGTGGAGGAGTATCTTCTACTGGGGCGGTGTAAGGAATAGAGTCCATCAGAGTGGTATCAGCCGTTGATGCCGCTGGTGGTGTTGGTCTGAAAGCAACGTACGCACCTATTCCTATTGCCAACAAGAGCAGTCCTATGACTATTCCCCACAAGATAGTATTATGGTTTCCATCCTTCTTTTGTGGAGGATCGGGTATCCCCTCCGCCTGTGGAGTATATTGTTGACCTTCACTTACCAATGGTAATGTGACCTCCATGGTACTATGACAGTGAGGACATTCGCACTCAATCGTTGATCCTTCACCTGCCTCAACGACGAATTGAGTACCACAGTTATCGCATGTTATCTGATATTTCATAACTTTACACTACTTAATACTTTCTTTGTTGCACCTGCCAGACTCTGTACGAACGCTCCTGCTTCTTGTCCACATGTGTCATAATAAGCAGAATCATCGCTCAACTGAGACATTATCAAGCTGAATGTCTCATAATCTTCAATCTCAATTCCTCCGCCACTCTGCAGCAATCCTTGTGCTTCAGCAAAGTGTTTGTTGTTCGGACCAAACAAAACTGGCATTCCCCAGACGGCTGCTTCAAGTACATTATGTATACCAACACCAAATCCACCACCCACATATGCTACGTCACCATAGTGATAAACGGATGACAACAAGCCGAAACAATCGATAATAAGTACGTCAGCATCAGCCACATTGTCTTCTGTTGCCTGCGTATAACGCACTACTTTCTTATCCTTTATGAGTGAAAATATGAACTTAAGATGGTCCTCTCCTATGACATGTGGTGCCACAATGAGTTTCCAATCACGATGATTATTAAAATATTTCAAGAAGATTTCTTCATCAGGCTGCCATGATGAGCCTGCAACAAAGACCTTTTTGGGGTCTTCAGGAGTTCCTTTAACGAATCGTTCTACTATCGGTAACTGCTTACTTGCCTCTTTAATCTGCAATACACGGTCGAAACGAGTGTCGCCAACAACCATCGTATCATGTATTCCTATTGATTCCAAAAGCTTCTTACTCTCCTCATTCTGAACAAAAAAACGAGTAAAACACTTCAAGACTCGCCCATATCCACGTCCATACCACTTAAAGAATACCTGGTCAGGACGGAAGATACTCGACACACTATATGCTGGTATGCCACGATATTGGAGGATATGAAGGTAATTATACCAGAACTCGTACTTAATAAAGAAAGCCATAACAGGGCGCACTGTACGAAGGAATTGACGTGCATTACCAACCGTATCAATTGGCAAATAGGTAATGATATCAGCTCCTTCATAATTCTTTCTCACCTCATAACCTGATGGAGAGAAGAACGTAAGCAGGATCTTATATTGCGGATAAGACTTCTTTATCTGCTCCATCAATGGTCGTCCCTGTTCGAACTCACCCAATGATGCAGCATGAAACCAGATGTAATCAGCATCGGGATCCACCTTCTTACGTAGTGTTTGTACAGCATCCCGCTCGCCTTGCCACATCTTCCGCAGTTTATCATTGAAGATACTGCCAATGGCAACACCAAGCTGGATGATATACATTATTATATTATACATATCGGCTCAACTGTTTTAGCCCTTTATTTCCTTTACCCTAACACCTCAATAGCTTTATGCATACGTCTCAGAGTCTCCTCTTTTCCAAGGAAAGCAGAGATATCAAACATACCAGGACCTTTCCCTATACCTACCAAAGTGAGGCGGAAAGCATTCATAATGTCGCCCAGTTTGTAGCCTTTATCCTCTACCCACTTCATGACTACAGGCTCTTGACCTTCAACAGAGAAGTCATCAATCCCCTCTAACACGTCAGCCAACTCCGTCATCTGCTGAGCAGAATACTCTTTCCAACGCTTCTTTACCGTCTTCCCATCGTAAGTTGTTGGTGCAATAAAGAAGAAAGAGCAAAGATCCCATAGCTCTTTCACAAAGCTGACACGGTCTTTCATCATGTGAACAACCTGCCTTACCTGATCCATTGTAGCCTCAATACCATTATTAGCAACAATAGGAGCAAAGAGTTGAGCTATCTCTTCATCACTCTTACGCAGGATATATTCGTGGTTAAACCATATCCCTTTCTGATAATCGAACTTGGCTCCACTCTTTGAACACTTAGTAATATCAAAAGCTTTTACCAACTCCTCCAAAGTAAAAAGCTCTTGTTCTGTGCCAGGATTCCATCCTAACAGTGCCAGGAAGTTAACAACAGCTTCAGGGAAATAGCCACTTTCGCGATATCCAGAACTTACTTCACCTGTCTTAGGGTCATGCCATTCCAATGGGAATACGGGGAAACCAAGGCGGTCACCATCACGTTTGCTTAACTTTCCTTTGCCTTCTGGCTTTAACAACAAAGGCAAATGTGCAAAACGAGGCATACTATCCTCCCAACCAAATGCCCGATACAACAATACGTGTAACGGTGCACTGGGCAGCCATTCCTCACCACGGATGACGTGAGAGATTTCCATCAAGTGATCATCAACAATGTTTGCGAGGTGATAAGTAGGAAGTTCGTCAGCGCTTTTATAAAGAACCTTATCATCAAGGATATCACTCTTGATACAAACATCCCCACGTATCATGTCATTAACATGGATTTCTTCACCCGGTTCTATCTTGAAACGAACAACATACTGCAGCCCATCTTCTATCAGTTTATCAACCTCTTCCTTTTGCATTGTCAACGAATTACGCATCTGCTGACGTGTATGGGCATCATATTGGAAGTTTTGAATCTCATTACGCTTAGCCTCTAACTCTTCAGGAGTATCAAAGGCAATATAAGCTTTACCTGCTTCTAAAAGCTGATTGACGTACTTCTTATAGATTTCACGGCGCTCACTTTGGCGATAAGGACCATGTTCCCCACCGAAGCTAACCCCTTCATCAAAGGTTATTCCTAACCATTTGAAAGAATCAAGGATATATTCCTCTGCCCCAGGAACGAAACGATTAGAGTCAGTATCCTCTATACGAAAGATAAGTTTACCACCATGCTGACGTGCAAAGAGGTAATTATACAGAGCAGTACGCACACCACCGATATGTAAAGGACCCGTAGGACTTGGTGCAAAACGTACTCTTACATTGCTTTCTGCCATTGTTTTAAAGATTATTTTTGTGCAAAATTAATGCTTTTTTTTGACTATACGCCATATTTTTAGTATTTTCGCAAGCCAAAAGAGGTTTCATGAAACAATTGCAAATATGATAAAATTTAAAAACATAGAGAATCATTATTGGCGTAATATAGCATCAAGATCGGCATTGGTCATTGTTGCCGTGGTGCTGATAGTACTCTTTCTGCCACGTACGGAGGGTAAACTCTTCCATTATGATGAGGGAAAACCATGGATGTATGGGCAACTTATCGCCAAGTTTGACTTCCCTATTTTCAAGACAGAGGAGGCTCTCAAGGCTGAACGTGACTCCATGATGAAGCATTTCCAGCCTTACTTTAATATCAATCCTACTGTTGAACAAAAGAATATTATGCGCTTTAGAGAGGCGTATAAGAATGGTATTCCAGGACTACCAAAGGAATATACAGAGGTAATAGCACACCGTTTACATGATATTTATGAAGCGGGAGTCATTGATCCTCAACAATATTCAACATTAGTAAAGGACAGTGACAATCTCATTCGTGTTGTTACTGGTAAACAAGCTGTGAGTGTTCCCATCAATAAGACATACTCTACGATCGGTGCTTATGAGCATCTTTTCATGGATCCAACCCTTGGTCCTAAGCGTTCCATACTACAACAGTGCAACTTGAACGACTATATTGAGGCGAATTTAGTCTATGATAAGGACCGCAGTGAGACGGAAATGAATGATATGCTCAGTCTTATTCCACAGGCATCGGGTATGGTTATGGAAGGACAACGTATCATTGACCGTGGTGATATCGTTGATGCAAAGACTTATCGTGTACTGAATTCTTTTGAACAAGCCATGGAAAAGCGCAATGCAACCAAGGCTGAAATCACCTCAACACTCATAGGACAGACTATATATGTACTCATCCTGATAGGTTTGTTTACACTTTATTTAGCACTTTTCCGCAAGGATTACTTCGACAAACCACGTTCTATATCTCTCCTTTATGCAATGATTGTCATCTTCCCTATCCTGACATCATTAATGATGGAGCACAATATCCTAAGCGTTTACATACTTCCGTTCACCATGGCACCTATCTTCTTCCGTGTGTTCATGGACTCCCGAACGGCTTTTATAGGCCATGCTACGATGGTACTCATTAGTGCCGTAGCTGTAAAATACCAATATGAATTCATCATCGTACAGCTTGTTGCAGGACTTGTTGCCATCTATTCGCTTCGGGAATTATCCAAAAGAAGTCAGATTTTCCTAACGGCGTTACTCGTAACCATCGGCTCTGCAGCGGTATACTTTGCTCTTCAGCTCATTCAAGCAGACGATTTGTCAAAGCTTGACCAAACGATGTATTACCATTTTGCAGTCAATGGGTTCTTCCTTCTCTTTACTTATCCGCTGATGTTGGTCATAGAGAAGACCTTTGGATTTGTATCTACTGTTACTATGTTTGAGCTTTCAAACACCAATAGTGAGCTCTTGCGCCGACTGAGTGAGGTGGCACCAGGTACCTTCCAACACTCTATCACCGTAGGAAACCTAGCAACTGAGATTGCAAACAGGATTGGAGCGAAAAGCCAACTGGTACGTACGGGAGCACTCTATCATGACATTGGAAAGATGCTTAACCCTGTTTTCTTCACAGAAAACCAAGCTGGAGTGAATCCTCATGATAAGTTGAACGACCTGGAGAGCGCCCGTATCATCATCAGTCACGTCACTGAAGGACTCAAACTGGCTGAAAAATACAATCTACCACGAGAGATTAAAGAGTTCATTACGACACATCATGGTACAGGATTGACTAAATACTTCTATATACATTATAAGAATGAACATCCAGACGAGGAGGTTAACGAGGAGCAGTTCCGCTATCCGGGTCCTAATCCATTCACACGTGAGCAGGCTATCCTCATGATGAGTGATACCGTTGAGGCTGCTTCACGCTCTCTGAAGGAATATACTGAAGAGAGTATCAGTACTTTGGTCAACCGACTTATTGATGACCAGGTTGCCCAAGGATTCTTTACTGACTGCCCAATCACCTTCCGTGACATCACTGCAGCCAAGAATGTTCTTATAGAACGACTGAAATCAATGTATCACACACGTATTCAATACCCTGAATTAAAGGTATAATACGGATCCTATAAACAATAAAAGAGAGCGTTATTACCACATGGTAATACGCTCTTTTTTCGTTATACAGACACCAGAAGTATATCACTTAATGTCAAGATAAATCACAACACTAAAACAATACATGCTCTTTTGCATTGTAAAAGGTGCCCTTTTGCATGATAAAAGATGCCCTTTTGCATGGTAAAAGACGCCCTTTTGAAGTGCAAAAGATGCCCTTTTACAACGTGATTTGTAACCTACTGATAATCTTAACGTTACAGAAAGCAAATAGAACAGATTTCTTGTGCTCAACTAAAAATACCCATCTTAAAGTTGTAAGACTTTTTCAAACCACCCATTCACGGTTCTTAGATATCCCGCACAACCCACAACTCCTATTAACAAAACGAAGTATCAAGGAGAAAAACAAGATAAATATTTGGAAGTTTAGGACAATATATTTAACTTTGCAGCCAATTATTATACGATTTAAACATATTTTCAAACTAATAATGAAACATCAGAAAATCGTTATTGCAGCAGCTTTGCTGGCAATGGCAACTACTTCACAAGCCGGAGGACTGCTTACAAATACCAACCAAAGTGTTGCTTTCAACCGTAGTTTTGCACGTGAAGGTGCTATCAGCATTGATGGTGTGTATTTCAACCCAGCAGGTGTTGTCTTTTTAGGTGATGGTGTTCACATCTCTTTAAGCATCCAGAATGTTTATCAGACACGTGAGATTACCTCTTCATTCAGTGTACCAGCATTTGCTAATACACCTTATGAATACCCATTCAAGCTCAATGGTGGTGCAGAAGATGGTAGTAAGTTCTATAAAGGTAAGGCTTCTGCGCCTATCCTTCCCTCATTTCAGGTAGCCTATAACAAAGGTAACTGGAGTCTTCAGGCTGGTTTTGGATTAACAGGAGGTGGTGGAAAGGCTACGTTCAACAGTGGTTTGCCAAGCTTCGAACGTCAGGTTTCATTGCTTCCTGCCCTTATCAACCAGCAGCTTCCAACCTTTGCACAGCTTCTAGGACAGCAAGAGACACCAGCGACTTCATATAGTTTGCAAAGTTATATGAGTGGTCAGCAATACGATTTCGGCTTCCAAATTGGTGCAGCATATAAGATTAACGAGCATTTATCAGTATTTGGTGGTGCACGTTTCAACTACATCTACAACAAATATCAAGGCAACATCACAAACATATCTGCCAATGTTGGAGGCAACAACCAGAACCTTTACAACTATTTTGATGACAAGGTAAAGGCTCTAACAGAGAAGGCTACCGCCTATCAAACCAAAGCTGCAGAGTATCAAGCACAGGCTGCAGCTGCTACAGACCCAACCACTAAGGCTCAACTCCTTGGTGCTGCACAGCAATTTGCAGCCGGTGCACAGAAGATTGCAGCGGGTGCAGACAAGTTAAGTAGCAGTAAAGAACTGGTAAAAGACCGTTATCTCGACTGTACACAACGTGGATGGGGTATCACGCCTATCATCGGTATAGACTATCGTACAGGCAAATGGAACTTCGGTGCACGCTATGAGTTCACAACAAAGTTCAACATTGAGAACGATACAAAGCGTGATGACACTGGCCAGTTCCAAGATGGTGTGAACACACCAAACGACCTTCCAGGTATATTAGCATTGGGTGCACAATATGAAGTCAAGAAGAATCTGCGTGTTATGGCAAGTTATCACTATTACTTTGATAAGGATGCACGTATGGATAAGAACAAACAACGCGACTTGGCACACAACACTCAGGAGTTCCTTGCTGGTGTTGAGTGGGACGTAACACCAACGGTTACTGTCAGTGCAGGTGGACAACGCACTCTCTATGGACTTGGAGACGGTAAATATCTCTCTGATCTCAGCTTCGTAACCAGCAGTTATAGCTTCGGATTCGGTGCTAAGATAAAGGTTGCTAAGAATGCACACCTGAACGTAGCATACTTCTTCACTGACTACTCTAAGTTCAATAAGCAGTATGATGGTGAGATAAAGGTAGGCACACAGAGCATAGCTACTAAGAATACTGATATCTTCACACGTACAAATAAAGTATTAAGTGCTGGTATAGACATCGACTTGTAAGCAATCAAAGACTATAGACATTATAAAAGGCGGAAGACAACAGGATGTGTCCTGATTGTCTTCCGCCTTCAGTTATACTATATAATAAGGTGTAAGGAGCTTAAATCTTACAACGGATCTACGTCATAATAAACCTGCAGAGCACCATAACGTTTATCTTTCATCATGGCATCGAGCACTCCACGAAGATACTGACGGACACGTGGAAGGTCTATCCCATTCTCTAATTTCAGTACTACCTTGCGAATACTCAACGTCTTCACACGTGCTACAGCAGGCTTATCAGGACCGAGAACACGTGTCCCAAACACCTCCCGAAGTCTGCTTCCAAGTTCCAAACCAGCTGAATTAACAGTATTCTCATCCCTGTGTTTCAAGTAGACATACACCAGATGATAGAAAGGAGGATAATGGAAATCATGCCGTTCTTCCAAGAGATTAGTATAGAAACCACGATAATCATTTCTCACTACTTGCTGTATAACGGGCAATTCGGGACTCTTTGTCTGCAGAATCACAAGCCCTTGTCTCCCCTTTCTGCCAGCTCTTCCACTCACTTGGCTCATCATCATAAAGGCTTGTTCATAAGCACGGAAGTCGGGATAGTTCAACATTGAGTCAGCATTTAATATTCCCACGACAGACACTTTATCGAAGTCAAGTCCCTTGGAGATCATCTGTGTCCCTATCAAGAGATTACTCTTACCCGTAGAGAAATCATATATCAGACGCTCATAAGCATTCTTTGTGCGGGTAGTATCAAGGTCCATACGAGCAATTCGCGCCTCAGGAAGGATATTACGAATCTCGTCTTCAATCTTTTCTGTACCATATCCACGGCCTCGGATGTCCTTGCTTTCGCAACAAGGGCACTCCTCTGGCACTCGCATGGTGTATCCGCAATAGTGGCAGGTGAGAACATTGAGGTTCTTATGGAAGGTCAACGACACATCGCAGTCAGGACATTTCGGTACCCATCCACACTGTCTGCACTCTACCATGGGCGCGAATCCACGCCTGTTTTGGAACAATATGGCTTGCTCACCTCGCTTTAAAGCTTCACGAACAGCTGCCAACAGACGTGGAGAGAACGGACCCGTCATCATCTTCCGGCGGTAGAGGTCTTTCACATCAACCACTTCTATGGCAGGCAGATGGATATCTTTATAACGCCGAGTCAGCTCAACAAGACCATACTTGCCCTGTTGTGCATTATAATAGGTCTCCATTGAAGGTGTGGCTGTACCCAAAAGGGTCTTTGCACCGGCATACATCTGTGCCAGAACAATGGCTGCTGAACGGGCATGATAACGTGGAGCTGGGTCTTGTTGTTTGAAACTTTGCTCGTGTTCTTCATCGATAATGACAAGTCCAAGGCGCTGGAAAGGTAAGAATACGGCACTCCGAGCACCGAGTATCACGTCGTATGGCTGGGTAGATAGTTGTTTCTGCCATATCTCAACACGCTCTGCATCGCTGTACTTACTGTGATAAATACCCAACCGATTACCAAATACGGCTTTCAAACGTTCTGTTATCTGTACGGTAAGGGCTATTTCCGGTAAGAGATACAACACCTGCTTGTGCTCGTCAATGGCTTTTTGAATGAGATGGATATATATTTCTGTCTTCCCAGATGACGTTACTCCATGCAGAAGTGTCACAGGATGACCCATCATTTGAATAAGAATCTGATTATATGCTTCGGTCTGTGCCTCATTCAAAGGCTTGATATGCTCTGGATGAGGGAGTACATTATCATTCAAACGCCCTACTTCCTTCTCATACGTAACAAGGAGTTTCCTGTCTGACAATGCTCGAATAACGCCAATCGTGGTATGCGTATCGTTCAGAAGCTCCTCTCGTGTGACCTCACGAAGAGGTGTTTCTGTCGTTAGATGCTCCACTCCATCCACTCCTGCGAGCCGAAGATAAGCCATAAGGACTTCCACTTGCTTTGAAGCGCGCTTCATTGCATCAATCATCAACGTGAGACTACGTTCATTGCGGAAGTTATCAGCAAGGCGAACGTATAACTCTGTGCGTGGACGATAGCCGTCCTCTGCCTTCAAACCAGATGGGAGGGCAGCCTTATAGACATCACCGATAGGCGACATATAGTAATCGGAAATCCAACGCCAAAGCCGTAATTGCTGGGGAAGAAGTATGGGAGTAGCATCCAATACCTCGAGAATATCCTTATAAACAATCTTCTTCTCATTGTCCACCACCCCACTATCTGATGCCGGGAGGGCAACGGGATACTCAGCAACAATACCAACATACGTCTTACTTTTACCTAACGGGACCCTGACACGTACCCCCACTTGCACTCGAGATGCCAACGCATCAGGTACGCCATAGGTGAATAAGCCTTCAAGAGGTAAGGGTAATATGATATTTGCGTATGTCATTGGTTTGTCTCCTGTTCAATGTCTGATTAATATTATCCAGCTGAATGTTATCTGGTTTGCATACAAATGTACGAAGAAAAGCAGAGATTACGGTAACTTTAAAGTACAATAATGTAAAAACAACACTGTGATATACAACTCTCTTCTGCCTACCTTAAGTACAGATAAGCCCTTTTGTCCAATCCATTAGACACGTTTGTCCAATTCGTTAGACACGTTTGTCCAATTCGTTAGACACGTTTGTCCAATTCGCTGGACACGTTTGTCCAATTCGTTAGACACGTTTGTCCAATTCATTAGACACGTCTGTCCAATTCGCTGGACAAGCTTATCCAATCCGTTAGACAAGTTAGAAGAAGGAAGCATATCTTATTGTTTACGTATGCACAGATAAGAGAAAAAGAAAGTCCCCGTCAGTCTAAGATCTCTTATTAGACTGACGGGGACATTCCCTCTTATGCTCTTAATCACCCTCAACGGGTGTATGTAATGCTCAAATCTATTGGCTCTACCTTAGAAGAAGTAAGCTACACCCAACTGCCAAGAGTTGTTACGGCTGCCTTTCTTCTCTTTCTTCTTAAGTCCAAGTGCATCACCGGCAGCATCTGTTGCTGTCTTCCACGTTACATCAGCAGTCTTACCACAAACCACATTGTAATTTGCAGTCACCTGAAGATGCTTCAAAGCAGTCACACCAAAACCAAGGTTAACACTGAAATCACTCTTCTTCAGTGCATAACTGCTTC
>QWBZ01000720.1_pt1 | contig 11486 bp, 7 predicted proteins | sample 1972441 | NCBI WGS metagenome assembly QWBZ01 (sample SAMN09866721, study PRJNA288562) | Human oral metagenome isolate term6_saliva, whole genome shotgun sequencing... | isolation source: mouth | host: Homo sapiens | place: USA: California
TGCGCCGGGCTTGGTGAGGGATTCGACGTTCAGGTCGTCGCCTGCCACGTTGCGGGCGATGTCTGCGAGCACGGTGAAGGTGGTGAGCACGGTCTTCTTGCCGCTGCTGCTCTTAGCGCCGTCGGTGGTGCTGGCGGTGCTACCGCAACCGGTGAGTACGAGTAGCAGGGTGAGTGCGAGGGCGGCGCAGAGCGCCTGGATGAGGCGGCGTGCGTTGCTGCCTGCGGGGGTGAAAGCGTTCATGAGGCATCCTTCGTTGGAAGTCACGGGTTTGAGTATGTGGTTGATGCGTTGGGATTTGCCGCGCCGGGACGATAGGGACACGGTGTGTCTGCGCAGGCATCATGATGCGCTTTTGCCTGTCGTCCCGGGCGGAATTTAACAATAGTTCGGCTAGACGAACTTTTCAACTAAGCCACACGGAAACTTTGGGGAGGACTGCGCCCCCGAGACGCAAAACCGCGGGAGGCGGGGGAACGCATCCCCCGCCTCCCGCGGTAAATATCCCGGGTTGAGCACCCGTCAAAGCTATGGCTCGGCCTAGTCGGCAATCTCCACGACCACCGGCGTGTGGTCGCTCGCGCCCTCACCGGCGCGTTCTACCCTATCGATCCAGGCGTTCTGCACCCGGGCCGCAAGCGCGGGCGAGAACAGCTGAAAGTCGATACGCATGCCCTCATCCTTGGTGAAGCGGCCCGCCTGGTAGTCCCAGTAGGTGTACTCGCCCGGGGTGTGCGGACGCACCACATCCACCATGCCCTCTTCGAGTAGGGCGGCGAAGGCGCAGCGTTCGGGTTCGGAAACGTGGGTCAGCTCGTTATCACGGAAGTAGTCGATATCCCACACGTCGGCGTCCTCGGGGGCGACGTTCCAGTCGCCAACCAGGGCGAGCTGCGACTGCGGGTTGGCGGCCAGCTCGTTGTGCACGTTCTGGCGCAGCGCCTCCATCCAGCGGAGCTTGTAGTCCATGTGCGGGTCGGTCAGGCCGCGGCCGTTGGGCACGTAGAGGCTCCAGACGCGCACGCCGCCGCAGGTCGCACCGATAGCGCGCGCCTCCAGCACCTCGGGTCACGCCGTTCCACTGGTTCAACCCGAAGTGCGCCACCTCGTAACCCATGAACTCGAAGAGGTCGAAGGGGAAGGTCTCGTCCTTGGTCTTGGTCTCCTGCAGGGCGAGCACGTCGACCTCGTGCTCGTCGAGCCAGTCTTCGACGCGGTTCTCGCGGGCGCGGATTGAATTGATGTTCCAGGTGGCAATCTTCATGCCTTCTAGCTTAGCGGGTGCGGGGAGCTCACCTCACGGGCGGGCGTATCGGAGGCATGCCGGTACACCACCGCCCGCCGGCGCAACCCGGTGGGTCGCACCGGCGGGCGGTGAATATATGCACTAGTCAGCGCTGATTTTAGCTAATGTCAGCTCTAGTTACCGGCGGGCGTTCCGACGACCTTCAGGCCGGCCTTCTCGTAGGCCCGAAGCATGTAGAGCGCATCCGAGAAGTACAGCGGATCGCCGGGCTTTACCTTATCCGTCACGCCGTCGCCGTCACGATCGGCCACCGGGTACTCGCCCAGAGTGCGGGTGAACCAGCGGCTCTCGGTGGCGAAACGGCTCTTCCGTGCGGCCGTGTCTTCCTTGCGCTGCGCATCGCGCTCAACCAGCTTCGGGCGGCGAATGGTCGCAGCCCCCTCGGGGCTACCCGCCGCACGGTACAGGAACGCGGAGAGGGTGTAGCGGCTGGCGCGGTCGTCGGGGTGGAAGAGGCCGTCGTCCCAGCCAGCGGTGATGCCCGCATCCGCGGCCCAGATGATGGCGGCGTAGTCCGGGTCGCTGGCGGGCACGTCAGCGTAGGGAGAGACGGCCGGAAGGTCCTTCACAGCGGGCGAACCGGCCATGCGGTAGAGCAGGCGCACCAGCCCGGCGCGGGTGACGGTCGCATCGTGGCGACGACGAGCGACATACTCGCCCTCGTCGAGGTAGCCGCGGCAGACGGCCCACACGCCGGGCGTGGGGGACGCATCGCCCACGAGGCGTTCAACGCAGGTGTTGTACTCGGTGTCAGCGTTGTTTCGGGGCGGCTGGACGGCCGCCACCGCGGTCTGGGGGTGGGGCACCACTGCGGATGCGCCCACCGGCAAGGCACCCAGGGCGAGGGCGACGGTCAGGGTGAGCACGCGACGCAGGGGTCGTGCGGGTGCAAGGGAGCGTGAGAAAGCCGAAAGCATGGTGCGGTCCTCGTACATTGTGGTTGGAAACCGGCCGGAAGGAACCGGTTGGGTCGGTGCGACACTGGAGGAAGGAACCGGGCCGCCCGCGGCGCGCGAGCGGTTCCGGGCAGGCGACAGCATTAAACCTTCCCTTTTAATAAAGTTAAAGTACATCTCGAAAATTTATTCAAGATGAAATTGAATTCTTAGTGAGTGGTCGCCCCGACGCGCAACCTCTTGGCGCGCGGCTCCCCCGCCCGGGCCCTAGCCGCGCATGATGTTATACGCCTCCACGCGAAGCTGAGCGGGCGTGGAGGTGGTGTGGCGCAGCTCCTCAACCTCAATCACCACGTTCGCGCCGATTGCGCCGGTAATGTACACGCGGCGGCCGAGCATATTACCCTCGCCGATGCGGTCGTCCTTGGCGGTGCCTTCGGTGATGCGCAGGTCGTAAATCTTGTTTTCGATGTAGTAGCCGTACAGCGAGGCGGCCTGCTCGGGCGGGTTGTACGAGACGGGGGCGACCATGCGGGTGCCGCGGGCGTTGCGGCTGATGTACCAGTTGGCCGCCTCGTCGGCGCGGGCGGCACCGCTGACGGTTCCGGCCCAGCTGGACGCCTCACCCGCGCAGCCGATGAAAACGTTATTGGCCCACTCAACGAGCCAGCCGTGGCCCGCGTTGGAGCGGGCGGTGCAGCCGATGAACATGTTGCGCTCACCCTGCACGATCCAGCCCGCACCGGCGTTGCGGGTGCCGGGTTCGTAGAGGGCGCTCTTGCCGAGGGTGCGGTGGTTGCTATTGCTGGAGCAGTTCTCGAACTTGGACTGGGCCGCGTACACCTCGATACCGGCGTAGGAGCCGCCGCTGAGGTTGGCTTCGGCCACGTCAACGCCGCGCAGCTTGTTGTCGGCCGCGCCGGAGTTCTGGCCTTCGGTACCGCGGCGGCGGTGGCCGACAGGCTTGCCGAGCAGCAGGCCCTGGTTGAGGGTGCGGCGCACGGTCACGTCGTCGATTTTCATGCCCTGGTCGTCCAGGCCGAGCACGGCCACACCAATGGCGGTATCCCAGACCTCCACGCCGGCGATGACGGGCACGACGTCCGGCTCGTTGAGCTGGTCACCCGTGAAGTGCGTGTGCATAATGACCCCGGCAACGTGGTCGAGCGGGGTGGTGTGAGCATCCAGCGGGTAGCTGGCGATGGGCGTGTTAGCCGCGTTGGTGCGGATGTGCAGGTTGCGCACGCCCATGCGCATGGGCTTGTTCGCGTTGTAGGCACCGTAGACGGGGGTCGTGTAGCTCCCCACGTGGAACACGCCGGTGTACTCGATGTACCCGTCGCTGGTGGCGGGAATGGCTCGGTCGGAGTGGGCGATGACGACGGTCGCGGGGCCCTGCCCGATAACCTCGACACGGTGCTTGATTTCGATGAAGGGGTAGGAAACGCGGTAGATGCCGCGGGGTAGCTCAACGGATCCGCCGCCGTGCGAGGCGACGTCGTCGACGGCTCGCTGAATGGCCGCGGTGGAATCCTTGGCACCGGTGGGATCTGCGCCGTAGTTGACGGCGTTAATGCTCATGGGAGTATCAGGCACGTGAGGCTCAATTCTTTCCGGGAGGGGTGTGCCGCGGCCGGTGTACGGGCTGCGGCGGGGCGGTTGAATTGAGTGAATAGGGTGCGCGGGCGGTGCGCTGTGCTGAGTGAGTTGAGCAGTGCGGGCCCTTTCGCGCGGGGCGAGAGTGGCTCCTGCTCAAGGGTACCGCATTGTGCCGGCGGAGGCGATGACCGGCACCCTGCGCCCGCCCACTCCCCTGCCGTCTCCCCCGCAAAGTGTGGCGGGCCGCGCATGAGACGGGGCGTTTAAACGCCGCGGGGGCGAGGATTTCTCCTCGCCCCCGCGGCGACTGGTGTCGGTTCCGGGCCGCTGCATCAGCCCGGAACTATTGGTCCGGAAACACCAGAGCGAGCCCGTGCCCCCTCGGGGCGGTCTCGCACGTCGAGGCCATCACTAGCCCATGAACACGCCGTTGCCGCGCTTCTCCAGCTGCTTGGGTGCGAAGGTCGAGTGACGGATGTGGTCCACCTCGATGAGCACGTTATCGCCCATCGCGCCGGTCACGTGCACGCGACGGCCCATCATATTGTTCTCGCCCAGGCGGTCATCCTTAGCGGAACCGTTCGTGATGTGCATATCGCGAATGTTGTTCTCAATGTAGAAGCCGTACAGCGAAGCCTTCGCCCAGCTGTAGGGGTTGTGCGCACGAGGTGCCACGAAGCGGCTACCGCGGGCGTTACGGCCAATGTACCAGTTGGCCGCCTCATCACCTCGAGCAGCACCGGTCACGGCATCCTGGAAGCTGGAAGACTCGCCCAGGCAGCCAATAAACTGGTTATTACCCCACTCCACGAGCCAGCCGTGGCCGGCGTTCTCCTGGGCGGTGCAGCCAATGAACATGTTGCGGGTGCCCTGGATGAACCAGCCGGCGCCCACGTGGCGGGTCTTCACCTCGTACAGGGCGTTCTTACCCTGGTTGCGCTTGTTGAACCAGCTGGTCGACAGCTCGAACTTCGACTGGGAGGTGTAAATCTCGATGCCGGCGAAGGTACCGTAGCTCATGTTGGCGTCGGAGACGTCAATCATGGAGAACTTGTTATCTGCCGCGCCGGGGGTATCACCCTCGCGAGCGCGCAGCGGGTGGCCCACGGGCTTGCCGACCAGCAGGCCCTGGCGCAGGGTCTGGCGGATGCGGATCTTGTCGATCTTCATGCCCTGGTCGTCCAGGCCCAGGATGGCCACGCCGATGGCGGTGTCCCAAATCTCGATGTTGGACAGGGTGGGGACTGCGTCCGGCTCGCCGGGGTTGGCATCCGCAATGCGGGTGTGGAAGATGACGCCCGCAACGTTGTCGACGGGCTGGGTGTGCTTCTCCAGGAAAATCTGGTTGCTCTTGGAGTCCAGCGGCAGGTTGTACTTGTTGGTGCGGATGAACAGGTCGCGCACGCCCATGCGCATGGGCTTGTTCTGGTTGGTGCCACCGCTCATGGGGGTGGTGTAACTACCGGTGTGGAACACGCCGGTACATTCGTAGCTACCGTTCTTGGTGGAGGGGATGCTCTTGTCGGTGAAAGCGACGATGCGGGTTGCCTGACCGTGGCCGAAGATTTCGACGCGGTGCTTCATCTCGATGAAGGGGTAGGAGACTCGGTAGATACCGCCGGGGATCTCGACGGAACCGCCGCCCTGTGCGGCGACGTCATCAACGGCCTTCTGGATAGCGCTGGTGGAGTCTCGTACACCTGTGGGGTCAGCGTTGTACTTGGAATCGCATACGTTCACGCTCATGATGGTAGCCATGATAATGTGTCCTCGTTTCTGGGGTGGATGCACTACAGCGACGAGCACGCAGGATAGCCGGAGCTATAGCTGCGCGTGGTGAAGCTGAGTTATCCAGTTGTGTCTGAGTGAATGTTTGGGAGCGTCTGCCGGTGCGAGGGAGTGAATCTCTTCCGGTCATCGCGCGGTCGGGGAGTGAATCCGCCGTGGCGAGTGCTCCGGGCCGGTTGAGGGAGTGAATCTCTACCGTGCCCATGTGACGTAGCGTCAGTAAATATTCGCAGGTGGAACCCGGTTTCGCTGAAGCTACAGTGAAATATTCTAAAGCACCATTTGGCTAATGCGAACCCCCAACACCGGATAGTGTTCAGGGTCTCCGAGGGGAATTTTGGGCCAAATACCCTGCAAACCCCACAGAAAATCAACTGACCAGCACAAACACCACATATTGCACATAAATGCACTATTCGGTTATTTTTAAAAAATTTCGTCATGTTCCCTCCTCGTGAACGCCCCGCACGCTATCCGAGAGGGTAGCGGACGACCGCGTGCAGGGGACGCCGGCTACTTCTTCGAAGCCTCCAGCGCGGCCGCCGCGCCCACCACATCCAGGCGCGCGTAACGCCCCGCAAGCCAGGTGCAAATCATCAGCTGAACCTGATGGAAAATCATGATCGGCAGCATCATCAGGCCCAGCGACCCGGCACCGAAAATAATGATGGCCATGGGCAGACCGGCCGCCAGCGACTTCTTCGAACCGCAGAACTGAATCGTGATGCGGTCGGCACGGTTGAACCCCAGGCGCTTAGCCAGCTGGTCGGTCAGCCACAGCATGAAAATCACGATGAGCGCCATCAGCACGATGAGCACCACGATCTGCCACCAGGCCACGCGCGTCCACACGCCCTGCACCACCGAGGCGGAGAACGCCGAATACACAATCATCATGACCGAGAACTTATCCAGCCACTTGGTCGTCGGCTTCTTGGCGAACTCCCCCACCCAGCGGCGCGTGAGCTGACCGAGCACGAAGGGCAGGAACAGCTGAATCGCGATGTCGAGAAACACGGTGCCCGAGAACTCAATATGCCCCGTGTTCATCAGCAGCATGGCGAGCAGCGGCGTGGCCACCACACCCACAATCGAAGAGAGGGAGGCGCTCACAATCGCCGCCGCCACGTTACCGCCCGCAATCGAGGTGAACGCAATCGACGCCTGCACGGTCGAGGGCACAAAGGTCAAGAACAGAATACCCATGTACAGCCCATCACCGAGCACAAAACGTAGTGGTGAAAGCGCCAAACCGACCAGCGGGAACAGCACGAACGTGCAGCTGAGAATCATCAGGTGCAGACGCCAGTGGGTCAGGCCGCGAATGGCCTCCGCGGTGGAGAGGCGAGCGCCGTACAGGTAGAACAGCAGGGCGACCGCGAACTTCGTTCCGGTGCTGAACCAGTCGGCGAAGTCGCCGCGCGCCGGCACGATAATGGCCAGAATAACGGCGGTGATGAGCATGGTCAGCAGCGGGTCAAGCTTGATGGAGCGCAGTGATGAGAGCATAGCCCCTATTCTATGACCTGCGGTTAAAGAGCTGAACCCGCCGGGGGCACCTCTCACGATAAGGTGCCCCCGGCGGGTTCTTGAGCCTTTAGCGCCCGCGGACGCGTTCACGGCTTAGCGGGCTACTTGTTGCCGGGGTCGAAGCCGTAACCGCCCTCGCCGGAGGGGCCGGCGTCGGGTCGGTTGGAGCCGGGCTGGGAGCCGGGCTGCTCAGGGGCCGACCCGAACGGGCCGGGCTGAGAAGCGGGCTGGGCGCCGGACTGATCCGGGGTTCCGGACTGCTGGCCAGGCTGCTGGCCGGGCTGACCGAAGCCGGAGGCCGCCTGCTGGCCGAAGCCGGACGCACCCGCGGCGGGTGCACCGCCGGCGGCCGCGTACGCATCCCAACGCTGAGCGTGGAACGCGCGAGCCTGCTCGGTCTGCCATCCGCTGAACAGGGCCGTGTTCTCGGGGTATGCGAGGTCCTCCTCGGGCTTCTGTACCACGTCCACGGTCTCGAGGTTGTGGGGTTCCCAGGTCTTCTGGTTTTCCTGCATGAACTCGGTGGACTGAATCGGGTCGGGCCACATGCCAACGGGCTCCGAAGCGGGAACCAGCACGGGCACGCGCGGGGTGCCGTTGTCCGTGGGGTTCTCGGTCGGGCGCCAGAAGAGGCGGCCCGGCTGGGTGCGGTCACGCAGGGCGTGGGCACGCCAGGTGATCACGGGGTGGCTCATCAGCAGGTTCACGTACCAGACGGCCAGGCCGCGGTCGGTGACGGCGCGGTCGGCCAGCTCGTCAAAGTTGACCTGCTTATTCAGGTACTTACCGGCGGCCATGACCTTGATGGCACCCTCGGCACCCTCGGGGCAGAAGCGGTAGCCGAAGTTATCGGCGGTGTACTCCTGAGCGCGGGACAGCGCGCTGGACAGCATGGGGATGCGACTGAAGAGCGTGGTGAAAATCAGACGGAAGTAGCTGACGTGACCGGCCGCGATGTGGCCCACCTCGTGACCGATGATGAAGCGCAGGGCCTGCGGGTCACGGGACTTACCGCCGATTTCGAACAGATCGGAGTAGATGCAGATAAAGCGGCGGAAGCCGTGACCCGATGCGAAGGCGTTGATGGTGCCGTTACCGCTGATAACGTACGCGTCGGGTACGCGGCGCAGGCCGGCTGCCTCGGCTGCCTCGGCGAGCATCTGGTACGCCTCGGGGAACTGGGTCGGGGTGATGCGCACGCCGGTCACACGCTGCTGGGCGTAGAAGAGGGCACGAACGATGAAGAGCACGAGAGGGCCCAGAACCAGCATGGACACGGCCTGCATGACGATGTCCTGCACGCTGCTTGCCACGCGGCTGCTTGTGCCGCCGGTGTAGTCGCCCGAACCGGACGAGAAGAGCCACTGGCCCATGCGGCCAAACAGCGTAATGATCGACATGAACAGCACGACGTAGCCGGCCGCGGTGACCGCGTAGGCGGCGACCAGCCACGGGATTTCGGCGGGGTGACGCAGCGCGTGCAGCACCTTCGTCGGCAGTATGGACTGGTAGGCAAAGAACCTGGGTTCCGGAAGGGGGCTCACCGGCTTCTGACGCTTATCTTCGGGCAGCCAACCCGCGGAGAGGTCCTGCGGAAGGGGCGTGCCCTGCGGGGCGGGGCGCCCCTGGGGGCCGGGCTGGGCGTTGAACTGCCCGCCGGGCTGGTGGTTTTCAGGAGGTTGAGTCATATCTCGTCCACTTCGTATCGAGTGTTGTCTGACTCCACTCTATCGGGTTTGGGCACGTACTAGTGAATGTGAATACGCTTTTTCTCATAGAATGCCCACCACCTCTCGCCTTTCCCGCAATAGCCCACCAAGAGATGCACTGCTTGGTTTTTCTCCCTATGGATGCATGCAGAGGGGCCGGTTCCGCACACGTGGCGCGGCCCGGCCCCTCCAAAAAGCTGACAGAAGAATAGCGTCTACTTATTAGAGACATCACTCCCTAATACACTAAAAATCCATCAACCTCATACTCAAATAAACATCACAATATATAAATCTCAATCCAAGATTGAAGTAGGTCGAATGGGTCACTACTCCATTCAGACCTAATGCAAGCTGATATTAAACAGCTGCCGAAAGATAAGTGACAGTACCCCAGGGGGAAGTCACAATAACGCGGTACTGCACCGGAATGACCTTTGCCGACTGATGCGCGGGGTCACCGTAGGTGTGCTTACGCAGGTAGGTCATGTACGACACAACGTCTTGACCAGCATTGGGGTGGGTAATGTTAGCCATCACCTGAATGTCCCAGGACCAGCCGTCGCGGCCTTCAGCAGTCGTGTAGTGCTTACCGTATGCGTAAGTCCACAGGGGGCTGTTTTCCTTGGGAGGACGGGGACCATCCGGGAAGTGCAGGTAGTTGTACTTACCGTGAGCGATGTAGGTAGAGCGGCTGCCCTTGTAGTTGTCGTTGAGGCGAACAACCGGGGGGTTTGCGCCCTTGCCCTTGTAGCCTTCGGCGTAGTACATGTTGTTCTTGCGGTTTGCGTCAGACTCACCGAATGCGAAACGGTCCGCACCGGTGGGGGTCGGTGCGTAGGAGACGTCACCTGCAACGTTCTCAACACGAACGTTGATGATAACGCCGCCACCAACACCGCCAACGCCGTCCTTGGAATCGTAGTCGGGGGTGTCCCTGCCGTTCGGGGGGTAAACCGGCGGGAAGTCGGTTACGCCTTCAAAGCGGCCCCAGGGATAGGCAAGCTTATGCTCGGAGGTGGTGTTGTCAATGAAGTAGGTCTGCGGCTGGGGGCTGCAGTTGGAAGTAGGCATAACTGCCCACTCGTACTCCTCGTTGACGGTGCCCTTGTAGCGACGACGTTCCGCACGTTCGCCCCAGGGCACGGATACGATGGTGCCGTATTCGCAAGGGTTCTTGGATGCTGCGTAGGCGGGCACCACTGCGGTTGCTGCCACAACAGGAGCTGCCCACGCTACACCCTTAACCAGGGAACGACGACCCATCGGCTTTCCACTCTGCTCGGAGTGGCTCTTAGTCGAGTGAATATCCATTACCAAATCTCTCTTATTGGAATGAGTTTTGCACATTGATCCACTTTATTTCTGTATATAAAATACAAAAAAGAAAAGTTATCGCAGTATGTGTTTAAACGTATACTTCAGAGTGTGCTCCCAGAATTCTTGTGCGGCTATAAATCCGCTTCAGTTCTTTTCGATGAACACTCGTTATATGAAAGCATAAAAATTTACATTCGTTGCTTCACAGCATGCAATAACTTGGATTGACAAAAATTTTTCTAGCAGCATTAATCTAGAATCATCAACCTTTTTTCACCTTCAACCTCAACTGCCATCAATGTTGGGATATTGCGAATCGACACACTCGACCCCCCCCCCTTGCACAACTTTCCCAAGCAAGCAATAAATTTACACTTTATGTAGCATCTAAACCCACACTTTTAACTAACTTTCATTCTTGTTTTCTAAGTGACAGATGACATACATGCAATACATACCACATTGCCGCAATATTGCATTGTAAAGTAAGTTGAATCACATACATTCATGCTAATGGATGCCCACAAAACAAGTCCGCCGTGGCACCCATACGGAATGGGCGCCACGGCGGATAACTTTACGCTCAGCCGCCTACACGGCGGGGTGCGTGAGGTTTAGAGGCTCTTGACGAGCTCCTCGGTAGCCTCGGCGATGGCCTTCTCCTCGTTGGTGGGGATGACCAGAACCTTGATGGCGGAATCCTCGGTGGAAATCACGCGGGGCTCGGGGGAGCGCTTAGCGTTCTCCTCCTCGTTGTACTTGATGCCCAGGGGGCCGAGGCGGTCCAGGACCAGCTTACGGAAGTCGCCGGAGTTCTCGCCGATACCTGCGGTGAAGATCAGAGCCTGCGCGCCACCAACAACCAGGTTGTAGCCGCCGATGTACTTCATCAGGCGGTAGGAGGTCATGTCCAGTGCGAGCTGTGCGCGCTCATCGCCGGACTGTGCAGCCTCAACGACCTTACGCATGTCGTTGGAGCCAGCCAGTGCGAGCAGGCCGGACTCCTTGTTCAGGATGGTGTCCAGGCGTGCGCCGTCAATGCCCTCACGAACCAGGATGGTGGTCAGTGCGGAGGGGTCGATGTCGCCGGAGCGGGTACCCATGATCAGGCCGGCCAGCGGGGTGTAGCCCATGGAGGTGTCGACGGACTTGCCGTCCTTCACCGCGGTCACGGATGCGCCGTTACCGAGGTGTGCCACGATGCCGTTGAACTTGTCGCGGGCGATGCCGAGCATGTCGGCTGCAACGTGGGAGACGTACTCGTGGCTGGTGCCGTGGAAGCCGTAGCGGCGGATGCTGTACTTGTCAGCCAGGTCGTAGGGGATTGCGTAGCGCCAT
>QWBZ01000626.1_pt1 | contig 11479 bp, 9 predicted proteins | sample 1972441 | NCBI WGS metagenome assembly QWBZ01 (sample SAMN09866721, study PRJNA288562) | Human oral metagenome isolate term6_saliva, whole genome shotgun sequencing... | isolation source: mouth | host: Homo sapiens | place: USA: California
ACAGTCAGTCGCATCGACGGATCACTCACCGCGCGAGCCTGTGCCTCCAACAACCTCGAGGAACGCGAGGGCGGTGAGCCGTGCGCGTAGTAGCGCACCCCGTTCTCGCCAACCCACACGATGGTCGACCCGCTCTCCGAGAGTACAGACACCGCCGAGTGAGTGATCCGAACCCCGGGTCCCAGCAGCAGCACCGACAGCGCCGCCGCTGGGACGTGGGCGATTCCATGACCATCAGCCACAGTGATCGCGTTCGAGTCACGATTGATCGTGCACCGCTCGACGTAGAGGAACGTCAACCGGTCCCGAACTCGCACCAGGTCTTTCGGATCTGGGGGCTTCGCCCCGGGGATCGGTCTCATGGCCGAGCCAAGGTCATCAAACCGCAGCCGTAGGCTTTCCCTCGGCCGATTCCGTGAGTGAGGGCTCGGCGTAGGGCCTCGGGGTCCGTCACCTCAAGGACACCCTCGAAGGTAGCCACCCCGAGGGTCACGCGACGCTCCCCGCGCTTAAACTCAGCGATACTGCGTTCAACGCCGTTGATCAGCAGATTCGCACCGTCGACACGTTGCCCGTCGCTGTCCTCGAGAACCGGCAGGTCACCACCAAGCTCAGCGGAGGTGAGCACCCTGAACCCGCATTTCTCAGCGCGTTCGAGGACCCACTGCGTCTGCTGATCCTGCGTGACGTGTGCGAGAACCTTCTTGCGTCCCCGCGCATTGACCTGACTACCCTCCCGGAACGTCGGATTGACGCAGAGGCGGAAACCCCACCGCTGCCCGGCCGACAGCCCGTCAAGGAAGGTACTCATGTCGCGGATGACAACCCCGCCCTCGGTCGCGTAACCGGCCTCCTCGACGATATGCGAGGGATCCGGAGCAACCGGGCTCGAAATGTAGAGCACGCACGAGGGGCTCCCCTGACGAGGGCCAGCTCCTCGAACGGCCGGCGGACGGTCCAAGCGCCAGAGAACCCGCGGAGCGCCGGGATCATCCAGCACGCCCGGAGGGAAGCAATTCAGCACAGCCGCGTGCAGCATCTGTCGGCTGCGCATGAGCTGCTTCGCCCCACGACGGTGCGGGTTGAGGTAGATGCGTGTCAGATACATCAGAGCACCTCCATCGGATCATGCACGAGGCCGGGACTGGCCTGCGGTTTCGTCTCCACGTACTGCGGATTCTCCAGGTCGATATATGTCTCCTCGACGGTACGCAGGGTGTACTTGCGATTCTCCGAGTCGAAACTGATCGGCATGTCCTGAAGCGTCTGCTGGGAGGTTTTCTCCACCTGAGGCGGAATAATTCCCAGATCCGCAACGACTCGCGTCCGAACGTAATGATCGTGACGCTGCTTCTTCTGGTAGTACGCCGAGGCCATCCATGGAGTTTCGCGCACCGCATCCCACGCGCTGCCCTCGCGAACAGCGAGGCGCAACGGCAGGGTCGGAGGGCACGAGCGGCGGCCGAGGTAGAGAGGAAACACCGGGCGAACAATTGCCTGCGCGAGTGCATCAATCATGTCGTCAGGCCCCTCGATGAAAGCTCCGAACGCAGCATCCGCCCGGTAGAAACGGTGAGAGAGAGGCATCGACGTATCACCCCTATGCGCCGTGTGGAAGTCGTGGAGCAACTGCCCCGGTTGATCAACCCGGACGGCGACGCTCAGCTCAGCCAGGTCCTCGATGGGATCACTGCGTCTGCGCCCCTGTGCCGCACCGAGCAGACCGACCAGCGCACTTTTCGTGGGAAAAGCCTCCGTCGACCTGCGCGTGAATCGGCTGTCCACGCCCCACGATTGCATGGGACCCGCCAGCCTCAAGACGAGCACCGCACTCATCGCGTGCCTCGCACCGCTTCCGCTGCGGTTTCGCCGAGGGACGCCAGGCGCACCTGCTTGCCGAGCTCCGAGAAGCTCTCGCCACGAGGCGTGGTCCACGACACGAGAGACTCGACGGCCTCCAGACCAGTCAACTCGCGGAGTCGTGCCTCGAACTCCACGAAGCGCTTAATGGCGGGTTCTGCGAAGCCGCGCTGCCCCGCGACGATCGGCTCCTCGAAAGCGCCACTCATGTTGATCGGCTGGTCATTGCGAACCTGAACCAGAACGGCATCCGGCAGCGTGCGGTTCGCGAAAGTCGTGACCTTTCCGGTCGGCATCGAGCGGACGAAGCTATCCACGAAGAGTTCGACGGCGCGATCCGCAACGGCATCGTCACCCAGGTTTTCACGCAGCAGGTCTACGTTGATCGTCGCGTAGCGGTACACCGTCGCGGACGCGAACTCGATCGTGCCGATCATTCCCGCACCCTCGTCGGCCTCGTCGTTGCGCTTCTTCTCGTCATCAACGGCCGTGTAGTAGTCGTACTCGTGCTCAACCGCGCCGACACCAATCGCGTGGGCAACCTGGCATGCGGCATCGACGTTCAGCGCATTCGGTTCGGCGACCATGCGACCGAACAGAGCGATATCGATCGAGTGATCCGTATCCACAAGGCTGCGCGGCTTCAATTCCTTGAATGCTGCCGCGGGATCGTCCTCGTGAGCGACCGAAATCAGTGCGTCTGCAACATGCTCGATCTGCTTGGCCGACAGGAACACGAGGAATCCGGCTTCCTCTAGCTCCTTGTCGCTCTTATTCTTGTTCGGCTTAACAAGCTTGAAACCGATGGCCTTCAGGCCCATCTCGGCGAGCTCGATCGATTCGGCCTCCAGGTCGGGACGCTTCTCGGTGATCGTGCGTGCGACCAGCTCAACGATCTTCTTCGTACGTACGCCGTAATTTCCGTCGGCAATCTTGCCCTCGAAGTCCTGACGCGTCGCACGCTTGATAGCCTGCGAGGAAATGCGCATACGCTGGACTCCACCGAAAGTCGCACTCTTGGGCGCGCCGGTGTCGTCCCTGTTCGGGTTCGAGGGAGGGAGGGTCTGCAGGACGTGGATATCAACGAAGACGGACATTGTCTTTCCTTTCACAAATGAAGCGATTGATTGGAATGCCCCGACATCACTCGTCGGAGGCGGGATCGGTACGGGTAATGTCGGCGGGACGGGCGAACTGACGCCCCCAGTTGCGCATGACGGACGTGCGATGACGCGGGTCCTGCCACGTGAAGAGGTCGGCTGCCAGCTGCGCGTAATCGCAGGGAATCTCGGCGGCTTCAAGCTGAGAGATGAGCGAACGCAGATGCACGAGAAGTCCCTCGAACGTCGGAGCTTGAACGGCCGCAGAGAAACGCCGATAGATCGGAGTCTCCTCGGCACGCTTGTCACCGCTCTGTCCTTCGGCCACGACTCGGACTGCGGACGCGAAACTGCGCGGACGGTCCGACGTGTCGTGCATGGGTCTCGTGTTCGATCCCTGGTGGAGAGCCCAGAGAGTGAGCGCCCCGTGGACGGCCTTCTCGCCTCGGGTCGGCTCATCACCCAGGTAGCCCGGGCGGTCATCGAGCGTCAGGTCCCACAGCTCGGGCACCGACCCCGCCTCCCGCGAAAGCGCTCCGCGCAGCTGCGCGCGAAGGACACGAGCCGAAGGAGTCTCCTTCCAGAGCCGATTCACGATCAAGCCGCCGACGCGTCCGTACACTGCGCGCCGTGTCGACAAACCTTTCGCAGCGCCATCCGGAGGGGTCTCCGGAGCAGCATCATTGCTGGTCATTTCGTTCCTTCCTGATTGGTGTTCCGTACCGGGAGACGCTTGTTGAGCGCCGACCGGAAGTAGTTTTCAGCGATACCGACGTTCATGTATCCCCTGCCGGTATCCCGACCGATGATTGCCGACGACGAGGCGCCCCTGACGAGTTCGGTCTGGATATCCGTCGCGTGCTGACGCAACGTGCGCTCCCACCGACGCCCGACATCCCGGGCGCTTTCGTGCCCATCGACCTGGGTCAGCCAGGTCCTGAAATCGCTGTCGACTGCGGAGAAGAAGAGCTCCTTCGCGCGGTCTCGAGCACCATCACCGGCACCGTCTCCGCTCTCGCCGGCGGCACGCGCGAGGTTCGCCGCGAGAGTTCCCACATCCCTGGCGACCTCTTCTGTCAGGCGAACCTGCCGGTCGATCTCGGCGGACAGATCCTCGCGTTCGACTCGCATGACGGCAACCGACAACGTCAGCTCATCCGAGTAGATATCCTCGAACGTTGATTCCTGCGGACCGTAGGTGACGCCAACAGCCTGAATCCGCATCACCTTGGGATAAGTGGTCTGGATTGAGGCATTGTCGAGCTGGTAGTGGAAGGACAGCGTCGCCGAGGGGAGGAACTCCTGCTTGGGCTGTTTGTCCACCCCCTGCACGGTTGTCACGGTGGGCAGGGTGCCGGGAAGGTTACGCCAGAGCGCGCGGCCCGCCTCGAATTTACGAGGCATGTAGACGTCGGTCTTAAACTTCTTGGATTGCGGGGTTGAGTACCTCCACAGGCTCTGAGGCTCATAGAGACGCATCTCCTGCGGGGCAAGCTTGTCGCCCTGCGCCAAGACGACGCCCGTCACGCCGGACGAGTCGCCAACCAGCCTGATGCGACGGGAGTGCCAGGTGAGAAGCCGAGGGATGCTCAGCTCCTTCGGAGTACCCGCGGGGTCGAGGAGGGAGTAGTCACCGCGAACGGAGTTTTCCGGTTCGAGATCCTCCCAGCTGCACGCTCCCCAGTCGGTCGAGCTGTCGACGCCGCGCAACGCGGCCGTGGACGCGGGGATCAGGTTCAGGACGAGCGTCTCGTCAAGGTCCTTTCCTTTGAGCCACACGAGTCCGAGTTGCCCACACCACGCTGGGCCAATGGGAAAGCCTTTCCCTCCCTTGACCTTGGAATCACCGACTGCTCCCGAACGGATGCCCGCGGGGTCATACACCTGCGCGTGCACCAACCAACGAGCAGCATCTGATGGAGAAAGCCGCGCAACCCCGGCACCTTGTCGCGTCGAGAAAAGTCGTTTGTCCTCTTTCGGCACGCATGCAACAACCGCATCGAGCGCTTTTTCCTCATCTTTCTCCGTACGCAAATCCGCCACCTGCATGAAGGGGAAGCGGCCTCCGAACAGGTAGAAACGATCCCTCCATTGTTCGAGGTACTCGATCATCTGCTCTGTTGGAGCTCCATCGTCCCACTGCCTGACCCAGTCGCGAGCATCGCGCGGAGTGGCCACACGATACGCGATTGCCAGGATCAATCGCTGAATTGCGATGCTCTGAGTGGGTAGCTCGCACGCTAGGTCCGCGATGTCGGTCGTGCGCCGCAGTAGCTCTAGCAGGCCGACATCAGTGATGGTCCCATCGACGAGCCGTACGGGTATCCACGGCTCGTCGAGTAGGTTGTACTCAGGGTTCTTCATTGACCCTGCACCTCCATTCCTCTTTCTGTGGAGTATGTGAATGTGTGTCCGCACAGGTCGCGCGTGAGGCGCTCCCCGTCGGGAGTTTTGTACATCGCGAGGATCAGTTCTCCTGCCAGGAACGGGTGCTCGCGACACGCCCATTCCGTCGTGATGGGATCATCCCAGATGGCACCTGCAACTGCGTCCACCGCCTCGTCGATGCTCTGCCCGCGAGCGCGCAACGCCCACGGCGGCAGGGAGACGCTCCACGAGCAGATGTCGGCGATACGCCCTCGAGCGTTGTATTCACCGACTGCGAGAGGCGTGTCGTCTTCTGGCACCCCGCTGATAGGGGGAGCCACTGGTACGTTGCCCAGCTCGGGGTCGAGGGCGACGATGAGGACGGGGATCTGGTCTTCTCCGTCGCGCACGGCAGCGCGGGCCACTGCGACTGCCGGTCCCTTTGATTCGTCACCGGTTGCGGCATTGCCGAGGAATTTCTCTTCGAGTTCGAGGGCCTGCCACGAGGGCGTATTTGCTTCGCCGAGGCACCAGCTTGTTGCTTTCGCTTGTGCTTGGGCGCGTGCTTTGTTGCGCTCTTCCAACGCGGCATCGAGGGCTTCGCGCCACTGCGCGGGACCGACCGGCACGCCATCGGCGTACGCCAGAGTCGTCAATTCCGCGTAGTCCAGCGGTTCACGGACGAGTATTTCGCCGCGATCAGCGACAATCCCGAGGGTCCGCAGGACGGCGTAGCGCGCGTACACGTAGTCGGTTCCGCGTGAGTACGCCCAGGGAGAGGGAGTTGCATCTTCGACGATCACGAGACACCTGGCATCGCGCAGGCCGCGTGGACGTTCAGCTCTGTCATGTCTGTGAAGTCGCCCGATACGCTGCAGCACGAGGTCCATGGGCGCGGGATCGGTGAGCATGAGGTCGAAGTCGACGTCGAGGCTTTGCTCGATCACCTGGGTTGCGACGACGACGTGCCTGACGGGACGCTGCTGACTATGTTTTCCGAAAAGTTCGAGCATCCGGCGATCGCGGGCGGCACGTTCGGCGGCCAGGAAGCGCGAGTGCAGCAGGGTCGACTGCTCGCGGCCAAACAGTGACCTCACGGCCTCGTATGTTTCCTGAGCCTCGCGGACCGTATTGCGGATGACGACTGCGCATCCACCGTCGGCGAGCTCGCGGTCCAGAAGCTCCGCGATCTCCTGCGGCGAGCCGAGCGAGGTCGGGATGATCCGCTTGGGGACCTCAGCCTCACCGACAATTTCATGAACGCGCACGCCTGTAGCGGACACCGTCGAAATTGCCGGATAGCCGATCATTCCATCGACGGACTCAGCGCTCAGACCCGATGACCCACGACCTCGGCGATAGGCGCTCAGGAGAGCGAGACGTCGCGCGGGCGGCAGGGTCGCCGACAGCAGCACAACGGGGATCCCGTACATACCAAGCCACGTGAGGGCAGCTTCCAGGTACGTCTCCATGTATTCGTCGGCGGCGTGCACCTCGTCGATGACGACGACCTTGCCCATGAGCCCGAGGTGACGCACCAGCACGTGGCGCGACTTCAGGGCAGCGAGCAGCACCTGGTCGATTGTGCCGACCACAACCGGCGACAGGGTCGATCGCCAACGCTGGCCCATCCACCGGCTCGCATGAAGGCCGAGGTCCCCCTCGTCGTCATGCACTTCAAGGGGGCTCTTACCGCGTTCGAGAAGCTTGACAAAGGACTCGTTGAGGCTGTTTTTCCCGTGCGCGAGCTGGATGCCGAGCTTCTGCGGTTCATCGCCCAGAATGCTTGTGAGCCACGCGGTGACGCGCTCGAACATCGCGTTGGTCGTGGCCTGAGTGGGCAACGCGACAAACACTCCCTGGAGCCCCCGAGCGCGCATCAGCACCTCTGCGGCCGCGAAGGCCAGCTCGGTCTTCCCGGACCCCGGCGGCGCCTCGACGATCATGAGGTCCGGGTCCTCGCGCGTCGCAATCTCGACGGCGGCGCGCTGCGCCTCGGTCGGACGGTACGAGGCCGGCCACCCAAAACGGTGACGGTAGAAGTCTGCGGTCACACCGGTGTGAGTTGCCGGAATGCGTAGAGGGGATGGGAAGGCCGCTCGCTTCCATGCGCGCCGGACACGATCGCGCTGCTGGTCCGCGGTGAGCTCGGGGTACCCCTCGATCGACAGCTTTCCAGCCTCATCGACCGGTCGGGGCCGAAGCGGGAAGTAATCCTCGTTGGAAGCGAGCCAGTCCGCGATCACGAGGGCCGAGGCATAGGCGGAGGCCACCGCAACGGGCAGCTCCGGCAGGGCGGTTCCAGGCGCGATGAGCGGGAAACCGCTACGCGCCGCCATCCACCGAAGCATTTCCGAGCGCGCCTGACCCCAACGGGGATCATCCTCGCGCGACCCTTCCTGTGTCCTGTACTGGCGTCGCGCAACGTACACGGCACCCGCGTCCGGGTACCGACCATGGTGGACACCGACGAGAATGGCCCACTGGAGAGCACGGGATCCATCACCGCCACCCGCAGCTATTTCCTCCTGTAGCGCGAACTGACTGACGAGGCCATGGGGAAGGAACGCACGTTCAGCGTAATCGGCTTTGCGCATGACGACCAGCCCCTCGCTGCGAATCAGCTGAGCCAGATCTTGGCGCTGGCATGCGAACTGAGGACTCACTTTACCCGCGTCGTGCACCCCTGCGAGGAACACAAACGAGGCCCGTGCCTTGGCGCGATCTCCTCCCCAGACCGAGGCCATGAGCCTGCGATGATGCTCGCTCAGATAGTCGTCGAAGAGGAGCCCCGCAACGTCAGCGGCATCCATCAGGTGCTGGACGACGGACAGCCAGCTGCCGGAGTCTCCACTCTTCGCCCAGAAGCTCCTGGCCAATGCGGAGAGATCAGCAGCGCCGAGGCCGGGCTGGGCGGCAGGGAAAACTGGGGATTCCGCAGTTGTCGGCGTCGTCAGCGAGAATCTCTGCTTGTCTTTTCGGGCCATTTCCTCTTCCTTGAGTCGAAACCATCCTCCGAGTACGGCATGCGCGCTAGCATGAGCTCATGCGGTTACTCTGAAAATGTTGAGCCCGACAGCACCAGCGGAGCTGTCATCACCCCCTCGGAGGTGATGGAGTAACCATAACAGAAGAATTTGGCTTATGCAATACACGTTCCCAATATTGCATGCAAGATGCCATTCACCCGCCCTCAGAGAGAAAAATCCCCGCTTTCGCGGGGAATACGTCCTCCTGATGCACTACACGGGATCATCCCCTGCCGGGGAACACCGCGACCGTGGTCGCGTCGAGCACTCGCAGGACCTCACAAACGTATCACCCCACCGACTCCCGCGTGCCATGGCGACACAAGTGGCACGATCCTGAAACAATGGGGGCATGTCGAATGACCCGCGTGAAAACCTGCACGGTTCGGATGGCCAGGAGCTGGCCGACGTGACGGCCGCCGCCGAGCAAGCCGCCGAGCACCTGGCCGTCTCGCAGACGCCCGCCCAGTCGATGGCGGACGCGCTCGCCGAGATGTCCACCCCGTCGTTTGAGGAGACGCTCAGCGCCCTCGACGAGGCCGGCGCACCCTCCGCACAGGAAGCAGCAGCCACGCTCACCGAGAACGGCGCACTGGACCCGCAGGAAACCCTCGTCTCCGACGGCCCCCTCATCACGCCCGCCAACAGCGCAGCAACGAACGCCAACAACGCCACCGGCCACGACCTCGTCGTCGCCGCACCCGTGCACCTGCCGCCCGCCGAGCCGCGCCCCTGGTACCGCTCGCGTCGCTCCTTCTCGGCCAAGGGCCGCGGCGGCCGCGTCCAGGTCGCCGGCCTGGGCATCACGTACACGGACCACGCGTCGGGCGCGGTCCTCCTGGCAAACATCGACCTGGGCTTCCGCGCGCGCTCGCTGAGCGCGATCCTGGACCCGACGGGCCGCCGCGCCCGCGCCCTCTTCCTGATCCTCGCTGGCCTCGAGGAGCCGCAGGCGGGCCGCATCGTCGCCGCACCCTCGCGCTCGCTGGCGGCGCGCCTCGCGGGCCGCATCGGCTCGGTCGCGCTGATCCGCGCCGACTCCCCGCTGGATGAGTCCCTGACGATCCGCCAGAACATCCTGGCCCCCCTCTCGGCCACGGGTTCCGTCGCCGACTGGGATAACCTCGTGGGCGCCCTGCAGATCACGGGCCTCGCCCAGCGCGTCGAACTCCACCCCTCCGAGCTCTCCGAGTGGGAGCGCTTCAAAGCCCTCATCGCCCGCGCGATCGTGTCCGGCGCGGAGGTCTTCCTCGTCGAAGACCCGACCTCCCTGCCCCCCGCCACCTGCACGGAACTCGGCCCCCTCCTGCGCGCCCTCGCGGACGCGGGCTGCGCGGTCGTCCTCGCGACCCCGAACCCCGAGGTCGCCGCCGCCACCGACCGCGCGATCCTGCTGACGAACGGCCGCGTTGCCCTCGACGCGCCCGGCCCCTCCGTCGCGCTCATCAACGCCTCCTTGGAGGCCAACCCCGAGGACCCGAAGGCCCTCCTCGGCCCGATCCCCTCGGCGCTACCCTCCTCCTTCGACGAGGTCATCTCCCCCACCGGGTCCTCTTCGGCCCCCGCGTGGCACCCGCTGGGCACCGACGAGGCCGGGGCACAGAGCGCGAACGCGCAGCAGGCATCCGCACCCGAGGAAGTCCCCACGACGGGGACGGCCGACCAAGCCGAGGCGGCCCTCGACGCGGCAACCACCCGCGTGGAGACCGCGCCCGCCCAGGCAAGCCAGGCAACGCAGGTTCCCCAGGCCTCGCCCGAGCCCCGCACCGAGACCGCGATGCGTGGCATTCCCGTCGTCGACACCGAGGACCCGGCCATGGCCGAGCCCGAGGTCTCCGACCTGGTCGTGCGCGCCCGCAAGATCCTCTCCGATCTGCCCGGTTCGATCGCCCCGCAGGAGTAACGGACCGGTCACTGCGAGCCGACCTCCTTCATGAGAGACTAGGCGTATCAGGCGAGGCACCGCCTCGCTCACCCGCACGCGCAGGAGCACCCATGACTCAGCCCACCCCCCAGCCCGGGCAGTACCCGCCGCCGCCCGTCAACACCGCGCAGGCCGCAGGCGAGGCCCGCCCCAGCATCGGCGCCCTCTTCGCGTCCGTGACCAACCAGATCTCCGGGATCATTCGCGGCGAGATCGAGCTCAACAAGGTGAAGCTGCGCACCTTCGCAGCCAAGAGCGGTAAGGGCGTCGCCCTCCTTGTGGTCGCCGCGGTCTTCGCGCTCTACCTGCTTGGCTGGGCGCTGCACACCGCCGAGATCGCGCTCGCGCTCGTCCTGCCCGCGTGGGCGGCGTCGCTCATCATCGTCGGCGTCCTCCTCCTGATCGTCCTGATCCTCGCGCTCGTCGGCGCCCGCTCCCTCAAGAGCGCGCAGGCACACCGCCCGGACCCTGCCGCGTCGGTCGCCGCTACCAAGGAAGCCATCGAGAAGGGACTGGGCAAGTGAGCACGAACCTCGATCCGCGCAACGTGACGGTCGGCGAGTCCGCCCCCGCGTCCACCGAGCCCCGCACGGAGGCCCAGATCGCTGCCGACCTCGAGCGCCAGCGCGCCGAACTGGCCGCCACGATCGACCAGCTGTACGCGCGCGTCCAGCCCGCGGCCCTCGCCCAGGAGGCAAAGGACGAGGCCAGCGCCCGCTTTGCGTCCTTCAAGGAGTCCGCGTCGCTGACCCTGCAGGACGCGGCCGGCGGCAACGCCGAGGCCCTCAAGAAGGTCGGCATCGTCGCCCTGTCCGCGATCGGCACCATCGGCGTGATCGTCCTGCTGGCGACCCGCTCATCGCGTCGTTCGCGTCGCGAGGCCCGCCGCGCAGCCCGCGAGGCCGCCGCGCACACGCTCGCTGCCCTCAAGTCCGACGTGACCGAGGCGCTGTAAGCACCAACTGACGCGAACCGGCGTAACTCCGACCACACCGGTCGTGGGTTGCGCCGGTTACATTTCCCCGTTTTCGTGGGCTTTCGCGGGCCGAGTGCCGCTCAGCTGAGCGCGCAAAACACGATCCAAGGTGAGGTCAAGGCCCGTCATTAGCTATGATGGTCCCACGAAACATTTTGAACACCCAGGGAACCGCTTCACGCGGACCCGAACGACGCGGAGGGGGTCGACGCCATGGGGCGCG
>QWBZ01001363.1_pt1 | contig 11467 bp, 10 predicted proteins | sample 1972441 | NCBI WGS metagenome assembly QWBZ01 (sample SAMN09866721, study PRJNA288562) | Human oral metagenome isolate term6_saliva, whole genome shotgun sequencing... | isolation source: mouth | host: Homo sapiens | place: USA: California
ACTGGTGCCACAAACGTTGGAATTGCAACGACCGTATTTCAAAACCTGAAAGGTTGACATGGAAATTACGTGCGAGATTTTTGAGAAACCACACCCGTTGCCACACGCAACAGAGGCCAGTTCACCAGCACGCGAGACACCGGGACGAGGCCGGGGCGCGAACTATCGGCTGGCATCTCTGGGAGCCTCACCCAAAAGTCGCACGTAATTTCCCTCGGTCACTTTTCGAGACAGCCCACAAACGTTGGAATTGCAACGACTGTATTTCAAAACCTGAAAGGTTGACATGGAAATTACGTGCGACGTTGTGGGGGAACTATGCCTCGACGAGGACCGTGAACGGCCCGTCGTTGACCAGCGAAACCTCCATCATCGCGCCGAATTGGCCGGTCTCCACGTGCAGGCCGCGCGAACGCAGGTCGGCCACGACGGCCTCGACGAGGGGCTCGGCCTCCTCGCCGGGAGCGGCATGCGCCCATGACGGCCGCCGCCCCTTGCGCGTGTCCCCGTACAGCGTGAACTGCGAAATCACGAGGATCGGCGCGCCCACGTCGAGCGCGGATCGTTCCTCGTCGAGGATGCGCAGCTCCGCAACCTTGCGCGCGACGGTCGCCACCTGGGCCGGCCCGTCGCCGCGCTGAACACCCAGGAGAACGACGAGGCCTTGGCGCGCCTCGCACATCCCCTCCCCCGACGGAGTGGCCGGGTTCTGCCCACCGGGAGTGGTCACGACGCCGCCCGACGAGGCAGGCCCCGCACAGCCAGCCCTGGCCTCGTCGACAGGATCGAAGACGAGGCGGCCGACGACGCGGCCCTCGACGCGGACTTCGCCGGAGGTGGCGCGCTGGATAACGGCGCGCATCAGCGGGACCCTAGCGCCGAGCCGAGGCCGCCGAGGCCAGTGGAGCCGCCGCGCTGGCCGGCCTCGCGGGAGAGGTCGGCGCCCGGGCGGGACTCGGGGGACACGGAGGACTTGCCGTGAACGGGCACGATCTCCTCCTGGGCGGCGGCGACGCCGTCGATGTCGAAAACGGTGCTCACGGGCACGGCGCGGGCGATGAGCGCGAGGGCGATCGGCCCCTCGTCCGCGTGGCGCGCCGAGGAGGTGATGACGCCGACCTGACGCCCGCCCACGGTGATGGGCGTGCCGGGAGCGGGCAGGTCGCCGCGCGAGCCGTCCAGCTGTAGGTAGGTCAGGCGGCGCGGGGGGCGCCCCAGGTTGATGACGCGGGCGATGGTTTCCTGACCGCGGTAGCAGCCCTTCGTCGTGTGGACGGCGCTGCGCAGCCAGTCCACCTCGGGCGGGATCGCTCGCGCGTCCGTCTCGCGGCCCAGGCGCGGCTTCCACGCGGCGATACGCATGGCCTCCCACGCGAGGTATCCGGCGCGGCGGCGCTTGCCGCCTGCCGGGGACGGCGTCGAGGAGCGCGCGCCGGGGGGCGCAGAAGAGGGCGCTGCGTGTGCCTCGGCGGCGCCGGAAGCAGCTCCGCCGGCAAGCCACGCGGCCTCGAACTCGTCCGCCGCATCGCGTGAAACAACGTGAAACATCATGGGGGTGCGGACGCCGGGGTGGCGCTCGCCCTGGAAGTAGGCGGCCCCGCCTTCCACCACGCCGGGCCACGGGTCCTCCCAGGTCCACAGGTGTCCGGGCAGGGCGGCCACGGCCTCGGGCGTATTCGCGCCCGCGCGCACGGAGGAGAAGACGGCGACGTCGCGCTCGGCAACAGAGACGCGCAGCGCGAAACGCATCGAGTCCAGGAACGCCACGAACCCCGACAGGTCCGAGCGCTCCACGATCAGGTGCAGCGCCTCCCCGTCGTCGCTCGCGCCCGCCCAGTGCTCGACGCGGCCTTCGGGCGAGAGGATCAGCAGCTCGCGGCTCATGCCGAGCACGAGGCCGGTGACGATCTGGGAGGCCAGCGACGTCAGCCACGTCAGTCGATCGGCCCCCGACACAGAGATGACGGCCAGGTCCGGACGGCGCACCAGCGCGCGACCTCCCTCGAGGGCCCACTGCTCCCCCGACGGATCCCCGAAGTGCGCGGTCGCGCCGAAGGAGGCCACGGCCTCGTCGACGAACTCGGAATCGGGCGCGGACTCAGACAAGGAAGCCATCCTGGGAATCGTCGATGCCGTCGATGACCTCGCTGGACTCCGTGGAGGCCTGCGCGGTGCGGTGCAGGCGGCCGGAGATCTCGACGTCGGCTTCGGCCTCGCCATCGAGCGTGCGCTCCTGCGTCCACATGAGCTCGCCCGCGACCAGGCCGAACATGCGGCCCAAGTGCGTCAGGCGGGTCGCGTCCGCGCCGAGCGCGATCGCGTCGGAGACCATCTGCACGCGCGGGCCGACGCTCACGCCGTCCCACACGGCACTGTGGCCCTCGGTGGAGGCGGAGGTCGCCGTGAACTCGCGGGTGTTGTACTGGCCGGGCGGGGGCAGCGGCGCATCCGAGGGGGCGACGCTGACGTACACGGTCTCTTCGCTGATCAGGTCGCCCTTCTTGATTGCGGCTAGGCCCTGCGCGGCGTCCCACGTGGGGTCGATCGGCGCGGAGGCGACGCCCGCGTACACGCGGGTCACCAGGCGCATCTGCTCGCCGACGACGTCGCCGCGGATCTCCTCGATGACGGGGGAATCCTCGGCGGATTCTTCCTGGCCGGGGGCGGCGGGAGTGGCGTGCATGCCCCAGCCCTCCCAGGTTCCGAGCATCCACGCGACGGGAGCGACAAGTGCGGGCAGGTCAGCAGGTATCTCCATCATGGCTCCAGCCTAACGCGTGGGGTGGGCGCGCACCGCGCGGCAGGCGCGGCCAGGAGCGAACACGCACGAGGCCGGGGCCGCCTTCCGGGGCCCGGCACACTCTCAGGCACGGCCCGCTCACCGGCTCCCCAGCCCGCCTCCCACCTGAGGAAACGGGGACGGTGAAGCGGCCATGGCCTCGTCGATGGAGGACGAGGGCGGCCCTCAGATGCCGCCGATGCGCGTCATGGCGTAGACGGGGAGGGCGGCGACCAGGAATTTGGCGGCGCCGCGGCCCAGGACGGAGGCGAGCTGGGCGGAGGAGGCGCGCTCGCCGAGCAGCGCGTCCACGACGGACACGGCGAAGCCCACGCCGAAGCCGGTCACGCCACCCAGGGTCAGGAACGCGGCGAAGTCGCCGAAAGGCTTGGCGATGGAGGGAAAGACGACGGGCAGCAGATCCGACGTGTGACCGAGCAGCCAGGCGATCGACGACGCGATGAGGCCCGCGAACAGGCCGAAAATGACGGAGAAGACGACGCCCGCGGTGGCGCTGCGCCCGCTGCGCGCCGACGCGGCGGCGACGATGGCGACCAGGGCGGCCATGGGCACGACGACCGACCAACGCGTGTGGACTGTCAGGGACACCCACATCGAGCCGGACGTGACGATGAGGAGGGCGGTCACCGAGGAGGCGAGCGCGGCGGTCAGCGAGGTCGACCCCCAGTGTTCGGTCGTGTGGCCCACCGAGTGGTCGCGCGGCGCAGGCGCGTCGAGGATGGTCGCGGCGACCAGCAAGACCAGCGTGATGCCGGTCAGGGGGATCGCGATGTCAAGGTTCTTCCAGTAGGCGACGCCCACGGGGGTCAGCGCCCCGCCGAGCGCCAGGACCGCCTGCGCGAGCCACGGCATGTGCAGGCGCGCCAAAGTCGGCCAGCCGAGCGCCAGCAGGAAGGACGCGGCCGCGACGACCGGTCCGACCGTCCAGCGCGAGCCGGGCAGCCACCACGCCGTGATCGTCAGCGCCGCCAGCGCGATGACGGTGAATGTGCCGACGCCGGCGGGCACTCGTTTGGAGGCCAAGGTCTCGCGGCGCACTCCGCGGTTAGTGGCGGTTCGGGAGCGCGTGGGCGGTTGTGGAGAAGTCATCACGCTTCCATGGTCCCACATGTCAGTCCTCGACGAGGCCGTGGCCGCCCGCGCGGGCAACTTTCCGAGGCGCAGGGCTGGGATTGTCACGAGACAGGTGCTCTCGTCTCGTCGGAACGTGGCGCCCCGATCAGCGCTGCGGTTCCCGTGGTCACGAGAGGTGGTTCGGGCCTCGTTGTTGCGGGTTGCGCTGTGGCACATGCCCTGTGTGGGTTGATCCACGCCGCCCCGGAGTGCGGCCGTGGGGCGGGTGGCCGTAGAGTTGTGGGGCACGCCGGACCGGTATGCCCCGGGCTCCAAACTCTGCCGCTACGAGCGGCCTTCGCGCCGACAGGCGCATTCGGTTCGGCGTGCTTTGTGTCTTCTGCTTGGGGCCCTGTGTGGTGCCTGTGTGGCGCCTTACGCTGTGGTTCCTTTGAGATGCCTTTGTGGCGCCTTACGCTGTGGTTCCTTACGCTGTGGTTCCTCAGAAATGTCGCACGTAATTCCCTCGCGCGTATTTCAAACATTGAAATCACATCGTTGAAATTCTGCGGTTTTCTCGATACCTATGAAAAGTTAGGGTACCCAAATTACTTGCGACTTTTGTTCAGGAGGGATCCGCCGGCGTTTTGGTCGTCAGCGGTAAGTGATCCCTGCCGCGATGGTCAAGTCCAGTGACGGTGCGGCTGCCTGGGCGTCTTGTGGGCTTGAGTTGTCTTCTGCTTGGGGCCCTGTGTGGCGCCTGTGTGGCGCCTTACGTTGTGGTGCCTTTGAGATGCCTTTGTGGCGCCTTACGTTGTAGCGTCTTTAGCCTTACACTGTGATTCCTTACGCTGTGGTTCCTCAGAAATGTCGCACGTAATTCCCTCGCGCGTATTTCAAACATTGAAATCACATCGTTGAAATTCTGCGGTTTTCTCGATGCCTAAGAAAAGTGAGGGTACCCAAATTACGTGCGACTTTTGATTCATCAGGCGCGTGGGTGAATTCCTGTGTGCGATCGTCGACCCAAGACGCTGCGCGCCGCCGCCCTCCTACCCGACGGCACCACCCCTCAGCCAATGACACCCCCCATACCTGGAACGCCCCCAGCAACACACCCGCCACTCCCGCGCACAAAACGAGGGCCGGCGCTGCCATGCAGCACCGGCCCCCGAACGCTTCAGGCAACCGTCACATGAGCGGGTAGCGCACGATGGTAGCCTCGCGGCCCGGGCCCACGCCGATGGACTGGATGCGGCAGCGCGACAGCTCTTCCAGGCGCGTGATGTAGTCCTGGGCGGCCTGGGGCAGCTCCTCGAAGGAACGGCACTGCGAGATGTCCTCGCTCCAGCCGGGCAGCTCCTCGTAGACGGGCACGGCGGCCTCGAAGCCGGCCTGGTCGAGGGGCATTTCCTCGGTGCGCACTCCGTCGACCTCGTAGGCGACGCACACGGGGATCGTGTCGTAGCCGGAGAGCACGTCGAGCTTCGTCAGGCAGATGTCGGTCAGGCCGTTGATGCGCGTCGCGTAGCGCATGACGACGGCGTCGAACCAGCCGGTGCGGCGCGGGCGACCGGTGGTCACGCCGAATTCGCCGCCCTTGGTGCGCAGGGCCTCGCCGACCTCGTCGTTCAGCTCCGTGGGGAACGGGCCCTCGCCGACGCGGGTCGTGTACGCCTTGGCGACGCCGACGACGCGGTCGATGCGGGTCGGGCCCACGCCCGAGCCGGTGAGCGCGCCGCCCGCGGTGGGGTTGGACGAGGTGACGAAGGGGTAGGTGCCGTGGTCGATGTCGAGCATCGTGGCCTGGCCGCCCTCGAAGAGCACGGTGTCGCCGCGGTCCAGCGCGTCGTTGACGACGAGGGACACGTCGCACAGCATCGGCTTGACGCGATCGGCAAAGGACAGCAGGTGGTCGGACACCTCGGCGGGGTCGAGCACCTGAAGGTCCACGGCCTCGAAAATGGTGTTCTTCGGGGCCAGGGCGGCCTCGACCTTGGCGCGCAGCTCCTCGGGGTGGAAGAGGTCTTGGATGCGCAGGCCGATGCGGTTCATCTTGTCGGCGTAGGTGGGGCCGATGCCGCGCCCGGTCGTGCCGATCAGGTTGTTGCCGCGCGCACGCTCGTTCGCCTGGTCCATGAGGCGGTTGTAGGGCGGGATGATGTGCGCGTTGGAGGAGATGAGCAGGCGCGAGCAGTCCACGCCGCGCGACGTGATGTCCTCAAGCTCTTCGAAGAGCACGTCCAGGTCGACAACGACGCCGTTGCCGATGATGGGGGTGACGCCTTCGGAGAGGATTCCGGCGGGCAGGAGGTGCAGCGCGTACTTTTCGCCGTCGATGACGACGGTGTGGCCGGCGTTGTTGCCTCCGTTGAACTTGACGACGAGGTCGGTGTGCTGGCCGAGCTGGTCGGTGGCCTTGCCTTTGCCTTCGTCGCCCCACTGGGCGCCGAGCACGATGACGGCGGGCATGAGTATCTCCGTAAAGTTTGGGTCCGTCGCGCGGGGGTGCGCAACGGACCTATATTAGCGGACATTGACGAGGCCTGGGCGCCCTCGCGCGGGGTCCGTCTAGTTTCCGGTGGCGGCCAGGGCGACGCCGATGCCCCACGCGGTTGCGCTGGTCAGGGCGGCGATCAGTTCGATGGCGATGGTCCAGCCGAAGGCCTTGAGGGCCTGGAGTGTGGAGGCCCAGGCGGTGGCGGTGTCCTTGCTGCGCAGGTATTCGACGATGAAGATGGCGGCGACCATGCCGAGGACGAGGCCGAGGGGCAGACCGATGAACCATCCGACGACGCCGCCGACGGCTCCCCACACGAGCGTGGATTGGGGGATTCCGGCCTTGTTCATGCCGCGCGCGGGGATGACGTATTTGAGGACGGTCCCCAGGATGAGGACGAGGGCCACGACCGCGAAGATGATCCACGCGCTGGTTGTGCCGGTCATCCACGCCCACACGAGGATCGCGCCGCCGACGAGGGGCGCGGAGGGCCAGACTTGCACGACGGCACCGATGACTCCCAGGAGGATGACGATGCCGACGATGACGGTTCCGAGGATGCTCATGGGCGCTTATCCTAGCGGCTCGAGCTGTGGCCCGGGCACTCGCACTGCTAGCCTGAGGCCACCACCCGATGGAGGGACGAGGCCGTGGCAGGGTTCGCGTTCGCTGCTGGACGCGCGCTTGGGCGGCCTGATTCCTCCGCGACGCCTCTTTCTGGGAGATTGATGAGTGCCCTGTTTGCTTTCCGCCCGATGACGGTGTTCGACGTGTCGTGCCCGCCGCGCGAGGCTTTCGCACGCTGCATTGATTTCTGGAACCGCGTCGGTATCCGCTCGGAGACGCCCGGGATGCTCGACCAGTTCGCGATGCGCGGCTGGACGGGCACGGAGATCACGGTGGGGCGTCGCCGCGGGACTGGCCCCGACGCGGATTGGGGTGAGCTCGGCGCATCGTTCCCCGGCCTCGCGCTGGCGGGTCTCGCCCTATACCTGGTCGCGAACAGGAGGCACGGGAACATCGATATGACGCGCCTCGTCGTCGCAGCCAGGCCAGTGCCCGGAGGCCTCCCACGATCCGAGCTGTGGTGTTTCCCGTGGGATGACACGATTCGCGGCCCGCGCCTGACCAAAGATCCCCTCGACCGGGTTTTCGCCCAGCTCGAGCAGACGCTCGCCGGACAGGGCATCCTCCTGGGTCCCCCACGCCTCGTCAAGAAAAGGGAGCTTCCCGGCGGCTCTCCCCTCTCCGACGCGGGCATCGCGACGATGCACCGGGACGCACGCAAGGCGACCGGAACCAGCGCCTTCCGCTTCCGACGATAAGGACACCCATGACCCCCTTGTTTTCCCGCGTCGGCCGCAGCCTCTCGCTCACGACGCACCCGTTCAGGGTCTTTCGCCTGGCGGTCTCCCCCGACGAGGCCGTGGCGCGCTGCGTCGCCCAGCTGCACAAGGACGGTATCCGCGCCGAGACGCCCGGCATGCGCGAGCAATTCGCGCTGCGCGGGTGGGTGGGCACCGAGCTGGCTACCGGGAACACCGGGAAGGCTTTTCTCGTCGATGCGATTGCCTCGGCCACCACGACAGGCATCGTCGCCGATCTGTTCCCGCGGGCGGTCCCTGACCGCGTCAAGCGTGCCTTCCTCGAGAAGACGCGCATCGAAGTCATCGCCCGACCGATCCCTGGCGGGATGCGGCCGATGAGCGAGCTGTGGTGCCACTTCGACTACACGTCCACCGGCGAGACCATGTTCGCGGAGGACTGCATCGCCTCGATGCTGGAGAGGATCGAGCAGTCCTTCAGGGACGAGGGGCTCATGATAGCCGCCCCCGAACGCCTCCGAATCCGCGATATGCCGCCCAACGTTCCCCTTGCACTGCTGACTCTCATGGAGATGCGTAGAGCCGCGAAAAGGGCACGCCGAGGTCGCTAGCTGGCTGGCTGGCTGGCTGGCTGCGGGCCGATAGTCCGGCTCGCGCGCACTGCTCACGTCTATTAACAGTCTCGCCGCGGGCGCTGATGCGCGCCCGCGGCGAGACGACAGATGGTTCGGCAGGCTCAGCCCTGCGAGCGCAGGGAGGCCACCTCGTACAGGGCGATGCCCGTGGCGACGGCCGCGTTGAGGGACTCGACGGTCGAGGCGATCGGGATCGACACGATCTGATCGCAGGTCTCGCGCACGAGGCGGGACAGGCCCGCGCCCTCGGCGCCGGTCACGACGACGAGGGGGCCGTCCGCCAGCGACAGGCCGCGCAGGGGCGCGTCGCCGCCGCCGTCCAGGCCGACCACGAAGTAGCCGGCCGCCTTGGCCTCTTCGAGGGCGCGCACGAGGTTCGTCGCGCGGGCCACGGGCACGCGGGCGGCAGCGCCGGCCGACACCTTCCACGCGGTGGTGTTGACGCCCGCGCTGCGGCGCTCGGGGATGATGACGCCGTCCGCGCCGAACGCGCCCGCACTACGCAGGACCGCGCCCAGGTTATGGGGGTCCGTCACCTGATCGAGGGCGACGAGGAGCGGGTGGCCCAGCTGCTGGAGGGAGCCCGCGATCAGATCCGAGGCGTCGGCGTACTCGTAGCCGCGCACCTCGATGGCGACGCCCTGGTGGACGGCGCCGTCGGTCGCGACATCCAAGTCACGGCGGGTGACCTCGTACACGGGGGCGCCCATGGCGCTGGCGAGGCGCACGACCTCCTCCACGCGGTCGTCCTTCACGTTGTCGAGGATGAAGACGCGCTCAATCGGGACCGAGGCGCGGGCGGCCTCGGCGACCGGGTTGCGGCCGGCGATCAGCTCGTGGCCGGGCTTGACGCGGATTGAGGACTTGGCGCGGGCGCGCGCGATTGCCGCCTCCTGGGCCTCGCGGGCCTCGCGCTTGACCTTGCGCTTGTAGGCCGGATGGTAGGTGCGGTCCTCGGCCTTGGGGGTCGGGCCCTTGCCTTCGAGGCGTCGGCGCGAGTGTCCGCCGGTGCCGACCTGCGCGCCCTTTTTGGTGCCCTTCTTACGGATGGCGCCGGGGCGCCCGCTGTGTGAGGCCATGGTGTCTCCTCGTTTTCTCGTTAACTGACACAAGCGTACGGGTTTTGGGCTGCATCGGGGCCGCAGGGGCACACGCGGGGGCCAAAATCACGATCAGACAGGTTCCCCGGGTCCTCCTCGTCGCCCCTTCCCCCCTCGCTCCCCCCTCTCTCCCCCTCTCCCCCAAAAGTCGCACGTAATTTGGGTACCCTCACTTTTCATAGGTATCGAGAAAACCGCAGAATTTCAACGATCCCATTTCAAACCTTGAAATACGCGAAGGGGAATTACGTGCGACATTTCTGGGGAACCATGCCTTTAAGGCGGCTGGCAGCACGACAACACCGGGCCAGATCTATCTCAGCCTGACGACAGCAGCCCCGTGCCACCCTCACTCGCGCCCCTCGCCTACAGGCGCCGCAGCCTCACGCACGCCGATCCGCCCACACTCGCGCCACATGTACACCACATCTCCTAGCCCATGCTTTCTGTGGCCTCACACATAACGCCGACCACCGCGGGCCACACCTCACCCCCGCGAGAGCATCGCCGCGATTTTTTCGACCGTCGCGCCACTGCGGATCGTCACCTCGCGGTAGAAGTCCTCGCGCAGGAGGCGCTTGTGGTAGGCGGTCTTGAGGAATTGTTTTTCGTCAAATTTGGCCCAAAATACGGCGTGCTCGCCAAAGTGGACGGCTTCGTCGCCCAGCTCCATTGCCTCGATGCGCTGGCGCACGTGGTCTCGGTCCAGTCCACGCGTGTAGAACAGGGCGTCGCGGCGTGCCACATCGCCGTGCCACCAGTCGGGCAGCTCATCGAGCTGGGCAAGGTAGTCCTGCGCCGTCAGGAGGGCCAGTCGGATCGGGAAGTCGTAGCGGCATGCCAGGAGGTCCTCGACCCTCTGGGCCACGTCCTCGCGCGGGGCCTCGGCCTCGGCCTCGAAGAGGAGGTTGCCACTGTTGATGTAGGTGCGCACGTTCGCGTATCCCACGCCGGCGACCTGCTCGCGCAGCTCGCTCATGACGACCTTGTTCTTGCCGCCGACGTTGATGCCGCGCAGCAGAGCCACGTACTCCATGCTGATCCTCCCCATCTGTGGCGACACTTCGCCGTCGGACGCTCCAGGCCGCCCATCGAAAACTGCGGAACGAGAATGCCTGGCTATAAGACGCGAGCGGATACGACGCAGCCCCGGGAGCATGCATCAAGCAGAGGCCACCCCGGGGCATCCACTGGCAATGGTAGACTAGGACGATGAGCGATAGCAAGCGTAGCGACGAAGCTAACGAAGGACTCCTCGCGTTCATTACCGAGCCCCGTCTCCGACCATATCTCCATACCTGCGAAGGAGACCTCTCACTCGCTCTCGATCTCTACGCCTGGAACACGCGTATGGCGGCCGCCTGCCTACCCATGCTGTCTCAGACAGAAATTCTCCTGAGAAATGCGCTTGACGAACAACTCAAAGAGTATTTTGACGAAGCTATGCGAGGCATCCCTTGGTTTTTACAGAAATCATGTCAACTGAAACAAAAGGAACAGGACGCGATTTCTTCAGCACGCGAGATCATGGTGCGGGAGAAGAAAACGGAATCACGTGATCAGATTATCGCAAACCTTACGTTTGGATTCTGGGTTCGAATCCTAGGAGTCAACTATGAAGACTTGTGGAGAAGAGCTCTGCACCGCGCTTTTACAGACCCAAGCACAGGTAGACCACCGAGCGCTAAACGTATTCGGTCACTTGTGAATGACGTGCGACAATTCCGCAATAGAATTGCGCACCACGATTACGCCCAAGACTACGATCTCCCGATGCTCATGTCACGCGTAAACGAACTTACCAAGCTCATCTCGCCGCAATTTAGTGCATGGATAACAGAGAATTACCAAGAAACCTGGGATTCACAATGGCGTGGACGACCGATTACAAAGCAGGAGACCATAGTCGTCCCAAACAGCCGGGGCAACTGGGAGACCTACAAGAGGAAGTCTGCCTACATCTGCCCCGCCGGCAAATACTTCAGGGAGGAGATTAGGCACCTCGCGTTTTACGCGTCACGATGTATCCAACGCCAAGTTCCTCGCATAACACT
>QWBZ01001819.1_pt1 | contig 11456 bp, 7 predicted proteins | sample 1972441 | NCBI WGS metagenome assembly QWBZ01 (sample SAMN09866721, study PRJNA288562) | Human oral metagenome isolate term6_saliva, whole genome shotgun sequencing... | isolation source: mouth | host: Homo sapiens | place: USA: California
GCTGAACTCATATTGACCACACCATTGAGGGCCAAAGTCTGCAAAATACCAACCGATGCCGATGAACTTTGTAAGAGTGCCGTAACAATGGCACCAGCCAAAATACCAAAAATTGGATTCTTTCCAAGAATGGCAAATGCCTGTGAAAAAATGGGAAGCTGTGCATATGGACTGATCGAACTTGACATATACTTTAATCCCAAGAACAAAAATCCAACACCAATGACAATCTCTCCAATCAAGTGCTTTTTCTCTGACTTGGCAAACAAGATAAGCATTGCACCAACACCAATAAGTAATGGTGCATCAAATTCTGGCGTCAATATCGCCAAAGAATCCCCCATCTGGCTCATTGACACCAACCACGCTGTAATCGTTGTACCAATGTTTGCACCCATAATGACACCCACAGCCTGTGTCAATGTCAAAATTCCTGCATTCACAAATCCAACAACCATAACTGTTGTTGCTCCAGAACTATGGATAATTGCTGTAATCAATGCCCCCAGACCGATGGCCATCAAGCGATTGTTTGTCAGCATACCGAGGAATTGCTGCATCTTTCCTCCAGCTGTCTTTTGTATACCTTCTGACATGATATGCATACCATACAAGAACATACCCAGACCGCCCACAAACCCAAATAGATTTGCAATGTTTTTAACATCCATCTCTTTTCTTTTTCCTCTTCCTTTTTTGATCAGGTTTTTACCCGTCTAATTCGCATTCTAACATAAACCTATATCTTTTTTCAACATTATTTATTATAATTTATATATCATTTCAAATAAGGAGAGTTTAATATGTTAAACGATTGTCACATTCACACACATTTCTCTTCTGATTCCACAACTCCACCAAGAGCACAGATCGAGCGAGCAATCTCTCTTGGCATGGAAAGGATTTGCATCACAGATCACAATGACTATGATGCCATCAATGAAGAGGGAATGACTTTTTTGCTCGATGTCGAGCGCTATTTACTCGCTATGCAAACTCTCCAAATCGAATACCGCAAGGATATTGAATTACTTATTGGTATCGAACAGGGGTTGCAATTGCATCTAAGAGATTATTATGACGAGTTTTCTAAAAACTATGCCGGCTGTTTTGATTACATCATCGGATCAAGCCACTTTATTGACCGCCAAGATCTCTACTATCCTTCCTTCTATCAAGGACATCGAGAGGAAGATTGCTACGCACATTACTTTGATATTTCTACACAGAGAATCCTTTTACTCGATGACTTTGATAGCTTTGGTCACCTCGACTATATCGTGCGATATGGTCCAAATAAAAATGCCAACTATTCCTATGCTGCCTTTGCCGAATATATCGATCCGCTACTAAAGGCATTGATTAAAAAGCGAAAGGCTCTTGAAATCAATAGTGCAGGCTACAAGTATCAGTTGGGAGTGCCAAATCCTCATCCCGATATTATTCGTCGATACAAGGAACTCGGAGGAACTATGGTGACCATTGGCAGTGATGCCCATCAACCAGAATATATCGGCCATCACTTTGATGATGTTGCTCAAATTTTACTCGATTGTGGCTTCATAAAATACACTATTTTTAGAAAACGACAACCAATTTTTCTACCTATTCTCTAATAATATGATACAATAGGGGAAGATTATATTTATTTGGAGGTATTTTATGGCTGTAAAAAATGAATTTATTACTTTCACAATTCCTGAGCAAAAGACCATCGCTCTCATCGCCCATGATGGCAAAAAGGCAGAATTGATTGATTGGTGCAATTCCAACAAGGAGATTTTGAGCAAACACTTCTTGTGTGGAACAGGAACAACTGCTCGACTTGTCTCTGCCAAAACAGGTCTTCCTGTCAAAGGCTACAATAGTGGTCCGCTCGGAGGAGACCAACAAGTAGGAGCAAAGATTGTCGAGGGAAAGATTAATTTTGTTGTCTTTTTCTCTGATCCACTTGAAGCACAACCACATGACCCAGATGTCAAGGCTCTCCTTCGCATCGCTCAGGTCTATGATATTCCGATGGCCATCAACAAGGCCTCTGCAGATTTTATGCTCCACTCTCCACTACTCAACAATCCATATGACCACAGTGTCATCAATTTTGATCGAAATGTGGAAGAGAGAGTGGAATCTGTCCTTCAATAAAATCTCTTTTGTGAAGTCAGAAATAAAGGGAGAGTTTTCAAGCCAAAACTTGAAAACTCTCCCTCTTTTCTATTTTGCAATATCTTGCACTCTTGATTCTCGAATGACATTGACTTTAATCTGTCCTGGATATTGCATCTCTTCCTCAATGCGTTTTGCCACATCATGAGCCAAAATCACCATATCATCTTCTGACACCTTCTCTGGCATAACCATAATGCGCACTTCACGTCCTGCTTGTATAGCAAACGACTTATCCACACCTTCAAATGAGTTTGTAATCTCTTCCAGTTGTGTCAAGCGCGTCGTATAATTTTCCAAAGTTTCTCTTCTTGCACCAGGTCTTGCAGCCGAAATTGTATCTGCTGCTTGCACCAAACAAGAAATCAAGTTGTCAGCTTCCACATCCCCATGATGTGATTCTACAGCATTGATCACAATTGCAGATTCTTTGTACTTTCGACAAATATCTGAACCCAATTGCACATGTGAACCTTCAACTTCGTGGTCAATTGCCTTTCCAATATCATGTAAAAGCCCTGCTCTCTTGGCCACACGAACATCCACACCAACTTCTGCGGCCAAAAGTCCTGTCAGTTCAGCCACCTCAATCGAATGTTGTAAAGCATTTTGTCCAAAACTTGTTCTAAACTTCATACGACCAACCAATTTGACAAGTTCTGGATGAAGTCCATGCACACCCACTTTCATGGTAGCCACTTCTCCTGCCTGTCTCATCACCACATCGACTTCCTTCTGTGCCTTTTCCACCATCTCTTCGATTCTGGCTGGATGAATTCGCCCATCCACAATCAATCTCTCCAGTGCAATTCTAGCTACTTCTCGTCTAACTGGATCAAATCCTGACAAAACCACAGCTTCTGGCGTATCATCAATAATCAATTCTACCCCTGTCATCTGCTCCAATGTGCGAATATTGCGTCCTTCTCGACCAATAATCCTTCCCTTCATCTCGTCATTTGGCAGTTGAACAACAGAAACCGTTGTCTCTGCCACATGATCTGCTGCACACTTTTGGATAGCTGTGACAATGTAATCCTTTGCCTTTCGCTCAGCCTCTTCCTTAGCCGAATTTTCTAGCTCCTTAATTAACTTTGCCTTGTCATGCTTGATGTCATCTTCCACTGATTGCAAGAGAAATTTCTTTGCATCCTCTGTAGTCAAGCCAGAAATCCTCTCTAGTTCTGCCTGACCCTGCTCTAGGAGTTCCTCTACTTTGCGATTTTTTTCGCTCAGCTTTTCCTCCTTTGCAATTATGGCCTCTTCCTTCTTCTCCAATGTTTCCTGTTTCTTGTCAATGTTTTCTTCCTTGATCAAGACTCTCTTTTCATAACGCTGCAGTTCTGCTCTTCTCTCTTTGACTTCCTTATCAAGCTCATTCTTCGTCTTCAGTGACTCTTCTTTTGCTTCTAAGAGAGCTTCGCGCTTCTTTGTCTCCGCTGTTTTTAAGGCTTCCTCTATAATTTCTCTGGACTTGACTTCTGCCGAACCGATCTTATCTTCATAAGTCTTCTTTCGATGTGATATTGCCATTTTCCAACTCAGAGGCGCCACAATAACTGCTGTAAGGATAACTGCAATTAAAAAAATAATACCTTGTGACACAGGAGCACCTCCCTATTAAATTTTCATTGTACGATTACAACATTTAAATTTTATCAGAAAATGCCCTAAATTGCAATAAACTTCAATCACTTTCACCAAAGCCAATACCTATTCATCCATACAAGAAAGAATCACATCATAGGAATATCCCTTTGCCACAAGCGACTGCATCAATTTTCGCTTTTTTTGCCAATCACTATTTTGTCGATCATACTTCTTTTTTTCTAGGAATCGAAGAATTTGACTTCTTTCATCTACACTCTCTAAAGATAAAAATTCCTCCAAAAGTTCTGTCGATATTCCTTTTTGTCGAAGATCATATATCATCCTCTTTCGACTCTTTCTTTCTCCATTTGAGCGAATATAAAAATCCACATAGCGTGTGTCATCAATATAATGGTGTTTCTTTGCCCAATCGATAGTCTCATCAATCACTTCTTTTGGATAGTAGCCATCTCTTAACTTTCCTCGCAATTGTGCCTCGGTCTTATCCCTATTCTTTAAAATATAAACAATTCTCTCCCTCGCCCGCTTTTTTAAAATAGGATACACCTTGATTGCATAATCTTCATCACTTAACTCTTCGCCCTCCTTAATTCCAAGTCGAAAAATTTCCCCTCGATAGAGTGCAAAGACAAAGTTCTGATCCGCACAAATCTTACTGCGTCGCTTGTCTATCGGAACAATCTGCGTAATCAACATTATTCTTTAGTCTCTTCTTGTACTTCTTTTACAGCTTTGATATCATCTTCAAGTCCATGGGCAGCACGCACCTTGGTCTCAACCTCAGCCATAATCTCTGGATGCTCACGCAAAAACTGCTTAGCATTTTCTCTTCCCTGGCCAATCTTACTTCCCTGATAGGCATACCAAGCACCACTCTTATCAATAATATCCTCTGCCGCCGCAAGATCGAGAATATCTCCCTCTCTAGAAATTCCCTTTCCAAACATAATATCAAATTCTGCCTCACGAAATGGCGGTGCAATCTTATTCTTTACCACCTTTACCTTTACTCGATTGCCAACAACCTCGCCACTATTCTTTAAAGCCTCTGCCCTTCGAACTTCCATACGAACAGATGCATAGAACTTAAGTGCACGTCCACCTGTAGTTGTCTCTGGATTTCCGAACACAATGCCAATCTTTTCTCTCAACTGATTAATAAAAATCACTGTGCAATTGCTCTTTGCCATAATTCCGGTCAGCTTTCTCAATCCCTGACTCATCAATCTTGCCTGTAATCCCATATGAGAATCACCCATATCACCATCAATCTCTGCCTTTGGCAGTGAGATATATAAATTGTCAATATCCACGCCAATATTTTTTGCATAGGCTGGATCAAGGGCGTGCTCTGCATCAATAAACCCAGCAATTCCGCCCCTTTTTTGCACTTCTGCCACCATATGTAAGGCGACCGTTGTTTTTCCTGAAGACTCTGGACCATAGACCTCTACGACCCTTCCCTTTGGAATTCCACCAAGACCAAGGGCAAGATCCAAGCTCAAAGAACCTGTCGGAACTGTCTCTATATTCATATTGATATCTGAATCTCCCAGTCTCATAATCGAGCCCTTGCCATAGGCCTTTTCAATTTGTGTCACTGCAGCATCCAATGCCTTTAATCTATCATCTGTATTCATTACTTTATCCTCCCACAGCCATATACGAACATATGTTCTATTTAACTATATAATAATACACTTTCTCTGCCTTGTCAATGTCTATTCCTAGCTTGATTGGTAAATTGTCGAAATGACAAAGATATGCTTGAATCTATCAAAGATTTTCTACACTGAAATGATTATATTTGCAATATTATCATATTTTATGCAAATTAACAATTATATTCTTCCTATTCTTAAGAAAGTATTCATATTTCCTTTATTATTTTTTCAATTTTTTTACACAAAACTGTGCTATACTGAGTTCATCATAAAAAGTGCGAAGCACTCCACAGTTTATGAAAATCCCGAAATCCTAAAACCTACGCCCCCAAATCGAAAGATTTGGGGGTGCTTCGTTTTGCCCAAATATAGAAAAGGAGGGACCTCCAACAAAGTTGAAAGCCCCTTGAATAAAATATTGATAAAGCAATTACTGTACAGTAACAACACGCATTGAATTTGTCTCTGACACTGGAAGATGATCGGCCTTGCCCTGTACGATACCTGCTGTTGTAACCACGATATCTCCTGACTGAAGGTGAGCCAACTCCTTAACAATCTCAACAGACTCCTCTAACAAGTTATCTGTAGAATCTGATCTCTTGGACTGTACTGGAACAACACCCCAATAGAGCTGCATCTGTCTAATGGTCTTCTCACTTGGTGAAAGTCCATAAATAGTTGCACTTGGTCTCCACTTAGAGAGCATACGAGCTGTAAAACCACTGATTGTTGGAGCAACAATAGCCTTTGCACCAAGAGCATCTGCTGTAGCAACTGCAGAATAACTTACCTGATTAGAAATATTCTTCTCAGAAACAGCATCGATATGTCTTGTCTTATAAGCCTCTGAATTCAAATGCTTCTCTGTCTCCTCAGCAATTCTAGCCATTGTCTGCAATGCCTCCAATGGATACTTACCCATCGCAGACTCTCCAGAAAGCATAATTGCATCTGTACCATCATAAATTGCATTCGCTACATCGGCAACCTCAGCTCTTGTAGGTCTAGGATTTCTAATCATAGAATCAAGCATCTGTGTTGCTGTAACAACTGGCTTACAAGCAAGATTACACTTTTGAATCAACATCTTCTGAATGGCTGGAACTTTCTCTGCTGGAATCTCAACACCCATATCACCTCTGGCTACCATAATACCATCAGCAAGTTCAAGAATCTCATCGATATTGTCGATACCTTCTTGGTTCTCGATCTTAGCAATAATCTTCATATTGGCATTCTTCTCTGCGACGATCTCTCTGATCTCACGGATTGCTGCAGCATTTCTTACGAATGATGCGGCAATAAACTCAAATCCAAGGTCTGCACCAAAGCGAAGATCTTCTTTATCCTTATCTGTAAGAGGTGGAAGCTTAACTGATACACCAGGTACATTGACTCCCTTTCTCTCTCCGAGTTCGCCGCCATTTAATACTGTACAAGTAATGTCGCCATTCTCTACAGATTCTACACGAAGCTCGATCAAACCATCATCAATCAAGATTGTATTTCCTGGAGCAATATCCTCTGCAAGACCTGCATAGTTAATAAATCCCTTCTTGTTGTCACCGACACACTCATGAATGCTCAAAACATAGGTCTGTCCCTGCTCAAGTGTAACCTTCTTGCCATCTACCAAAACACCTGTTCTGATTTCTGGTCCCTTTGTATCCAAAAGAGCTGCAATCTGAAGCCCAGTCTCTTTTCTGACCTCTTCCAAGATCTTATATCTTCCCAAATGCTCCTCATAGTCACCATGTGAGAAGTTGAATCTTGCGATATTCATACCGCTGAGTGCCATGTTCTTCATCAATTCCTTGTCATTGGTATTTGGTCCCATTGAACAAATAATTTTTGTTTTCTTCATTTTCGCGTCCTCTTTCAAAAAATAATGTCATTGATGTAACAATTGTATTATACAATACTTTACAAAAAATCGCTACCATCAATAGAGATATTTTTATTCGATATGCTTGTGTGTATACAGATGTTCCACACAATACTCATAATTCCCATTGCACTTTGAGCAATATCGAAATTCCATATCGGGCATGTCTTTCTCTGTTCTTCCACATACAGCACATTTATGTACTGTACGAGATGGAACTTTTATCTTTGTCTTATTTTCTTTTTGGACTGCTCGCTTTGGTGTGATCCCTCTCCACATCTTTGTCATCACAAAGAAAATAATAAAATTAAGTCCTGACAAAAATAGTGTCACCCTTGTCACCTGATTTCCACGAATAAAATTATATAGACCAATCACAATATAAAATAGTGCCAAATACTTGGCCTTAATGCGCAATACAAAATAGATAAAAAATTCCATATCCGGAAAAGTCAACGCAAAAGCTAAGAGAATCGACATATTTAAATTATCTGGTGTAATCGCATAGCGAAGTCCAAAACCAAAGTAGAGAATAAACGCTGCCAAAATATGAAAGAACACCCCCATCAACATAAAGACATTAAATCGAAATGCTCCCCAAATATTTTCCAATGTATTTCCCAGACTAAAATACATCCACAACATCAAAGCACTAAATAAAATATTATTGCTCGGTGGATAGATCATCCAAGTGATGAGTCTCCAAATTTGTCCATGCAAAACTTTTGGCACATCGAGTGCCAAATATTCATAATAAATTTGAATATTCACTATACTCATAACAAAGCCAATGGCATATAATACAACGAAATAATACATCAAATTATGAATAGCATATTTGGAAAATTTGTGCTCAAATTTGTTAAAAAAACTCATATTCCTCCCTTTCTTTTCTATGCCGTTTGTAACCTTCCCTATTGTATCACATCCTGCCCAATTGTAAAATCAAATCGAATGTGTTAGAATTGCGTTTGCAACATAAACTGATAATATTAGTATTGATTCCTATTTTTAAAAATAAGAATCATTGAAATGAGGTTACAATGACAGAATTAACAAAGAATACTCTGGGCATTGATGTCGGCTCTACCACAGTAAAGATTGCCATCCTTGACCAGAATAAAAATGTATTGTTCTCTGACTATCAGAGACATTTTGCAAACATTCAGGGCACTCTTGCCACACTTTTAAATACGGCCTACGAAAAACTTGGAGATATGGAACTTATTCCTTTGATCACCGGATCGGGTGGCTTGACTTTAGCAAAACATCTTGATATGACCTTTGTCCAAGAGGTTATCGCTGTCGCCACAGCCCTTGAACATTACGCTCCACAGACGGATGTTGCCATTGAGCTTGGTGGTGAAGACGCAAAGATTATCTACTTTGCAGGTGGTCTTGACCAGAGAATGAATGGTATCTGTGCTGGTGGTACGGGCTCATTTATCGACCAGATGGCTTCTCTTCTCCAAACAGATGCCACAGGACTGAATGAATTTGCCAAAAATTATAAGTCCATCTATCCAATTGCCGCACGTTGTGGTGTGTTTGCCAAATCAGACATCCAACCTCTCATCAATGAGGGAGCAACGAGAGAGGACTTAGCTGCCTCCATCTTTCAGGCTGTGGTCAATCAGACGATCTCTGGACTTGCCTGTGGAAAACCAATTCGTGGACATATTGCATTTCTCGGCGGCCCACTTCACTTTTTGCCCGAATTAAGAAATGCTTTTATTCGCACCTTAAATTTAACTGACGAATATATCATTGCACCTGAAAACTCACATCTGTTTGCAGCCATCGGCAGTGCACTGAATGCAAAAGATCAAGCCTCCATTCCGATTGGCAGCCTGATCAATCAGCTTCGCACAGGCGTGACCATGGAACATGAGATCACTCGAATGGATCCACTCTTCCACAATGAGGAAGAATACAAGGTATTTCAAACTCGTCACTCTGACAATGCGGTAAAGACTGCGGACCTAGCAAGCTATGAGGGAAACATCTATCTTGGTATTGATGCTGGTTCTACAACAACCAAAATTGCTCTCATTGACGATCAAGGTTCTCTCCTTTGGAAGTTTTACTCAAGCAATAACGGCTCTCCCCTTGCCACAGCCATCCGTGCCCTCGATGAGGTCAAAGATCAAATCAATCCAAAGGCAAAGATTGCCTACTCCTGTTCTACAGGTTATGGCGAAGCCCTATTAAAAGCTGCCTTTATGCTCGATGAGGGAGAAGTAGAGACGATTGCTCATTACTATGCAGCTTCTTTCTTTGACAAAGATGTTGATTGCATTCTCGACATCGGTGGTCAGGATATGAAATGTATTAAAATTAAAGATAACACTGTAGATTCTGTACAGCTAAATGAAGCCTGCTCTGCAGGTTGTGGTTCATTTATTGAAACCTTTGCAAAATCATTAAATTACAGTATTGTTGATTTCGCAAAAGAAGCGTTGTTTGCTAAAAATCCTGTGGACCTTGGAACTCGCTGTACAGTATTTATGAATTCCAATGTCAAGCAGGCCCAAAAAGAGGGGGCAACCGTTGCCGATATCTCTGCAGGTCTAGCCTACTCTGTCATTAAAAATGCTCTCTACAAAGTCATTAAAATCACTGACCCTTCTGACCTTGGAAGACATGTCGTCGTTCAAGGCGGTACTTTCTACAATGATGCAGTGCTTCGTGCATTTGAAAAGATTTCAGGCTGTGAAGCAACAAGACCTGACATTGCTGGAATTATGGGTGCTTTTGGTGCTGCACTCATTGCAAGAGAAAGACATGAAAACAAAGAAACCAGTATGATTCCTCTGGAAAAAATGATTTCTCTTCAATATGATACGACGATGAGTCGCTGCAAGAGATGTAACAATGCCTGCGTGCTCACCATCAATAACTTTGGTGGTGGAAGAGAATTTATCTCTGGAAACCGCTGTGAAAGAGGTCTAGGTCATGACAAGGTAAAAAATGATATTCCGAATCTCTTTGATTACAAATATCACCGCATATTTGATTACCCTGCTCTACCTGAGGCCATGGCTGAACGAGGCGTCATTGGTATTCCACGAGTACTCAACATGTATGAGGACTTCCCATTTTGGGCTATTTTCTTTAAGAAACTTGGCTTTAGAACTCAGCTCTCTCCAATGTCAACAAAGAAGTTATATGAGATGGGCATTGAATCTATTCCAAGTGAATCCGAGTGCTATCCTGCAAAGCTCACTCATGGTCATGTATCATGGTTAATCCGAAAGGGCATTAAAACCATTTTCTACCCATGTGTGCCATATGAACGAAATGAGACACCAGATGCTGGAAATCACTATAATTGTCCAATTGTTACTTCTTATGCTGAGAACATTAAAAACAATGTAGAAGAAATTGCTGAGCAAAATATTCGCTTTTTAAACCCATTTATGGCATTTACAAATGAAGAAGTGCTCACCAAGCAATTAATTAAGGTGATGGCGGATGAATTTGGTATTGGAGAAAGAGAAGTCAAGGCTGCTGCTCATGCTGGATGGAATGAACTCTTACAGGCAAAAAGAGATATTGAAATCAAGGGAGAGGAAACCTTACAATGGTTAAAAGACAATAAAAAACATGGCATTGTCCTTGCTGGTCGACCATATCATGTGGATCCTGAAATTCACCACGGTATTCCTGACATGATTACTTCTTTTGGTCTTGCGGTACTCACAGAAGATTCTGTCTCCCATCTTGCACCAATTGAAAGACCTGTCATTGTCAGTGACCAGTGGATGTACCACTCAAGACTCTATGCAGCTGCTTCTCTTGTCAAACAAAGAAATGATCTTGACCTTGTTCAACTCAATTCCTTCGGCTGTGGTCTTGACGCTGTCACCACAGATCAGGTTTCTGATATCTTGGTTGGTTCAGGAAAGATTTATACCGTACTAAAGATTGATGAGGTCAATAACCTCGGTGCCGCAAGAATCCGCATTCGCTCTCTCATTGCTGCTATGCGTGTGAGAGAAAAGCGAAATATTGAGCGCCACATCAAGAGTGCGTCCTACCACAGAAAGACATTTACAAAGGATATGAAAAAGGACTACACGATTCTATGTCCACAGATGAGTCCAATTCACTTTGATATTCTTGAA
>QWBZ01000631.1_pt1 | contig 11435 bp, 11 predicted proteins | sample 1972441 | NCBI WGS metagenome assembly QWBZ01 (sample SAMN09866721, study PRJNA288562) | Human oral metagenome isolate term6_saliva, whole genome shotgun sequencing... | isolation source: mouth | host: Homo sapiens | place: USA: California
GCATCAATGGGTTAAGGCCGCCAGCAAAGGGGCCCGCGCGCACAGCTCCAGCCCCGCGCACCCCGTCGTCCACTGGCCCGCGCGCACATTCCCGGACAGGTGGATGCCTGGGCCCCTTCACTGCGCAGGTTAACCCCACAGGTGGTCGCCCAGGCGGGCCGCCCACACTGCCACCAAAAGGGCCCAGCTGCGCAGGAAGGGGTTACCACTACCAGTAAAAGGGCCCACGCGCCCAGCCACCGGCCCACGCGCACAGTCCGGCCCACGCGCGTTCCCGCCGGCCCATGCGCGCCCCGTCTGCGCACACAACAAACTCGAAGGGGCCAGCCTCACGGCTGACCCCTTCGAGCATCCCATCAACACAGTGCAAGTCTCCCGATGCATTCCCTTTCCCGGATCGCTCCTGTAAGCGATTCCTTTAGCTTGATGACTATTAATGTAGAGCGCTCACCTGTGGGAAGCATTGAACGAACCTGATAGTTTCCTGTGAGTTTTTCATTCCTCGGTTCCGGCGCGCGCTCGCGCGCGTATCTCGAGCGACACTCCCATGACGGTCGCGGACCCACTGACGACGACGCGGCAGTCGGTTCCGAGCACTTCGCAGGACTCGACGCTCACCCCATTCGCGGCCGCGACCTCGTTGGCGGCCTCGCAGGGGCGCGAGCCAACATCCTCCCAGGGAGTGGTCGCGGAGCGCTCGGCCCCAGCCAACGCCGCCAGGTCCGCGACGGCTTGAAGCCGCACCGACGCGGTGCGAGCGCCGCCGACTCCCGCGAGGAGAATCGCGAGGGTGAGCGCCAAGGCTATGAGTCCGACGCTGTTGACCGTCCCGGACCCTTCCTCACCCATCCTCGCGGGAGCCTCGCCCGACCGCCTCACGGCAGGTCCGCCTCGTCGATGGTCGTGACCGCGCAGCGCGCCTGTCCCCCGATCCACCCGGCGGCGCCGCGGTAGGGGGCGGTTCCGGTGACGGTCACGAGTCCGTCTCCGCGCGCGATCGTGTAGGAGCCTTGGGGGTACGAGGCCGTGGCTGCCTCCTGCGGATTCCCTTCCCCGATCGAGGCGGCGCGGGCACCTTCGCGTACGGCTTGGCACAGGGAGGATCCCGTCAAGCCTGCCTGGGCGGCTGCGGCGATGACGCCGACGACGAGGGTGACTGCGGCGAAACACACGGCGTGCTCGACGGTCACGTATCCGGCTTCGTCGCGTCTCATCGGGTGTTGAGCGCTTCCTGAATAACGGATTCGAGGGTTGAGCGCACCGCGTCCGATTTGAGGATCACGATGAGCAGCCCGGCGAATCCGGCGGCCGCGATGGTGCCGATCGCGTATTCGACGGTGGTTGCGCCTTCCTCGGGGTCGCCCGAGGAGGGGTCGTCCTTGGCCGCCTGGAGGCGTTGGGCGGCCTCGCGCAGGGTCCCCATGGCGGCGAGCTGCGCCCTGGTCGCGGCGCAGTCGATGCGTTCGATAATCGTCATTGATCTGTCCTTTCGTCGTGCGCGCGGGGTGCGCGCAGGGCCAGTGTGCGCGCCTCGCGTAGCCGCGCTCCAGGTGGATTTGTTCCCCTGTGGATAGCGGCGCGACACGAGGAGGGGCTGTGGATAAGTGGGATCGAGCGCGCCCCTGTGGATATCGAGTGACCAGGTCTGCGATGCCCCGACGAGCATCTCCCCGGCGTTGCTCCACCTCCACCATCACCCCGATTGTGCGGTCGCCGCCGCGGAACCTCAGCACCCCGGTATCGTGGCGTCAGCACCCCGGTTTCGTGGCGTCAGCACCCCGCCCCACGTCACCCCCACCTCGCGATCGTCCCCACGACGGCATGTCCCGCGCGACGCCGCCTACCCTGCGACGGTGCCCATGAGGTGCGCCAGGAGGGGCGCGATACCGAGGAGGAGGAATGCGGGCAGGAAGAACGCGCCGAGCGGGCCAACCAGGCGCACGGAGAGTTCTTCGGCGCGTGTCTTCGCGTCGATCAGGCGCGTGCGTCGCTCCCACGAGGCGCAGCGCGCGAGCATTCCTTCGGGCGCGGTGCCGGCGGTCCACGAGGCCTCGAGGGCGTCACGGAGCGGATCGGCCCACGTGGGCGCCTCCTCCCAGGCTTGCTCCCACGTCGCCCCCAGGCGCAGGGAGGAGGCGGTCCACGCGAGGGGTTCCTGCGCGCAGGCGTCGGCGAGGGCGTCCAGGGCTCGGGGAATCGAGGCCCCACACGCGAGGGCCGAGGCGATCAGGTCGCACGCCAGCGCCGCGTCCGTGTCGCCGCCGCTCGCATCCGCACGTCGGCATCGGGCGAGAATGCGTCGGCACGAGGCGACGCCCGCCACCCACGCGAGAACGCCGAGGCTCGCGCAGACAACCCCCGGTGTGCCGCTCGTGTAGAAGCCCCATGGCGAGGCTCCGAGCGCCAGCGCGGCCGTGACACCCACGAGGGGCAGCCCCGCGAGCACGCGCGCGGACATGAGCGGCCCGGCGGAGGCGACGCGGCGGGCCTCCTCGACGGCCTGGGCGTCGTCGATCGCGTCCCCGATCGCGTCGAGGACGTCGGCCAGGGGCGCGCCGAGGCCGTGGCTGAATCGGCAGGCGACGACCACCGAGGCGGCGCTGGCCCGGGCGGCTGCCGCGTCCGGGCTGCGAGCGCGCATCAGGAGGGAGCGCCACCGCGGCGGCTCGCGTGCCCACTCGTCGAGGGCGCGCGGATAAACGTCGTCGGTCCCGACCGCGCTGCCCACCCCGATGCGTTCCAGGGCTCGCTCCCACGCGGACGAGGCCGGGGCGCCGGCGCGCAGTCGCGTGGAGACCTCGGCGGCCAGGAGGGCGAGTTCGCGCGTTGAGGGAGGTCCCTGTGCACGTCCTCGGTGGTGGGCAGCCTCGCCTCGGCGAGTGGAGGAGGCACAGCGCGAAAGGACGGCACAGCGCGAAAGAGCAGCGAAGCGAGCGCGGGGGCGCGGCGACGTCCCGCCCCGACCAGAAGCCCGACCGGGGACCTCACCGGAAGCCTCACCGGAAGCCTCACCGCGAGCCCGAACAGAAGCCCGAACAGAAGCCCCGCGGGAGCCCGCCCAGGCGCGCACGACGCGGCGTTCCCGGCGTGCGCGCAGGAGCCGTGCGAGGATTCCTGCCGCAATCCGCGCCGCACTAACCGCGAGCGCGACGGCGACAAGGACGCAGAGCAGGCGGTGGCTCCCTGCTCCTGCGGCGAGGTTAACCGGTGCGAGGCCCTCACCGACTGGACCGCCAGCTACCCACTCGCCCCACGATGGTGGAAGGACACGCGCGGCAAGCAGGCATGGCCGCCGCGCGCCGTCCACGGCGGGCACCCCCGCCGACGCAATCCACACCCACCTCATAGCCCCGCCCGTTCGGCGAGGCCGGCCCAGGCCTCGTGCTTGATGACGCGCCCATCGGAGGTGACGCGAAGCGCGGGCGCGCACTCCAGGGGGCCGCGGTCCTTGATGAGGACGCCGACTTCACAGACCCAGCGCTGTCCTGACGGGGATCGTCGCATGTGCAGGACGGAGTCGAGGGCGGCGCAGGCCTGGGCGGCGAGCGCCGCCTCGCTCATGCCCGCGAGCGCGCCGAGTGCCGCGAGCCGGGCGGGCACGTCCGCCGCGCTGTTGGCGTGCAGGGTGGCCCAGCCGCCGTCATGCCCGGTATTGAGGGCGGTGAGGACGTCGCGCACTTCGGGGCCGCGGCATTCGCCCAGGACGAGCCGGTCGGGGCGCATGCGCATGGCCGCTCGCACGAGGTCGGGCAGGGTGATGGCGCCTCGGCCCTCGATGTTGGGTTTGCGTTCGACGAGGTGGACGCAGTGCGGGTGGGCGGGCGCGATCTCGGGGACTTCCTCGATGCACACGATCCGCTCATCCGCCCCCACAAGCGAGAGCGCGGCACTGAGAAGGGTCGTTTTGCCGCTGCCGGTGGCCCCGGAGATGAGGACGTTCGCACGCGCGGCGACGAGGCCTCGCAGGAGGGGGCCGACCGGGCCGGGCAGGGTGCCGCGCGCCTCGAGGTCGGCGACGCCCAGGCGGCGGGTGCCCAGCACGCGCAGGGAGATGAGGGTGCCCGAGCCGGACACGGGCGCGAGGACCGCGTGCAGGCGCACGCCGCCGGGCAGCGTTCCGTCGGCGATGGGGCTCGCGTCGTCCAGGCGCACCCCGCACGCGCTGGCCATGCGGATCGCCGCGCGCCGGGCGTCGGCCTCGCCACGGATGCCGACGTCGACGCGCGCCAGGCCCCCGCCGCGGTCGACCCACGCCTGGCCCCCATTAATAAGGACGTCGGTGACTCCGGGCGCCTCTATGACCGAGGCCAGGGCGGGGTTCATGCCGCGCGTCCTGGCCCTCAGGTCGTCGAGGGTGCGCGCGGCTTCGGAGGCCCCGCAGCCGGGCCGGGCGGCGCGCGAGACGGCGCGGGCGGGCGGGTCGCCACGCGCCAAGAACCGATGGGCGTCACGCATGGGAGGCCTCCAGCGCACGTAGCCAGTCGGGGTCCTCGGGCTCATCGAAGGAGGCGTTGACCCGTCCGCTCGCGCTCGCAGACCCGCACGCGTGTAGGGCTCGCAGTAGCGCGCGCAGGTCTCGCCCCCTGCGGGTGGGCGCGCGCAGGATGGGCGCGGGAGCGCACTCGACGAGGCCGGGGCTGCGCCGCGCTCGATCCCCGACCACGGCCGTGAGCGCGGGGACGGGGGCGGGAGCTATCGCCAGGGACGCGGCGACAGATGCAGCCCCCTCGATGTCACCGTGGGTCAGGAGGATGATGGCGTCGGCGCGTATCACCTCGGCGAGGCGAGCGGCCCGGGCGTCCCACCGGCCGGCGTCGACGATAAGCGGGGCACCAATCGAACGGCACGCGCTCGCCACGCGCGGGTCATCGGCGCTGGCTCCCCCGCGACAGTCCCCCACAAGTGCCCGCACGCCGCCGATGACGGGCAGGTGGTCGCGCAGGGAGGGCAGGTAGGAGTCCTCGCTCGCCTCCAGATCCGCCCACCGCACGCCCGGCAGGTCGTGATCGCCGGACCCGGCAAAGCCCGGCACGGACCCGGAGGCGTCGATGACGACGGGGACGTCATCCGCAAGAGAAACTCGTTGCGCACCACAGCTGTCCTCAGCACCGCTCCCTCTGTCGTCGGACAGCGACCGACCCGGCCCAGGCCTCGTCACCGGCAACACTCGCCCGAGCCACCCAGCGACGCGCCCCCACCACGGACGCCGCGCGCCGCTCCTGGCGAGCAGGCGCACGAGCGACGTGACCCCCACTCCCCCGGCGATCCCGGCCACAACCCAGACGGGACCGGATCGGGAGGAACGCCAGGAGGCCTCGGCGATAAGAGAGACGAGCAAGGCGGTGTCCCCGGGCAAGCTCACCTGTCCGCCATCGCCGACGCGCACGCACGGAACCAGCGCGGGGACGGGCGCGCCCGGAGCGGCGAGCACCAGGGCAGCGCGCGAGGGCTCAGAGCACGCACGCGCGCCCGCCAGCGTGAGGGCATCGCGGGCGTAGGACAGATCGGCAGAGGTCAGGCCCACGAGGGCGACCGGGCCGCGGACACATTCGACGATTGCATTCATCCCTCAACGGTGCGCCGCCACACGCGCGAGCGTCTACCGGCACGCGCGCCCCTGTGGACAACGCCGACACGAAATGCCACCCTGTGCATAGAGCGGTCCGATGGCGGGCCCTGTGGATAATCCCGACGCTGGAGTAAACAAATGGTACGCGCGGCATTTTTTGACTTGGACAAGACGGTCCTGGATACCTCGTCGAACGTGGCGCTGTCGGGCCCCTTCATCGAGGCGGGCCTCATGAATCGCCGCACCGCGATCACCTCCTTCCTCGTGCAGCTGCCGTACCTCCTGTCGGGCGCGGACGAGTCACGCATGGAACAAATGGCCGAGGCCATGGGCCGCATGGCCCGCGGCTGGAACGCGGCGTTCCTGGAGGCGACCGTCGAGGACGCACTCGAACGCACGATCGAACCAGTCTGTTACGCGCAGGCCCTGCGCCGCATCGCCTACCACAAGAGCATCGGCGACGTCGTCGTCATCGCGTCGGCATCGGTGGAGCAGGTGGTGCGCCCGATCGCCAAGATGCTCGGCGCGGACGAGGTCCTGGCTTCCAAAGCCGCCACGGACGAGGACGGGTGCTTCACGGGCGAGGTCACGCACTTCAACCAGGCGCAGGGCAAGGCGGACGCCTGCGAGGCCCTGGCCCGCGCTCGCGGCTGGGACCTGTCGGAGTGCTCGGCGTATTCGGATTCGGTCTCAGACGCGCCGCTGTTGCGCCTGGTCGGGCACCCGTACGCGGTCAACCCGGACCGTGCCCTGCGCGAGATGGCCGAGCGCGAGGGCTGGCCGACCCTGACGTTCCTGTCCACTGTTCGGGTGCTGCCGCGCCGGGTGCCCACGCCCGCGAAGGTCGCCGTGCCGTTCATGGCCGGGGTGGCGGTGGGGGCGGCGGCCTGCGCGCTGCTGCGCCGCTAAGCGCCCCTACGAGAGCCTACCCGCCTGCACGTGGCGGGCGACATCGCGCCCGACCTGGGCACCGTAGACGATCCCCGCGCAGTAGTGGGTGATCCACCGGGCCAGGCCGGCCTCGTCGGCGCTGACCCACCCGGCCAGGGCACGCCCCGCGCGCGCCGGGTCGAGCGCGTCATAGGCGCCGGGCACGCACACGCCGGTCGGGTCCACGCCCCGCGTGACCAGGATCCACCGGGCCAGCCCCGCGCCGACGACGGACGAGGCCGGGGCGAAGACGCGCCGGAATCGGAAGTGGGCGGTGAGCGCGGCGGCGACGGCCAGGGCGGGTGCGTCGCAGCGCGCGTAGTCGAGCGCGGGCGCCAGCGCGGCGGGGTCGGTGGGCACGGCGAGCGCGCGAGGCTCAACGAGGCCGGCGGCGACCAACCCCGAACACGCGTCCCTGTGCAGTCCCGCGATGAGGGCGGGCAGGGGCGTGGGGGCCACGCGAGGCCCGCCCGGGGAGCGCGTGTTGAGGGCCGGGAAGCGCGAGGCGAGATTCCACTGGGAGCGCCAGATCCCCAGCGCGAGCGCGGCCCCCGGATCCGAGGGCGCTCCACCCGCGTCAGCCATGGACAGGGCGCGCACGTCGTCGACGGTGGTGCGCGCGCCCTCCACGATGGACAGGGCGGCGGCCTCTCGGACTGCAGCCTCGGCGCGGGCTTCCTCCCAGCCTCGGCGCAGGCCCTCGGCGAAGCGCAGATCCGCGAGGGCGGCGTGGGCCTCGTCCATGGCGGCGGCGACATCGGGGCGCACGGCGGCGGCGCGCAACACGGAGGGCGCGGGGTCGATGAGGGCTTCGATACTCACACCTCTACACTAGGGGCATGACGCTTTTGCAGCATCGAAACTTCTCCGCGCGCCTGCGCTCGGGCTTCTTCGCGTTCGTTTTCGCCCCCATTGCCCTGGTGTTCCTGGGCTCCTCGATGGTGGACGTGCAGGCGCTCGCAGCCGTCGGGCAGCCCCTGGCCTCGGTCGAAGGCCTCATCGGCCTGGCGCTGGCTTCCCTCCTCCTGGCGCTGATCGCGCTGAACTGCGAGGAGTCCAGCGTGGGCATGGTCGTCACCTTCGTGTGGTCGCTCGTCGTTGGTGCGGCACAGTTCCTGGGTGTCGCACGCATCCCCTTCCTCATGAAGTCCTCGGTCGAGCCCGACGACATGTTCGCTGGCGTCGTGTGGGGCCTGTATCCGGTGTGCCTGTCGCTGATGCTGGGCGCGTGTGCGCTGACGATTAAGTCGGTGCGCGTGCGCGCCGGTCAGACGACACGCATGCCGCTCGCGCGGGTACACCGCCACGCTTTCGGCACGACGATCGCGGTCCCTGCGGCGCTCGCCGTCGCGGTGCTGATCATCGCGGCGTCCCCCTCGGATACGACGAACGTGGCCGCGCTCGGGCTTGAGGGCGTCCTGGTGAGGCACGGGATGGGCCACGGATTGGCGTTGTCGGCAGGCGTGGCCTTGGCCGTTCTGGTGGTCAGCGCCCGATGGTCGATTACGGGCGCGCAGCTGGCGACGTGGCTGATCCTGGTGCTGCCCAGCTATGTGATTCTTCCCGTGTGGGAGTCGCTGACCGGGAACGTGATTGTTCCGGGTTCGTCGATCCTGACGAAGGTGGCGCTGGCCTCGCCGATGCTGGCGGCCCTGGGTATGGCGACCGGGTGCGCGTCGCTGGGCATCCTGTGGGCGCGGCTGCGCGCGGTGCGCCGACTCGATTCGGTCGAGGATTCGACTCACATTGAGGGGCCTGCCGCGGTCTAATGCGCGCGCAGGGGCGCTTAAAACGTAATATGTGGGCAGATATAAGGAGGAAGCATGTCCGAGAACGAGTTTGACGTCCACCGCGGCAACGAGAAGGATGCCCGCGACAACGTGGTCCTGACCGGCGAAGAGATTGAGCTGCCCGGTGACGGTTCCGACGCAGCGGCGATCATCGGTGAGGCCAGCGAGCCCATCAACACCGGCGAGATCGAGTCGGTGGCGATCGGCGGTTTGACGGGCCGCGTCCCTGGCGCCGCGCCGCTCAAGCCCACGATCGAGGACAAGATTTCCACGGGCGAGCTGCCCGTCGTCTCCGCGCCGAGCGTTCCCTCCGACGAGGCCGACTTCGCTTCCGCTTCCGAGGTTGAGCCTGTGGATGCGTCCATTGAGGCCCCCCAGGCGGACGCTGTCTCCGAGCATGAGGCCGACGCTGAGCCGGTCGCCGAGGAGCCTTCGGAGGTGGAGGCGCCCTCGGTTGAGGAAAGCGCAGTTGAGGAAAGCGCGGTTGAGGAAAGCGCGGTTGAGGCAGCCGCCGAGGAGAGCGCCGTCGCGGAGCCCTCGCAGGTGGACGTTCCCACCGCCAAGGCTCACGTCATCGAGGAGCCCTCGCAGGTGGACGTTCCCACCGCCAAGGCTCGCGTCATCAAGGAGCCTGCCGACGAGGCGCCCGTCGCCGAGGAGGAGTTCTCCTCGTCCGAGCCCGTGCGCTCCCCCATCATGACGCCCGCCCAGGCAGCGGCAGCCCTTGGCCTGAACCTGGACTCGGCGCGCGAGGATCGCGTTGAGCCGCAGGCAGCGGCACCCGTCGCCGCCGAGGAACCCGCCCCCATCGAGGACGCCCCCGAGCACTCCGCCGAGGCCTCGTCCCACGGCGACGAGCGCGCTTCCGCGGTCGGTGGCGCTGCCGCCGAGGCCGCCCCCTCGCTACCCTCGCGCCGTTCCATGATTTTCGGCGACGACGAGCCCTTCTCTCCCTCCATCCCCGCGCTGAGCCCTGCCGCGCAGGAAGCGCGCGCCGCAGAGAGCGCGCAGGAGGCCGTGGACGAGGCGCAGGCCTCCTCCACTGTTGACGTGCCCACCAAGAAGCTGCCCAACTACACGGATGCGGAGGAGTCCGCCTACACCGACGTACCCACGCGCAAGCTGTCCACACGCCTGGCTGAGCGCATGGCCACCACGCCCTCGTACTCCTTCGACGAGCAGGACGAGGCGAGCGCACAGACCGAGTCCGGCGATGGCGCTGCGGCCGCGGTCGGCCTTGCCGCGGCCGGAGCTGCCGCCGCGGCTGGCGCGTCGGCGCTGGCCGAGGAGGAGCGTCCCCAGCGCCGCTCTGTGCTGGGCACCGACGAGGATGATCGCGACGCCGCCACCCTGGCCGCAATCGCCAGCCAGGGCCGCGACCGCGGCGACAAGGCACCCGCTTCCCGGCTGGACGACGAGCTGTTTAGCGCCACGCCCGAGATCACCGAGATGCCCTCGCGCAGCGGCGCCCACTTCCTGTCGTTCCTCCTGTTCCTCATCCTCGTCCCGGTCGGCTGGTACCTGGCTGCCGACGCGGGCTCGCGCATGACGCTGTCCGAGGCCGCCCCCATGTTCACGGGCGTCGCCTCGATCCTGGCGCTCGGCGAGCTCCTCGGCGCGATCGTCATCACCGTGATCCTGTGCGCCACGGCGCGCCGCTCCTCGCTGGGCGCGTGGTTCATGGGCGTCATCACGCTGCTCGCGGGCCTGCCGTGGGTTCTTACTCCCGGCATCACGGCCTCGACCCTGCTGGATCCCCTCACGGTCCTGGCCAACACCAGCTCCCTCGGCTCGAACCTCGCACACCACCTGCAGGCCTCCGGCTACTCCGGCCGCTTCGCACTGCTGGCCATCGTCCTGATGGGCCTGGGCTACGTGTCCCACTCCGCACGCCGCAAGGGCCGCGCAGAGGAGGCGCTGCGTACCTCCATCGAGGCCATCAACCCGGCGGGCGCTTTCTACTCCAAGGGCGCGCGTAAGAAGGCCGCGAAGGATCTGAAGCGCAAGTGAACACCCTCATCCCCGCCAGCGCGATCGAGCTCGAGGGTCCGTGGACCCACCGGCACGTGAGCGCTGGCGGAGCTGCATTCCACGTCGCAGACATGGGCCAGGGCATGGACCATGCCCTGGTCTTGCTGCACGGTTTCCCCGAGCACTGGTGGTCCTGGCGCGAGGTCTTGCCCCTCTTGGCTGAGTCGACGTCGCGCGTGTTCGCCCTCGATTTACGAGGCTTTGGCACCTCAGACCTGACGCGCGGAGACTGCGATCTGCAACAGATGGCTCTCGACGTCATTGGCGTCGTGCGCGCGCTCGGCGTTGCCTCTTTCTCGGTGGCCGGGCTTGGCGTGGGCGGGAGTGTCGCGTGGATGATTGGCGCTTTAGCGCCGCTCGAACTTCGCTCGGTCGCCGTCCTGTCGGCACCCCACCCCCTGGGCACACAGCCCGTCATCGGACGCGTCCCCTGGGCGGGCGGGCGCGTCCTCCAGGGTCGCCTCGCCCTGCCGACGGGCAGGGAACGTGCCCTGCGTTCCGGCTCGCTCGTGACGACCGTGTTCCGCGCGTGGGCCTCGCCCGGGTCCGTGGACGCTCTTGTTTCCCAGTCTGGCCCCTATCGCGCAGCGCTGCGGCGTCCTTTCGCCGCGCACACGGCGCTGCGTGGGCTGACCGCCACCCGATCGCTGTCCCGGGAACTGCGCCGCACCCTGGCTGAGCCGGTGCAGGTCCCCGTCCTATCTCTTGTCGGCCGCGACGACGGCGCGTGGTCCACCCTCGATCACGCAGCTGACGCGCAGTTTGTCGACGCACCCCTGACGCAGATTGTCATTCGCGAGGCCGGGCACTTTCTGGCCGAGGAAGCACCCTCCACAGTCGCCGACGCCCTGGCTGAGCACGTCGCAGCGCACGCAATTTAGCTTGTTTTTCATTAGACAGCTCACACAAATCCCAGAATGAAACATGTTTCATCTGATAGATAGGGCATAATGGTGTGATACGCGGTACCCCCTAGTGATCGGTCTAACGCATGGGACTCGCCGCGCAGCCTCAATCGGAACGCCCGAGCAATCGGGCACGAGCGGAAGGAGCTCCGCACCATGATCGGTGACGGCAACTTCATCAGCCAGGTGCCGCTGTTCGGTGGCCTTGAT
>QWBZ01001526.1_pt1 | contig 11424 bp, 8 predicted proteins | sample 1972441 | NCBI WGS metagenome assembly QWBZ01 (sample SAMN09866721, study PRJNA288562) | Human oral metagenome isolate term6_saliva, whole genome shotgun sequencing... | isolation source: mouth | host: Homo sapiens | place: USA: California
CAGATGGATGCGGTCACCGCCGTCTCCGGTTCCGGCCCGGCATACGCGTTCCTGCTTGCGGAGGCGATGGCAACCGCCGGTGAGAAGCTCGGCCTGGACGCAGACACCGCCCTCAAGCTTGCCAGCGCAACCGTTGCCGGCGCGGGCTACCTGCTCGACGCCAACCCGGATGCGCCCGCCCTGCGCCGCGCCGTGACCAGCCCGAACGGCACCACCGAGCGTGCGCTGAACACCTTCGTGGACGGCGGCCTCTTCCAGCTGACCGAGGACGCGATGCGCGCCTGCGCGGAACGTTCGGCAGAAATGAGCCAGCTGTACACCGCTGACGAAGACTAATACCGTTCGGTAGCGCCGCCCGGACCGGGTAACGCAACAGAAAACTGGGTAAAACCACAGAAACAGCCTCTTCCGAAACTTCGGGAAGAGGCTGTTTTCTATGTATATTCGCGGGCTCCTCAAAGCAGCGAGGAAAAGTGCTTTTAGGGCCGTGCCGCGAAGCGCTCAATCAGGTCCACCTGGCCCGAGACGATCAGAATGTCACGTGAATGAATGCGGGTGGTTGCGTCCGCGTAGGTGAAGTCCTCACCGGGGGACTTGATACCGACCACGGACACGCCGTACTTGGCGCGAATATCCGACTCCGCCAGCGTAAAGCCGTGGGTCTCCTTCGGCGGGCGCATCTTCGCAATGGCGAAGTCGTCGTCGAACTCGATGTAGTCCAGCAGGCGACCTGAGACCAGGTGCGCGGCGCGGCGGCCGGCGTCAGCCTCCGGGTAGACCACGTGGTGCGCGCCGATGCGCTCCAGAATCTTGCCGTGCGCGGGGGTGATGGCCTTCGCCCAGATGCGTTCCACCCCCAGGTCCACGAGGTTTGCGGTAATGAGCACGGACGCCTCAATCGAGGTGCCCACACCCACCACAGCGGACCCGAAATCATCTGCACCCAACTGGTGCAGGGCGTCGATATCGGTGGCATCGGCGGAGACCACGTGGGTTAGCACGCCCGACCACTTCTGCACCAGCTCGGGGTCTTTCTCAATCGCGAGGACCTCCTTGTTCTGCACGCGCAACTGGGCGGCCACCGCGGAACCGAAGCGGCCCAGGCCAATCACGAGGACGGGATCGTTATGTGCACTAGCCAATGGTAGGCCTTTCTTCGGGGAACTTGTAGAGGCGGCGGCGTGAACGTAGCGCCAGGCCGGTCGCGGCGGTTGTTGTACCCACACGGCCGATGAGCATCAGCACGCTGAGAACGTAGATGCCCGCCGGTGGCAGGTTGGAGGAGAGGCCGTCTGAGAGGCCGCAGGTCGCGAAGGCGGAGATGACCTCGAAGAGCACTTCCTTGAGGTCCGCGCCGCTAATAATCAGGATTGCTGCGGTGCCAACACCTACCACGGTAGCACCCATCACGATCACGGAGATGGCGATGCGCAGGGAAGTTTCGGGGATGGTGCGGTTGAACGCGACGACCTTCTGATCGCCTCGCGCTTCGGCAAGAATCGACAGGGCAATGACCGCGATGGTGGTGACCTTCACGCCGCCCGCGGTCGAGCCGGAGCCGCCGCCAATGAACATGAGCATATCCGTCAGAAGCGTGGAGACGGGGGCGATACTGCTCATGTCGACCAGGTTGAAGCCGCCCGAACGCATCATGATGGAGGCGAATATCGCGTTGAGAACCTTCTCGCCCGGGGAGTAGCCGCCGATGGTGGCGGGGTTATTCCACTCGAAAAGACCCCAGAAGAACGCACCAAAGGCAAAAAAGAACAGGGTCGTGACGACGGTCAGCTTAGCCGTGAGCGACCAGTGCCGGGGGCGGAAAGGATTGCGCTGAATCGCAATGAAAACGGGGAAACCGAGCGACCCCAGGAACACGGCAATGCAGATGGGCACGAGCAGAAAAAGGTCGTGGCCGTAGGGCACAATGCCGTCGGAATGTGGGGTGAACCCGGCATTGTTGAAGGCCGAGATGGAGTAGAAAATGCTGTGCCAGATGGCCTGAAAGGGGTCCTCACCCAGGGCCAGGAAACGCGGAATCAGCACGAGCGCAATAATTGCCTCAATGGAGAAGGAAGCATGGGAGACGCTCTTGACGATGCCACCGACCTCGCCGAGACGGCTGATGTTCAGGTCTTCCTGCGCAATGAGTTTGGTGCGCAGGCCCATCTTGCGGCCGATGGCTAGTGCCAGCAGCGAGGTGATGGTCAGAGTACCCAGACCGCCCACCTGGCAAGCCACCAGAATCATGGCCTGCCCGAAGGTCGACCACTGCTGGGCTGTGGAGACGGTGGTCAGACCCGTAACGGTCACCGCGCTGGTAGAGGTAAAGAAGGCGTGGTGGAAGGGGGCTGGCTGCCCGTCGTTGGAAGAGATGGGCAGCAACAGGGCAAGCGTGAAGAAGATGATGACCAGAAGGAACGCGCCGATCGCGGTACGCGAGGGCGAGGACAGAACGGTTGCGTCAATGAAATCGCGGAAGCGTTCGAGGGTGTACCGGTTGAACCCGAGAGGGCCCTTCGGCTGACGGCGGGTCCCGGAGTGCTCGTGACGGTCGCGGAGCGCGGGCAACCTGTCCAATTTGAGACCCGGGACGCTCGCGAGGACGCTCAGGCCTTCAAATTCTTCGATGCGCTCGCGGTAGCTCTCGTGATGCTCACCGGCGCGGTACTTGTGCTGAATACCGCTGAGGGAGCTCCAGCGGGGGTTGAGAAGATTCTGCGAGCCGTTGCGGCTGCGATAGCGGCGTCGAGGACGGCGCCGGGGGTGACGGAATATGTTTCCCATGCGCCTCCTTCATGAGCTCGTGGATGGGGTGCGCGATGCGGGTGCGAGGATAGAGAAAAGCACAAAATGGTGCCTTCCTAGTGTATCGCGCCTGGCGTTCAGAACCGAGGCGACGGACAGGAGCGAAGGCACACGACGCGGGAGCCTTCGCGCGGGGCCGATGGTTCTTCTGCGGGCTCGCCTCTGCGCCTTTGGGAATTTGAGGGTTATTGAGGCTTGAAACCTCCTGAAATTCACGGGAAACACTATATTCTTTTATTAGAATATTCCGTCAGAAAATTGCCGTGATAATCGTGTATGCCAAATTTCTGATGCTCTGAAACGTTTGGTGGCTATCAAAAGAGCGTGTGCCGTGGGCCTGGTCGAGATTTCTAGAGAAGACGAGCTGAAACGAACGTGCGAGAGGTTCTTATGGGGTGCAGAGCATAAAAAAATTTAAGGGGATTCTCCGCATCACCCTCATTCTTAGCTTGAGGTGCCCCTTTTATATGTCATAATCGCTATATGCATTCTGATGTTTTTTCTGTCATCGCGGACCCTACCCGTCGTCGAATCGTGCGTATCCTCGCCGAACAAACCCATACGGTGGGTGCTGTTGTTGAAAAGCTGAGCATGAGCCAGCCGACCATCTCAAAGCACCTTAAAGTCCTCCGTGATGCAGACGTCGTCTCTGTGACGGTGGAGGGGCAGCGTCGCCTCTACTCGCTGAACCCCGAGGTGTTCGCAACCGTCACCGATTGGATTAACGAGACTGTTCAGATTGCACGCCGCGCCAGCGAAGCGCCGGTGGCCCTGCCCGGCGGTGCCACCCTGTCTAGCGAGCACGCCCCCACAGAAAAGGCCGAGGCCGTCGCCACCGTCGCCACCGAGCCCGCAGTCGAGAAGGTCGCCGAGCCCAAGGCTGTTGAAGCTCATGAGGAAAAGCCCGCGGCACAGTCCGCAGAGCAGCCTGCAGCCGAGGCCCAGCCCACCGCGGAGGAACTGGAGCAGGAGCGAATCCGTCGTGCCCGCGCCCAGTACATTACCCCCAACACGCGCATCATCGCCCGCCCGGCGCACCCGGCACCCGCCGAAGCGTCGCCCGCTGCCGCAAGCGCGACCACCCGAGACGCTGAATCTCAGGCCATCCCCGAGCATGAGGAAGCGGTAGATAGCACCCCGATGCGTCCCTTCACCCCCGCCTCCTACGGCTACGATGCGGGCCGCACCGCCCGCCCCGAGGTGCAGGTTGCTCTCACTGCCACCGCAGAACCCGTCGAGGAACCCGCAAAGAGCGAAAAGCCCGTCGAGAAGACGGAGAGCCCCGCGGTTTCCGTGTCCTCCGGTTACGGCTTCGACTCGGCCTCTTCCTACGGCATCGACCCCGCTGCCGTGGTGTGCGGATCGGTTCAGCCCATCGTCGAGGAAAGCGCAGCTGAGGAAGGCACCGCTGAGGCAAGCGCCGCCGTGGAAGACTCCTCCGAGCGCTCCGAAGAAGCTACCGTAGCGGCTCCTGCAATTGAACCCGCAGAAGATTCCGCAGCTGCTCCCGCAGAGGATTCTGCGACGGCAGAAGAGGCGTCGGAACAGGCCGAGGGCTCTGAAGAAGCCTCCGAGGAAACCCCCGAGGAACCCGAATCCGCACCTGCCGAGCCCGCGCAAAGCGAACCCGAATACCAGACGATGCCCGCCTACAACTCGGCGTACGTCCCCGCCCAGGAGTCCAAGGAGAAGGAACACCGCGGTGGCCTCTTCGGCTTCCTACGTGGCCGCCGCCGTTAGCCTACGCATCCTGCGCCCTGCGCGCTACCCCCTGTCCTCAAACACCCACTCTCACTCACCTCTTTAAGCGAAAGACAGCATACACGTGGCTATTCATCGTAAAATTCTGCGCTGGCTCGAGAACGAATTGTTCGAAGGTAATATTCAGCTGGGCCAGGACCTGCCCACGGACAGCGAGATTGCGCGCGCGATTGGCGTGGGACGATCTCGCACCCGCGACGCCCTTCGAACCCTTGAAGACATGGACCTGGTGCAGCTCTACACCGGTCGTGGCAAGGAGATGCTGGTTCACCTGAGTGATGAGCCTGCCGCCGCCGCAAGTGCCGCCCTGCGCCTGCACATGTCGAGCTCGCGCTACCCCACGCGTGACCTGGTGCAGACACGAATTCTGCTGGAGAGCTGGGCGATTGCGCGTATTGATCCGAAGACCGTGTCCTTTGCCGAGATGGACGACGTCCTCGCCCAGATGGAAGACTTCGACCTGTCCATCCGCGATTTCCTGGAGCTTCTGCTGAGCTTCCACCACCATGTGATGCGTTGCGCCGGCAACGAGCTACTGGTCGGCCTTCTGGCTTCCGTGCGTCAGCCGAGCTTCGAATCGATGCTCTCCCTGGTTGGCCGCATGCCGCTGTGGAGTAGCGCCGTGGAGCGTCTGCGGGCAGAGAGCCGTGCCATTGCCGAGGCCCTGAAAGCCGGCGATGCTGCGACGGCGCGCGCACTGGTGATTGGCCAGCTACGCGGCATGTATTCCGAGGCGGGCATTGACCTGGAGGAGGAAGCAACCTCCGCGAACGGGCTGCCCGGTGAGCCGGCGGCGGCTTCCTTCGCCCCGGTTGAGCTGGAGGATTTTGAGGCCGACGACCTGGTTGAAGATTTCGACGAGGCCATTGCCGATGACCCCTCATTCTCGGATGCAGATTTTGCGGTTGCCGGCGTTGAGGTTTCCGGCGATGCACAGCCCGTTTCGGATGCTCCCGCGGAGGAACCCCGGAGCGAGACCGTTGCGCCCGTGGTTTCGGCCCCCACACCTGCCGAGGTGAAGGCTCCCGAGCCCGCACTGTCGGTTCAGGCGCAGCCCGCCCGCCCGAAGACCGAACCCTTGAAGCCCGAGCCCCAGAAGGCCGAGTCTCCGCGCGCCGAGGCCCCCGTTCGCCCGGCGCGCTCCGTGAGCGCGGATGTGCCGCTGAGCTTCGGCACCCCGCATCCCCGCACGGCGACCCGTGCTCCCCAGGCTCAGGTAGCCCAGCCCGCGCAGAGTGCCGGCGCCCCGTGGCAGGGCGGCTCCGCGCAGAACCTTTCCGCGCAGAACACCCCCGAGCCGGCTCGGGCCGATGCCCGTGACGCTCAGCGGACCCTGCAGGCCGCTCCCGCCGAGGAGCCGGCGGAACCCGCAAAGGTTCTGCGTGCGGCATCCGGTACGTCCCGTCGCCGTAGCGGCCAGATTATTTCCCCGGTACGCGCCACCATCATCAAGCCCGTGGATCGTAGCCGCACCCTGGTTGCCCCGAGCGTGCTTGCGTCCCGTGCCGCCGAGCCCGCCGCTTCCTCCGGCGACCGCGTGCTGCGCGCTCCCTCGCGCGAAAGCGTGGAGGCACCCGCTCAGAAGACCGCCGCCCCCGAGCCCGCCCAGCCTGCCGCTCAGCAGACTCATGAGGAGCCCTCGGCCGAGCCGTCGAACCGTCTAGAGGCGGCCGCAACGCTTCAAGATACCTACGCGATGCTCCCGCACGAGCAGGATCAGGAGCCGGAGCGCCGCGGATTGCTGTCCAAGATGAAGCGATTCTTCGGAGTGGACGTGTACGAGCCCGCCTCGCGCGGTGACGAGGAGCAGGCCCCCGAACCGGCTGAAGAAAAGGACACCGAGGAGAAGGCAGTCGCGCCGGACGCCGAGGCCCTGGCCCGTGCCGAGGCCGAGCGCGCTGAGCGTCTCAAGGCTTTCCACGCCGCCGCATCCGAGGACTCCGCCGATGAGGATCCCGAGCCCGCTACCGCTGATTCTGGTGACCTCGAGGAGCCCGCGGTGGAGGGCTCCGAGGCGGAGCCGGTCGAATCCGTCGAGCCCGGCGAAACCTCCGCGTCCGAGGAAACTGCTGAGCCCGGCGAAACCTCCGCACCCGCAAACGCCGACGCCGCTTCTTCAACTCACACCTCTGGTTCCGCCCTGTCGAGGGGCCGTTCCAAGGGCTCGAAGAAGTCCAAGAAGAAGCGTCGCTAGGCTTTTGGAAACACCGTTTTAGCCCGGCTTAGGCCCGGGAAGATCTGGAAAAACGGGGAAAAACTCCTCAAAACCGGCTCTCGAATGGTGAAAATGGGTGCAAACCTAGTACTCTAGGTAGGTAGCGCTCCGAAACGCAGGGTATTTCTGTGCCTAAAATGCGTTCCGGATCGGTTATACCGGTATACATATTCCCGGGTAGCTACCGAGTCGAATGGCTCGGCCGGGTACGAGTAAAGTGAGGAAATCCTATGGGTTCCGTTATCAAGAAGCGCCGCAAGCGTATGTCCAATGGACCCATGACTGAAACTCACACCGTTAAAGTTCATCTCATGCGCCACGGTGAGGTGCACAACCCCGAGCGTATCGTGTACGGCCGCCTTCCCGGTTACCGCCTGTCCGAGAAGGGCCGGCAGATGGTGCGTCTGAGCGCCGAGGAGTTCGCGGCACGCGCTGAAGACGGCGCCCGCTTCGTGCACCTGGTCTGCTCACCCCTGCAGCGCACCCGCGAGTCGGCCGCACCCGTCGAGGAGCTGCTGGGGCTGACCGCCCAGCCTGACGAACGCGTCATCGAGGCCGATAACTACTTTGAGGGCCTGCACGTGAACGCGCAGGAGCTTCTGCGCAACCCGCGTCACTGGACGAAGCTCTACAACCCGGCTCGTCCCTCCTGGGGCGAGTCCTACCTGGAGCAGGTACGCCGCATGGCCGCGGCCGTTCAGGACGCCGCCCGTCGCGCCTACGAAATCGGCGGCGAGGGTGCGGAAGCAATCATCGTCTCGCACCAGTTGCCGATCTGGATTACCCGCCTGGGTGTGGAGGGTCGCCTGCTGCAGCACGACCCGCGATCCCGCGAGTGTAACCTCGCCTCGATTACGACCCTTGCGTTCAACACCGTGGACTTCGAGCACGAGATGCCGCGCTTCGTGGGCTACTCCGAGCCCGCCGCACCGCTGTACGGTGGCGTTATCCAGCTTCCCGGAAGCTAAGTCACGCGCGTTATTCGCGGGTATAGCCAAGGCTGCGGGGCGCATCCATTGAGGGATGCGCCCCGCAGCCTGCTTTAAAAGTTTGGGACCGCTCCGGACTATCGGCTCGGGCCGTCCTCGGGACGTTCGCCTTCGGTTCCTTCATTTTCGGGCCGTTTATGTTCGGGGTTGGAATCCTCGGGCCCGTCGGCGCCGGCATCTCGAGATGTGCGCTCCGCCTCGCGGCTGGCGCGTTCGCGCTCGGCCTTCGCCTTGAGCCAGCGCAGGTAGGCCTCATCGTCGTCGGGGGAAGCCATCGAGGGGGCGTTGCCTCGCTGAGCCGCGCCGGGCAGAGAGATAGAGCCGCGGGCGCCGCGCTCCCGCTTGGGGCGGCCCAGCAGCAACCACAGCACGGGACCCACCACAGGGAAGAACAGGGTGACAAGAACCCACAGCCACTTGGGCAGGGTACGCTCCTCGCGCGCGGGGGTGCGCACAGCATCCAGAAGGGCGTAGATGGTCAGGCCCACCACGAGGGCGCCCGCACCAATAATCAGCATGGCTCGAAACATAGAACCACTATGACATATCGCGGGTCGTCACCAAAAGCGAGTCAGCTCAGGACTGATCCACCGCCGCCGTGCGGTATCGAAGGAGCAAAACTTTGGGAGGGCTCCGGCGGCTTAGTAGCCGGTGAACACCTGAATTTCGTGGCTGATGATATCCAGCGAACCCAGCCACACGGCCAGCGCCAGGAGCACCGAGTACACGAGCGCCACGATGCCAGCCTGCTTCAGCACGGGGATCAGCTCGCGGCCGCCACGCATCCACACGGTCATGCAGGAGTGAACGGTCGGGCCCACGAGCACGAAGACCAGCATGAACCAGGGGTTCTGGTCGAGCAGCAGGACGGTCAGGAGCAACGCGAGGGCCATCTCCGCGATGTAAGCGACGCGCGACCAGCGTTCGCCCAGGCGCACCGCAAGGGTCAGCTTGCCGGCCTCGATATCGGTGGGGATGTCACGCACGTTATTCGCCATGAGCAGTGCGCAGGAAATCAGGCCAATACCGATAGCCCCCACCCAGCCCAGCAGGGTCAGCGTGTGGGCCTGCGTGTAGAGGGTGCCCAGGGTGGCGACCAGACCAAAGTAGACGAAGACGAACACATCACCCAAGCCCATATAGCCGTAGGGGTGCTTGCCGCCCGTGTAACCCCATGCCGCAAAGACGCTCGAGGCGCCAATCGCCAGGAACCACCACTGGTTTGCCAGGGCCACCAGCACCAGGCCCGCCAGCATTGCCGCACCGAAGCACGCGAACGCGGCGTACTTGACCGAACGGGGGCTGGCCACGCCCGAACCGACCAGGCGCAAGGGCCCCACGCGATCTTCGTCGGTGCCCTTAATGCCGTCGGAGTAGTCGTTGGCGTAGTTCACGCCCACCTGCAGGAAAAACGCGACCAGGAAGGCCAGGAAGGCGTACAGCGGCTTGAACTCGCCAATCTCGTAGGCAGCGGCCGAACCGGCAATAATGGGAGCGACGGCAAGCGGCAGGGTGCGCAGGCGTGCGCCTTCAATCCATTGAGCGGCAGTGGCCACGGGGATTCCTTCCAGGGTTGATGCGTTTGCGGTGAGGAGGGCTAGGGGAGGTACGGGACGGCGCCGTGAGGCAGAACCGCGGCGCGAATACTATCCGCGCGAGGCCTCCCGATAGTCCCTGTCCAGGATACTGTATATTTCGCGGCGGTCCGGTTTGCCAGTGCTGGTAAGCGGGAAGTCGGGCAGGATGCTCAACAGCTTGGGTGCCGCCGCCACACCCAGGCGTTCGATGCAGAGGCTCCGCAGGGCCTCGCGTAGCTCCGCGTTCTCGGCGAGGGCCGTAGCCGCGCCCTCGGCCGGGGACACGAGCGTGAGGGCGGCCGTCACGGCGGAGCCCCAGCGTGCATCCGGCAGACCGCACACGAGGGCTTCGCGCACGGCGGGGTGGCTCTCAAGAGCCTCAGCTACCGCGCGGGCCGAAATTTTGACGCCGCCGGTGATGACGATGTCGTCGCTACGCCCCAGCACGCGTAGGATGCACGGCTCACCGGGGGCGTGAGTGCTCAGCAGGCCGTAGTCGTCGGTGCGGTACCAGCGGGTGCCGTCGGCAGCGGCGAAGAAATGCTCTGCGGTACGACCGGGGTCGCCCAGGTAGCCCTGCGCCAGATGCGCGCCGCTGATCCAGATGCGACCAACCTGCGGCGGATCCTCATGCGCCGGGTCCTCATTCGTGAGCTCCGTACCCGCGGAGGGCACGCTCGGCATGCCCTCTTCCGGGATGAGCTCCATCCGCACGCCGGGCAGCGCCCGGCCGGAGTAGATGCACCCGCCGGCGGTCTCGGCGCTACCGTAGGTGGTCACGACGTTGAGCCCCAGCTCTTGGGCGGCTGCGAGCAGGTCAGCGCTGGCGGGGGCACCTCCGAGCAGAATCCCGGTAAAGGAGCGGAGCGCGGCGTGAATTTCTTCGCCCGTGCGCGGCTGGTTCCGGGCCGTCTCGAGAAGCTTGTGCAGCTGGGTGGGCACGAGCGAAACAAAGCGACGGGTGGAGCTCAGCTGTTCGACCGCCCGCAGGAAGACATCGGGGCTAAAGTGCACCGGCTCGGTCACGGAGCGTGCGATGACAGGCTCGGTTCCGGCCAGCACCGAGCGGGCCAGAACCTGGGCGCCCGCAACATAGTGCGCGGGTAAGGCTAGAAGCCACTGGGAGGCCTCGCTTCCCGCGCTCTTGAAGAAGCCCTCGGTAGCCTCCGCGCTCGCCCGCAGGGCCCGGGCGCTCAGCGCGGTGTGCTTGGGGATTCCGGTGGAACCGGAGGTACCCACGAGCAGGGCGACGGAATCCTGATCGTTCCCCGCGAAGATTCGCCCGAAAGAATCCAGAAGGGCCCGCGGATCGGCGGGTCGATCGGCCCGCAAGCGTACCGCGTGAGGGTGCAGGGCATCCTCCCCGGGGGCGGGTAGGGGCTCGAGCCCGGGTACGGGGGTGGTAATCATAGAAAGTCCTTAGCGGCTGTTCGTAGCGGCTGTGCTCTAGTGGCGTGTCATGCGCCGGGGCTGCAATAACGCGCCCAACAACGCGCCGGAGCCGGATTCTTAGCTGAGGGTCTCAGGGGTGAATCCGGCTCCGAGCCTATTCATTTGAAGCTACTAGAAGTAGTAGGGGTAGTTGGACCAATCCGGGTCACGCTTCTGCAGGAACGCATCGCGGCCCTCCACGGCCTCGTCGGTCATGTAGGCCATGCGGGTGGCCTCACCGGCGAAGACCTGCTGGCCGAGCATGCCGTCGTCGGGCAGGTTGAAGGCGTACTTGAGCATGCGGATTGCCTGCGGGGACTGGCGGGCGATGTGCGCCGCGTACTCCAGACCCTTGTTCTCGAGCTCTGCGTGGGGAACCACGTCGTTGACCGCGCCCATTTCGTACATGCGCTGTGCGTCGTATTCCTTGGCGAGGAAGAAGATTTCGCGGGCGAACTTCTGGCCCACCTGGCGGGCGAGTAGCGCCGAACCGTAGCCCGCGTCGAAGGAGCCGACGGTCGCGTCGGTCTGCTTGAACTTGCCGTATTCTTCGGAGGCGATGGTCAGGTCGGCCACCACGTGCAGGGAGTGACCGCCACCGGCTGCCCAGCCGGAGACCAGGGCGATAACGACCTTGGGCATGGTA
>QWBZ01001230.1_pt1 | contig 11420 bp, 9 predicted proteins | sample 1972441 | NCBI WGS metagenome assembly QWBZ01 (sample SAMN09866721, study PRJNA288562) | Human oral metagenome isolate term6_saliva, whole genome shotgun sequencing... | isolation source: mouth | host: Homo sapiens | place: USA: California
GGTCATCATCATGGGCTTCGTGGCCTCGTTCCTGGCCTCGCTCACCTTCTTCATCGTCCAGTACCTGCCGCCGGCCCCCGACTACGAGAACCAGGAGGCCTTTGCGGCGGTTCTGGGCGTTGTGTGGCGCGCGGTTGTTGCCTCGCTCGCGGGTTACCTGGCCGGCCAGCTCCTCAATTCCTACGTGCTCGTGTGGATCCGCAAGAAGTGGGGCACCAAACACCTGTGGGCGCGCCTGATCGGCTCAACGATCGTCGGCGAGGCCGCGGACACGGTCCTGTTCTGCACGATCCTGTTCTACGGCGATATGTCGATGGGCAATTTCATCAACTACCTGGTGACCGGCTACTTCTACAAGGTCCTGCTCGAAGTTGTCCTCCTGCCCCTGACTTACCCCGTGATCGCTGCCATCCGCCGCGTTGAAGGCTTGAAGAAAGACGAGGTGTTTGATCGATGAACGCGAACTGGCTGAGTGCTCCTTCCCCCGAGGAGTTTCGAGGTCGGCACTCGCCTGGGCGTCGAGCGTGGGCTTGGGCGCACGGGCGTCATTCACACGGCGCACGGCATTATCCGCACTCCCGCCTTCATTCCCGTGGGCACGAAGGCAAACGTCAAGGCCCTCACCCCTGAGATGGTCCGGGCCCTGGGAGCCCAGGCGGTCCTGGCCAACGCCTACCACCTCTACCTCCAGCCCGGCTCCGACATCGTCGACGAGGCGGGTGGCTTCGCCTCCTTCATGAACTGGTCGGGGCCCACCTACACGGATTCGGGCGGCTTCCAGGTGCTCTCCCTGGGCGCGGGCTTCAAGAAGGTCCTCTCCCAGGAGTTTTCCGGCAAGGCGGACCCGAATGACCCGGCCGTGCAGATGCAGGCGATCAAGGCCTCCAACGCGGTGGTCGATAACGATGGCGTCGTGTTCTCCAGCCACATCGACGGCACGAAGCACCGCTTCAACCCCGAGGTGTCGATGGGGATCCAGCATCAGCTGGGCGCCGACATCATGTTCGCCTTCGACGAGCTCACCTCCCTGCTGCACCCGCGCGACTACCAGATCGAGTCTCTCGAGCGCACGCACGCGTGGGCTCGGCGCTGCCTCGCCGAACATCGCAGGCTCACCTCCGAGCGCGCGGGCAAGCCCTACCAGCAGCTGTGGGGCGTCATCCAGGGCGCACAGTGGGAGGATCTGCGCCGCGAGGCTGCCCGCACGATGGCCGACATGGAGGTCGGCGGCCAGCACTTCGATGGCTTCGGCGTGGGCGGGGCCCTGGAGAAGGAGAACCTGGGCATGATCGTGTCCTGGGTGTGCGAGGAATTGGGCGAGGACCGCCCTCGCCACCTGCTCGGAATCTCCGAGCCCGAGGATCTTTTCGCCGGCGTCGCGGCGGGCGCCGACACCTTCGACTGCGTCAACCCCTCGCGCGTGGCGCGCAACGCGGCGATCTATTCGCCCGACGGGCGCTTCAACATTACGAACGCGCGCTTCAAGCGTGATTTCACGCCGCTCGTGCAGGGCTGCGAGTGCTACACCTGCACCCACTACACGCGCGCCTACATTCATCACCTGTTTAAGGCCAAGGAGATCCTGTCTTCCACGCTGGCTACCATTCACAACGAGTGGTTCACGCTGCGCCTGGTCGACGGTATTCGCACCTCCATCGAGGACGGATGCTTCGAGGAGTTCCGTTCCGATATGCTCGGTCGATATCAGGCCGGGCGCCGCCCCTGAGTACAAGGAGTATCGATGAGCTTCAACGACAACATTCACCTGGATCCTTCGCGCGTGCGCACCTCTGGCGCAGGCCGCAAGATCGTGGGTGCCGGCGGCGGCTCGTTCCTGGGTATCCTACTGATCCTGGGCTTCTCGTATCTCACCGGCATTGACCTGACGAGCCTGATCTCGTCCACGGCCCCCTCCACGTCCTCGTCCTCGTCGTCGGTCGACGTCTCGACGTGCCAGACTGGCGCGGACGCGAACGAGCGCGTCGAGTGCCGCATGGTCGCCACCGCACAGTCGCTGGATGAGGTGTGGAAGACCCAGCTCGCCGATCAGGGCACAGGCGTTGCCTACAAGCTTCCCGATTTCCAGATCTTCTCGGACAGTGTGTCAACCGCGTGCGGATCGGCGACCAGCGCCGTTGGCCCCTTCTACTGCCCGGGTGATTCGACCGTCTACCTCGACCTCGGTTTCTTCAACGACATGGTGACGCAGTACGGCGCATCCGATTCGGTGCTCGCCCAGGAATACGTGGTCGCCCACGAGTGGGGCCACCACATCCAGAACCTGCAGGGCGTGTTCCGCACCTACAACACGCGCGAGACCGGCTCTCAGGGCGCTGGCGTGCGTTCGGAGCTTCAGGCCGACTGCTACGCGGGCGTGTGGATGCACTGGGCCTCGACCACCCCCGATCCGACGACGGGCACGCCCTACCTCCAGGCTCCGAGCGCTGATCAGATCATGGGCGCGCTGCAGACGGCCGAGGCGATTGGCGATGACCGTCTCCAGTCGAAGTACCAGGGGACGACCAACCCCGAATCCTGGACGCACGGCAGCGCGCAGCAGCGCGCGACGTGGCTGCAGAAGGGGCTGGACTCCGGCGACATTGCGACGTGCGACACCTGGAGCACCCCTCACGTATGAGTGGGATTGTGTCCCTCGGTACACTAGTCGAGGCCGATGACAGGAGGTTGCCATGACACGTAGCATCACCGACCAGGCACACGACTTCTACGACGCAGTGCCCTACGAGGTGCCCACGCCGGACACCTCGCTGTACGCACTCCTCGACACCGCCGCCCGCCTCTACCCCGATCGCGTCGCCCTGGACTACTTCGGGGCAACCACCACCTACGTGCAGGTGCGCGATCAGGTGCTGCGCGCCGCGCGCGTCTTGCACGAGGCCGGGGTTGGGCCCGGGGACACGGTGGCCATTTCGCTGCCGAACTGCCCGCAGGCTTTCGTTGCCTTTTACGCGTGCATGCGTATCGGCGCGGTGGCCGCCCAGCACAACCCGCTGGCCCCGGCCGCGGAAGTTGCGGGTCAGCTGGAGCGCCACGGCGGGCGCGTGGCGATCGTGTGGGAAAAGTGCGTGGATGCTTTCCCCCTTGACCGTCTCGACACGGTCTTCACGGTGGACATCTCCCGCACCATGCCCGCCTCCCAGCGTTTCTTGCTCAGCCTGCCCGCCCCGCGCGCACGCGACATGCGCGCCCAGCTGCGCGGCCCCGTGCCCGCGGGCACCGTCTCCTGGGACCGGGCCACGGCCTCGTCCCGCGCCATCGACGCCGACCACCCGCTGCCCTCACCCGATGATCGCGCCGTCATCTTGCACACCTCGGGCACTAACGGCGTTCCCAAGTCAGCGCCGCTGACCCACCGCAACATCGGCGTCAACGTCAACCAGTGCTTGTTCTGGGTGTGGAAGCTGCACGAGGGTGCCGAGACCTTCTTCTCGCTCCTGCCCTACTTCCACGCCTTCGGCCTGACGTTCTTCCTGTGCGCGGCCGTGCGCAAGGCTGCCACCCAGGTGCTGCTGCCCAAGTTCGATGCGCAGATGGCCCTCGACGCGCACGCGCGCCGACCAGTGACCTTCTTCGTGGGTGTCCCGCCCATGTTCGAGCGCATCTTGGCGCGCGCGAAAGAGACGGGCGCGGATCTGTCCTCCATTCGATACTCGGTGGCCGGTGCCATGCCACTGTCGACCACGCTCGCGGACGACTGGGAGGCCACCACGGGCGGCCTTATCGTCGAGGGCTACGGCCTATCCGAAACCGCGCCCGTCCTGACGGGCGCTCCCCTGTCCGCCAAGCGCCGCCACGGCGTGCTCGGCGTCCCCTTCCCCTCCACGCAGCTGCGACTCGTCTCCCTGGAGGACGACACGCAGGACGTCGAGGACGGCCAGCCCGGCGAGATCATCGTGCGCGGGCCACAGGTCTTCGGCGGGTACCTCAACGCGCCCGAGGAAACCGCGCGCGTCTTCACCTCCGAGGGCTGGTTCAAGACCGGCGACATCGGCGTTAACCGCGATGGGTTCATCTCGATGGCCGATCGGAAGAAGGAGCTGATCCTGTCGGGCGGCTTCAACGTCTATCCCTCCCAGGTCGAGGAGGCGATCCGCTCCCTGCCCGGCGTCGCGGATGTCGCCGTCGTGGGCGTGCCTGTGGCTGACGCCACCGAAGAGGTCACCGCTGCGATCATCCTGGAAGAGGGGGCCCAGCGCCTCACCCTGGAGCAGGTGCGCAACTGGGCCGAAAAGTCCATCGCCCACTACGCCCTGCCCCGCCAGATCGTGTTCATCGCCGAGCTACCCCGCAACCAGATGGGCAAGATCTTGCGCCGCAAGGTCGCCCAGGTCGTGCGCGAGAAGCTCGGGCGCTGAGTGAGCGTCAACGGCCCAAACGCCTCGTCAGTTCGTCGACCGCTGCCTTCGTCTGGTTAATCGCCTCACTGAGAGGAATTCGTAACCGCAGGCGTTCACGCTGCGTGGTTGCGTGCCGCTTCCACTGGGCACGCAGTCGATCCTGCCTGCTCTGGCACTCAAGCAAGCGCTCAATCAACTCCACCACATCCGAGCTCCGACACACAACCGGATCCGGATAGAAGCCAACAAGACGAGCAATACGAGCCAAGCGGATTCGCGCCATGATGTCCTCGGTCAGGTGAGTCAGCGAGCGCTGATCAAGAGCATCGAAAGCCAGCGCGGACAGGAACGCCTTCCCGTGCTCCGTGCGCCGCCACAAAGCGATGCTGCTGTCCACTTCCATGCTGTCGACGTTCAACCCCGTCGCGCGCTTTCGGCGCGACGTCAGAGCTGCCGACAGACAGACGTCGCCGCGGGTGTTCTCCTGGATCAGGAGTGATGGATGCGGAAAACAGCCGTGCACAAGAGCGGCAGTCGACTCGAATGCGCGCGTCTTGCCGAGGGAGGCCCGCACGAACAACACCGCATCGATACGACGATCCATCGCAGCTGTCGCGGGGATACGAGTTGTGCTCTCCTGCGCGACTCCCAGGAGAGTCAGCCCCTCGATCTTGCGCAGACCCTCGCGCTGCGTGCGTGTCAGGTCCGCCTCACGCAGCAGCACATGTGTGGGAATCGTGCGCTCGAAGCGACGTACGCAGGGTGGCAGGGCTAGTGTCGATGCCCAGTCGATGGAGCTCACAGGAGCACCACAAAGCTCACTAGGGAGAAGTCCGCCTCTGACAAGGCTCCCTGGGCAATCGCTCCCGGTGTGAACAGCGATTCCAGGGTCGCTTCTTCTCCCTGCCTGATTGCCGCTGCGACAGCCCGAGTCAGCAGCGCCGAGTACTCGCTCATGTCCTCACCATCACGTGTGGCTCGATTGAAGTGCGCACACAGTGAGGCCAGTGGCTCATGGTGTCCCTCGCACAGTTGCCTGAGCAGGTCCAGGGAACGCGTTGGGTGGGACAGTATCGGTGCGTCCGTCGCGTCCCACGGCACGTAAACTAGAGACAGCGGCTCGGTTGCTCGGCTAGTACCATCGGTGCCTTCACGGCGTTCAAGGCAGAAAATCACTCCCGGGCTCATCTGACCGCGCAGGTCATCCGGGATCGACACGACCGCATGCAAACCCGTCGCCGCGCCTTCCAGTGTGCCCGGGTTCGCGTTCATGTAGCGCTCCAACTCGATTCGGAAATCATCCAACGCGAAATCCGTGATCGACATTCCTCGCCGCATGTCTTCGAGGTCGAGGGTCTCGCTGCGCAGCGTGCGCAACTGATCCGAGCGATACTCCAGGTCGTTCATGTCCTCCGAGGGGGTGAGTAGATTCTCCTCACCGGAGGCGCTCGCATCGCCCAGAGCCATGCGTGACTTCACACGCGACTCAAGCTTGATGTAGGACTCCAGGTCGACGTCCGGCCAGAAGGTCACCATCTGAATGTGCTTGTTCGTCGAACCCAGGCGGTCGACGCGGCCGAAGCGCTGCACGATGCGCACCGGGTTCCAGTGCACGTCGTAATTGATCACGCAATCGCAGTCCTGGAGGTTCTGCCCCTCCGAAATGCAATCCGTTGCGAAGACAATATCGATCTCGCCCTCACGGTCCGCGAGAGCATTGGTTTCCTTCGAACGTGGCGAGAAACGGCCGAGGATATCCTCGAAGCCACCTCGCGCCCGCCGCTTCCCAGCGACGCGGTTGCGGGTGCCCGTCACCTGGGCGCACGTCAGGCCATGGGTCCGGAGCAGATCCGCTGCCAACTGGTCGTACAGGTAGGTCGCGGTGTCAGCGAAGGCGCTGAAAATGAGTAATTTTCTGTTACCCGGATTGATCTGTCCTGCTCCGGTCTTCTCCGCGATCAGCGTCCTCAACGCGCCGAGCTTGGCATCCCGATCGGGGGTCACCGCGCGGGCGTAACCGATGAGCTCGTCGAGGATCTCGATGTCGCGTGTCAGGTCTGCGGACAGAGCCTCGCGATCCACGTCGCGCAAGTCGACGCGCACCTGCGCCCCGACCTCGAACATCTCAGCATCCCGATCATCGAGGCCGTCCTCGAGCCCCTCGATTCCGTAACCCACCGCTACGGAACCGAGGGACCCGCGGGTATTGCTCGCCTCAAGCGCCGCGAGTCGATCCAGGATGTCGGCGCAAGAATTGCGCACGCGGCCCAGCGTCGAACGAAAGGCGCTCACGGAGGACTCCATGCGTTTGAGGAGGTTGACACGCATCAGCACGGCAACCGCGTTTGTCCGATGCAATTCACTGCCGAAGTCGTTGCCGAAGCCCTCGCGGTAGTCGGCCTCGTAGGTCGGCCGAGCGTCCTCGCGCACATAGGACAGAAGCTGATACTGGGCGAACGTCAGGTCGCTGATCATGTCGTAGAGCGCCCCGATAGGAGGCAGCTCGCCGCGTACGTCGATGGGCTCCTGGACGTTGCGTGGAGCGAGGCGGGTGGGGAATGTCCCCGTCTGCGTGCCGTAGTATTTCGCTATGTGCTTTCGGCTACGCGCAATTGTCAGCGCATCGAGAAGCCGGAAATAGTCAGCGTTAACGTACTCGGCGAAACTCTGGGTCGTGTGACGTCCATGCGCCTGCGAACTCCACAGATTGAAGCGTTTTTGTGCCAGCCGCATCACCGAGTCAATGGACGTGATGCCGTCGGTCTTCTCGAGGTAGTCATCGCGCCCCTCCGTGATGAGCTCGATTTGGTTACGCAGGTCGGTGAGGCGATTGTTGATCGGGGTCGCCGACAGCATGAGCACCTTCGTGCGTCCGTTGGCCCGGATCACCTCGTTCATCAGGCGCGTGTAGCGATTCGTGCTCGCCCCGGTCGCGCTCCTGTTGCGGAAGTTGTGGCTCTCGTCGATGACCACCAGATCGAATGTCCCCCACTGCAGGTGTTCCAGGTCGGTGTCCCCGCTCTTCCCACGGCGGCGCGACAGGTCCGTGTGGTTCAACACCTTGTAGGCGAATCGGTCCTTAGCCAGGGGATTACGTTCATCGCTCGCCTGCGTCCATAGCGTCCAGTTCTCACGCAGGCGCTTGGGGCACAGTACCAGGACGTTCTTGTTGAGCTGCTGGTAGTACTTGATGACGGCGAGTGCTTCGAACGTCTTGCCCAGGCCGACGCTGTCGGCGATGATGCAGCCGTTGTACTTTTCCAACTTACGGATCGCCCCAATGACGGCGTCTTTCTGGAAATCATAGAGCTTGCCCCAGATCACCGACTCGAAAAAGCCGGTGTCTTCACGCGGGTTGTGGTCCTGGTTCTCCTGGAGGAAACGCCGGAAGATGTGGTAGAGGGTCAGGAAATAGATGAACTCTGGGGCATTGTCTGTGTGCAGCGCCTCGACCTTCGAAGCGACCTGCTCGGTGACGTCGCAGGTCTTAGCGTCGTCGGCCCACACGGACTCAAATTGCGCCATGAGGAATTCGACCGGCGCCTTGGCCTCATCCCCCGCACAATGGGTGATCATCGTCAGCGTGTCCGGGCGGCGTTCAACTCCCAGTCCCTCCAGGGTGAAGGTGGCGCCCTGTCCCGAAAACAAATGGGGACTCACAGCGGAATCCTCGACGATGTAACTGGGCGTCAACTGAAGCATGTGCTCGCGCTGCACGGAGCGCAGCGTGACCTTCTCCCTCAGCCAGGACGCACACGCCCGCGCGAGAGCGCGCTGGTTGAGCTTGTTGTGCAACGACAGTTCCAGGGCCGAGTCAGCGAGCGCTTTTTCTCTCTCACCCTGCGCACGTTGCGCGATATCAGACTCCGGCGCCCCCGCGACCCGTCCCATGTCTTGAATAAACGTCGGTTCACTGAACAGAAAACGCACGGAGTCGAGGCGTTCAAGCTCCTTCATGCCGTGACTCACACTAGGTTACCGGAACAGCATGCGGAAAGGAACGCACAACACAGAGGCTCCTTGCGCAGGAGAACGAGACACGCAAGAACAGTGACCGCAGGGGTACATACCAGTGTCCCCGGAACCGAGCGGTTCCGGGGACACTGTGCGTAAAAGCGTCTCAGATGTTGAAGCCGATCGCACGAAGCTGCTCGCGGCCGTCCGGCGTGATGCGGTCGGGGCCCCACGGCGGCATCCACACCCAGTTGATCTGCACGTCATCGGTGACGCCCGAGAGGATCGTGTGCGCTTGGCGCTCGATCACGTCGGTCAGCGGGCACGCGGCCGAGGTCAGCGTCATGTCAAGACGCACCTGGTTCTCAGTACCGATAACGACGCCGTACACAAGGCCCAGGTCGACGATGTTGATGCCCAGCTCGGGATCGATGACGTCCTTGAGGGCCTCCAGCACGTTGTCTGCCGACAGGGTGCCCTGTTCGATGACGTCGGTGCCGTCAATCTGGCGGGTGGCAGCGGCGCCTTCCACGGCCTCGTTCGAAGCGGGGACGGCGAAACGCTGCTCGACGGGCTCAGACTGAGCCATCGGGTTGCTCATAACTGTTCCTTTACTGCTCGGCGGGCTCGCCCGCGGTGGAAATATCGATACCGGACTTGGCCATCGCGTCGCGCAGGGCGTACCAGCCCAACAGCGCGCACTTGACGCGGTTGGCGAATTGCGACGTGGACTCCAGGGCGGCCGCGTCTCCCAGCTCGTCGAGGATCTCATCGTCGACGCCCAGGTTGCGCGAATGCATCATGACTTCCATATCGCGGTACAGGCGACCGATCTCCTCGGCCGACTTACCCGCAGTCAGGTCGGTCATCATGGACAGCGAGGCGCGCGAAATCGAGCAGCCGTCGCCGTCCCACGCCAGGGTGGCCAGCGTGTCGCCGTCGAGCGTGACGCCCAGGGTGACCTCGTCGCCGCAGGTCGGGTTGACCTGATGCGAGGAAGCCTCCAGGCCCGAGGGGTCTCCCTCCCCGTGCTTTTCGCGCGCGTGATCCAGGATCACCTGCTGATACAACTGGTCAAGACTGCCCATAGCTACCTTTCCGAACGGTTCCGACGACTCCGCACAATTCTAGCGGCCGAAGAAGGTTCGCACCTTCGACAGGCCATCCACCAGACGCTCAATCTCTTCGGGAGTCGTTGTGGGCGCCACCGACGCACGGGCAGAGGAACGAACCTGGAAGAAGGTATGCAACGGGATCGCGCAGTGGTGTCCGACGCGCACAGCGACGTCCACCGAGTCCATGAACTGGCCGACGTCGTGGGGGTGTACCCCGTCGACGGCGAAGGCCACGACGCCGATGCGATCCACGTCCGTGTCGGGGCCGAGGACTGTGATGCCTTCGATCGACGAGATGCCCTCGAGCATCATGCGCGTGAGCGCATGCTCGTGGGCCTCGACGCGGGCCATGTCGAGCCCCGCCATATAGTCCACGGCGCGGGCCCACGCGGCGATCTGCGCGACGGGCTGGGAACCGGCCTCGAAGCGCTCGGGGGGAGCCATGAAGGTCGAGCTCTCCATCGTCACCCACTCAATCATTGAACCGCCCGTCAGGACGGGGGGCATGGCTTCGAGCAGGGCCCTCCTCCCCCACAGCGCGCCCGCGCCCGTGGGGCCGAGCATCTTGTGCGACGAAAAGACCGCGAAGTCCACGTCGAGGGCGGACAGGTCGAGGGGCATGTGGGCGCTGGACTGGCAGGTGTCCAGCAGGATGAGCGCGCCGACGGAGCGCGCCGCCGCGGTGATCGCGGCGACCGGGGAGACGGCACCCGTCACGTTTGAGACGTGCGTGAAGGCCACGAGGCGCGTGTTCGGCGTGATGACCGAGAGGGTCTCCAAGTCGATGCGGCCGTCCGGGGTCAGGTCGAGCCAGGCCAGCTCGGCACCCGTGCGCTCGCACAGCTGCTGCCAGGGCACGATGTTCGCGTGGTGCTCGGCTCGGGTGCACACGATGCGGTCGCCCGGGCCCACGCGCAGAGCGGCCGACTCGGAGCCTCCCATCCCCTGCGATGCGTGTCCCATGGACAGGGCGACCAGGTTGATGGCCTCGGTCGCGTTCTTCGTCCACACGATCTCAGTCGGGGACACGCCCACGAACGAGGCCAGGGTCCCCCGAGCGCTCTCGAAGGCGTCGGTCGCCTCGTCGCCCAGCAGGTGCGTGCCACGGTGGACCGCGCCGTTGGAACGCCGGTAGAAGTCGGCCTCAGCATCGATGACACTGGCCGGCTTTTGGGAGGTCGCTGACGCGTCAAGGTAGGCAATGGGCGCGCCGCCACGCCCGACGCGACTCAAAATCGGGAAGTCCGATCGGATCGCGTCGAGCTCGGCGGCGGTGAAATCCATAGGCACGGGTATCAGAGGCCCAGGTACTTGTCGTAGCCGTTCTCTTCGAGCTCGTCGGCCAGCTCGGGGCCGCCCTGAGCGGCGACGCGGCCATCAACGAACACGTGAACGTGGCTGGGCTTGATGTAGCGCAGGATGCGGGTGTAGTGCGTGATCAGCATGACGCCGCAGCCGGTCTCGCCGTGGACGCGGTTGGGAGAAACCGACGTTGACGTCGCGCTCAGCGAAGTCGGGATCCATGCGCAGGTTCTCCATGGAGCTCTTCATCTCCTTGACCCACGTGCGCAGGGCGGGGGCCTGGCCGTCAATCGCGGTCTTGGCGGTGCGCAGGAAGTTGGAGACGGACACGCCCGCGACCTCGACGGGGTACTGCATGGCCAGGAAGAGGCCAGCCTTGGCGCGCTCGTCGACGCTCATCTCGGTGATGAGCTGGTCGTCGAGCCACGCCTCGCCCGAGGTGATCTCGTAGTCGGGGTGACCGGCCAGGGCGTAGGCCATGGTGGACTTACCGGAGCCGTTGGGGCCCATGATGGCGTGGATTTCGCCGGAGTTGATGGTGAGGTTCACGCCCTTGAGGATCTCCTTGGGGCCCTCGGCGGTCTCGACGGAGACGTGCAGGTCCTTAATGCGCAGAGTCGACATGTGTATTCCTTAAAGCTCAGTTGTTACGGGACTTGGCCAGCTCGGCCTCGACGGTTGCCATGAGGTG
>QWBZ01001173.1_pt1 | contig 11371 bp, 7 predicted proteins | sample 1972441 | NCBI WGS metagenome assembly QWBZ01 (sample SAMN09866721, study PRJNA288562) | Human oral metagenome isolate term6_saliva, whole genome shotgun sequencing... | isolation source: mouth | host: Homo sapiens | place: USA: California
GTTGTGAAAGCTGGTTTTGCGCAACGTCGTAAAACATTTTCCAATACCATGAAAACAACGGGCTTATCAAAAGATAGAATCGAAGAGCTATTAGCAAAAGCAAATATTGACGGTCAACGGAGAGGAGAGACCTTTACTCTTCAAGAATTTGCCGACGTAGCTAATGCATGGGCCTCTTTAATTAAATAGTATAATGCCAAAAGAGATTATTAGATTGAGAGTATATCAATCTAATAATCTCTTTTTATGGTAATAAGTTTTTCATAAAAAAGGACCCGAATGGGTCCTTTTTATTAGTACAAGAAGCCTGCCATTGTTGTAATGAGGAAGGCGTTTGCAAAGTCAATTAAGAATGCACCTACCAAAGAAACTACGAGCCATGCACGAGGGGATGGACCGTGTTTGCCTGCCAAGGATAACATGTTAACCAACGCATTTGGTGTAGCACCTAGACCGAAGCCGATGGCACCAGCGCCAAGCATAACTAAGGACAATGCTACGTTAGATACTGCGTCAAGTGCAGAATCGTTGATTTTGTAAGCTTTAGTAAAGTCACCTACGTTACGAATTACAGCTGCACAAATCATAGCGCCGATGTATGCAGGTAGTGGAGTAAGAACGGATAAACCAGCACTTACGATAGTACCGATACCAAGTGCAAGACCAATCCACATACAAATAGTTAAAAGATCTTGAGAGTTGAATTGTTTGCCTCCGATTTCAACGTGAGCTTCGCTCATGTCGATACCGTCATCTTCAAATAATTCAGGATTTTGGTAAGGTGTTTTTACTTTGTGCATTTTAATAATGCGCTCACCTACAGGAGCACCTAAGACTGTACCAGCAACCATACCGAATGTTGCGGCTGCAACTGCAGCAGATGCTGTACCAGGGATGCCAAGTAATTGTTCGTAATACGGACCGAAGGCACCAGCTGTACCAAGACCGCCGATCATGGATACGGAACCTGCCATGATGCCGATGATTGGTTCAATGCCCAACGCTTTAGCAATCATAATGCCTGCAGTATTTTGTACTACAATCCACACTGCGCAAGCTAGGAAGAAGAAGATAATAAAAACGCCGCCTTTTTTGAGGACTTTCAAGGAAGCCATCAAACCGATAGTAGTAAAGAAAGCGAGCATTAAGAATGTTTGTAGAGAGCCTTCAAATGTAATGTTTAAAATCTTGTAATAAGAAAGAATAGCAGTTAAAAATGCAAATGGAAGGGCCCCTACAGCAGGTGCAGGCATACACATTCTTTGTAAAAATTGTGAATGTTTGTTAATCCAAGTACCTATGAACAAGGTAATAACAGCGAGACCTACGGTTTGGATCATGGACAGTTTTAATGTCCATACATTGTTGACTAAGGCTAAGTCAATTAGTGGCATAAAATCACTCCTTTAAAAAAATAAACCTATATTTTATGGTATCATGAATGGTTGAAAAATACTATAGAATATACACTGTATAAAAATCTTATATATTTTCTTTACAACACTCACAACAACATTAAAACCTATACTTATATGTATATAATATGTATATAACTATTTATAATTATATACATAGCATACATGATATGTCAAAAAGTAATATCATAAATTACTTACCTACATAATCATATTATATGTATTCGACTTAAATCTGTGATTTTCCTCCTACATATAAAAAAATAAACTGGAATATATTTCTTAAATTCATAATTCTATGAAATATATTCCAGTTTTAAATTTTAAAAGTATTATATAGTCTTATTTTGCCTAGTTTCTTGAATTCATATGGGGCAAATTTAACCCGTATATACATATAAGGGTATAACTAAAATGTATATTCTAATACATAAAATAATTAGAAGTTATAGCGGTTATAGCTGTTATAGATTGTATTAGCATTGTAGAAAATATATGTATTATAGTTAGTTTAAGCGTTATAGCTCATGATGTAGTTTAGGCGTAGTTAAGAAGGTAACATCTGGATTACGCTCTTGTACCCAACCCATTTGCCATTCGTTGGAAATGAGAACTACCGTGCGATCGCGATTATCTTTTACAATCATCGCATTATCAACACCTTTCAAGGATGCAATATCTACTTCCCCGTCAATCCAGCGAGCTACACTGTATGGCAATGTATGATTTAGTAAATCTACACCATATTCGTTTTTGAGGCGATATTCTAATACTTCAAATTGAAGCATACCAACGGCGCCAACTACGAAGGAGTCAAGGGCACCTGGTTGTTCAAAGATTTGAACAGCACCTTCTTGAGCCAATTGAGTCATACCCTTTTGGAATTGTTTACGCTTCATCGTATCTTTTGGAGATACGCGAGCAAAGAATTCCGGTGGGAATACAGGGAAGTCACCGAAGGTTACTTTGTGCTTTTGTGTGCATAGTGTGTCGCCTACGCCCATTGTACCAGCATCAAAAACACCGATAATATCGCCAGGATATGCATCCTCCACGATAGTACGTTCTGTAGCTAAGAATTGTTGAGGTTGAGATAGGCGAATCGTTTTGTTGGATTGTCGATGTAATACGGACATGCCTTTTTCAAATTTGCCAGAGCAGATACGCATGAATACGATGCGATCATGGTGGTTAGGGTCCATATTAGCTTGGATTTTAAATACTAAGGCGGAGAAGTCTTCGCTAGTAGGTTGTACTATTTCTTCTACAGCTTGACGTGGAGCAGGGGATGGCGCCAATTCTAAGAATTTTTCTAAGAATGGTTTTACCCCAAAGTTTGTCATAGCAGAGCCGAAGAACATTGGCGTTAATTCACCGGCACGAACCTTATCAAAGTCAAATGGATCGCCTGCAACGTCAAGCAACTCAATATCATCAAGCAAGGCTTGATATACATCATCGCCTAATAACTCTTTCATGCGAGGATCAGTTAAAGCACCTTTTTCAGAGGCTAGTTTTTCTTGACCATGTGTTTCATCTTTTGCAAAGAGCTCGATAGTTTCATGTTCTCTATCGTATACACCTTTGTACTCGCCATTGATACCAATAGGCCAGTTCATAGGGCATGTACGAATGCCAAGAACATTTTCGATTTCTTCCATCAAGTCAAATGGACTACGACCAAAATGGTCAATTTTGTTTACAAACGTAAAGATAGGAATGCCGCGCTCTTTAGATACGGCAAATAGTTTTTTCGTCTGTGCTTCCACGCCTTTTGCTACGTCAATAAGCATGACAGCGCTATCAGCAGCCATCAATGTACGGTATGTATCTTCAGAGAAGTCCTGGTGACCAGGCGTGTCGAGGATGTTTACGCGACAACCGTCATAGTCAAATTGCAACACGGAACTCGTTACGGAAATACCACGTTGTTTTTCGATTTCCATCCAGTCAGATACAGCGTGTTTTGCAGTTTTACGAGACTTTACGGAACCCGCTAAGTGGATGGCACCACCGTATAATAGTAATTTTTCTGTTAATGTTGTTTTACCCGCATCCGGGTGAGATATGATAGCAAACGTACGACGACGTTGTACTTCTTCTAAAAATGTCATGGTTCACCTCTATTAGTATGTTTGTATAAGTAGATATATATTACCGTTCTACTTTTACAGTCTATATCGTAAAAATTATACATGATTTTTCTAGTTATGACCACTAAATTGTAGTATAATGAGATTTCATAGAACGGCTTGGGGATTAGCCGTTATCTTCATGTTAAGGAGGGGGACCATGCGGTTATTTATTGCAGAAAAGCCATCCATGGCTCGCGAAATTAGTAAATGCTTGCCAGAAAATAAAAATATCCAAAAGCGGAATGGCTATTTTATCCAAGGTGATGATGTAGTGACTTGGGTGGTTGGTCACGTATTACATCAAGCAGAACCAGGCGATTACGACGATAAATATATTCGTTGGCGCCCTCAAGATTTGCCGATTGTGCCAGATGAGTGGAAACTACTCGTTACAGATAGCAGTCGCCAACAGTTTGAGACGGTAAAAGACCTGATCGGTAAAGCGGATATTATCGTAAATGCAGGTGACCCGGACAGGGAAGGGCAACTTTTAGTTGACGAAGTATTGTACTATGTCGGTAATACAAAGCCAGTACAGCGAATTTTACTAAATGCGCTCGATGAAAAATCTATTCGTTCTGCTCTTAATGATTTACGAGATAATAAGGACTTTCATAATTTATATCAATCGGCATTGGCAAGAGCTCGTGCAGATTGGCTTATCGGTATGAATTTATCTCGCGCTTATACTTTAGCTGAACGTTATAAGGGCAATAAGGTGACATTGCCTATAGGGCGAGTTAAGACCCCTACCTTGGCGCTTGTGGTACGTAGAGAACGAGAGTTAGCTGCATTTAAGCCAGTAGACTATTTTACTGTGAAAGTTTTGTATAACCATCCTAATGGTGTATTCTGGGCTACATGGCAACCTACAGATGAGCAGAAAGGCTTAGATCCTGATGGTCGTCTCATTAATAAGGCTATAGCTGATGCATTAGTTGAACAGTTAAAAGATGGTCCAGATGGCATTATTAAGGCTGTTACTAAATCCAAGAAGAAAGATGCACAGCGGCTACCATTATCCTTGTCATCCTTACAGGTATTGGCCGGTAAAGCCTTTTCCTATGATCCGCAAACTGTGCTTGATACGGCACAGAAATTATACGAAAAGAAATTGACCACCTATCCTCGTTCTGATTGTGAATATTTACCACCGAATCAATATGGTGACCGCAATGCGATCCTCAATAATTTACAGAATGCAGGTGATGAGCGGTTAGCACAGTGGGCTAGTGATGCTGATCGCTCTATTAAGAGCCGCGCTTGGAATGAAAAGAAAATTACGGCCCATCATGCTATTATTCCGACTACGGTTGCTTGTAATATAAATAGCTTGACTCGTGAGGAACGAAATATTTACTTCCTCATCAGCCAAGCTTATATTGCTCAGTTTTATGGAGAGCATGTTTATGAGCAAACTAAAATTGTAGTAGAGCAGTGTAAAGAAGAGTTTGTTGCTAATGGTCGTGTGGTTATTGAAGAAGGCTGGAAGATCCTATATAAACGACAAAAGTCTAAGTCTACAACAGATAATGAGGAGCCGGATTTAACCGATGAACGTGGGGCCGAATCAGATCCTAAAAAAGAGGTTCCTGAAGAGGCAGATCACTTGCCGGCCGTTAAAAAGAACGACACTGTTTTATTTACGGACTCCTCTGTAGAGGCGAAGCAAACAAAGCCACCATCTCGCTTTACGCCGTCTACTTTGTTACAAGCAATGAAGGAAATTCACAAGTTTGTAAAAAACGAAGATTTGAAAAAGCAATTAAAAGCGGTGTCTGGTATTGGTACGGAGGCGACTCGTGCTAATATTATTGACGAGCTCATCAGTCGTGGATTTATGAAAACATCGGGAAAGAAGCAAGTTCTATCACCAACTGAAACGGGCTATCTCTTAGTTGATGCATTGCCTGATGAACTGTTATATCCTGATGAAACGGCTGTATGGGAGGAACGATTGGCGCTCATGAGTGAAGGTGAGGATAAATTAGATTCTTTCTTGTCTGATCAGATTAAGTTTTTGAAACATTTGATTGATAAACTGGGCTTTGATAAACAAGGTAGTCCTGGTCAGATGATGCCAAATGTGGTTCGCACGATAACGAATCAAAATCGGAAACGCCCTATGGATAATACTGACGTTGATGTATCTTCCTTGCCTGTTTGTCCGAAGTGTAATAAGGGCCATTTGCAACAGCGAAATGGCAAATTTGGCGCCTTTTTAGGCTGTACCAATTATCCTGCATGTAAGCATACGCAACCTGTTGAAGGTGTGAATCCTAATGGTGAAAGTAATATTGAAATATCTGATGACGATAAACAATATAAATGTCCGCGATGTAAACAAGGTTATTTTGTAAAGCAAGAGGTGAGAGGTCGAGTAAACTGGATTTGTAGTAATCGATCTCAATGTAAAACTCAGTGCTCCGATGTAGATGGAGTACCAAGTATTTACGTGAATAAGTAAATATTAATCTATTATAGTTAAATATATACTAATATAGAAACTACTAATGTAGTTTGATAATTAAAAGACGCGTACAGCTATGCTGTGCGCGTCTTTTGGTTGATATATTCTTTGAAGAGAAATAATATCTTAATTTACTAAACAATCAATATATATGCTGTATTATCTACGTTTGCCACGACGTCCTGTTTGAGACGTAGCTGTGCGGCGTTGGCGTGTGTTGGAACCCTTATGACCACGTGCTTTGTGGGCCTTAGCCTTAGTAGCTTGGTAAGAGCTACTTACTTTAGGTTTACTTGTTGCTTTTGAACGTTTTGGTGCAGCACTTGCGTTACCCTTAGTTTTGATTTGACCATCTTTAGTATATTTAGTAAGCGTTGCTTGAATGGCACGCTCGATGCGTCGCAACCAAGATTCATCTTGTGGTGTTGCAAAGGTTACGGCCACACCAGAATTACCAGCGCGACCAGTACGGCCAATACGATGGATGTAGTAATCTACATCGCGAGGTACATCGTAGTTATATACATGAGTAATACCTTCAATATCGATACCACGAGCTGCAATATCTGTAGCAACTAAGATTTGTGTTTTCGCTTTAGCAAAGTCTCGCAAAATTTGTGTACGACGGCCTTGTGTTAAGTCGCCGTGCATTTCTGCTATGTTAAGACCAGCTGCAGTCAATTCATAGGATAAACGAACGGCACCTTCTCGTTTATTACAGAAAACGATGGCTAAGAATGGATTATCTTCTTCGATCATTTTGATGAGACGTTCTGTTTTCTCTTCAGGGTTCATCATATACACTCGTTGATCAATCGATTCAAGGGTAACATGTTTACCTTCAGCTGTAACAGAAACTGGCTTAGACATATATGCCTTTGCAAGGTTACGAATTTTGTCTGGAATCGTTGCAGAGAATAGTAATAGTTGTCTATTCGCATCTGTTTGACTGATGAGACTTTCAATATCAGGCAAGAAACCCATATGAAGCATTTGGTCTGCTTCGTCTAGTACAACACGGCGAATACAATCTAAATGTAAAGAACCTCGTTTCGCGTGATCTAGTAGGCGACCTGGTGTACCTAAAATCACTTGTGGACGACGACCTAGTTGTTGTAATTGGGCTTCAATTGTTTTACCGCCGATAAGAGGTAGGATATCTACGTTTAGAATAGCTCCAATTTCTTTCGCCTCATCTGCGATTTGTTTTATAAGTTCACGTGTAGGTGCAATGATAAGCACTTGTTCTTGATGTACATCTGTATGTACACGCTGAAGAATAGGCAATAAGAAGGCAAGAGTCTTGCCTGTGCCTGTTTGAGCTTTTGCTATAACATCATTCCCTTTAAATACCACAGGAATGGATTGTTCTTGGATTGGCGTGGGCTCCTTGATACCTTGTTTTTGTAGGGCTTGGATAAGCTCATCGCAAACGCCTAAAGTTTTAAAAGATTTCATGGATAGTCCTTTCTATAATACATATTATATTAATTATACCTTATGCACATAGCAGGGGCAAATAATTGAACAGTTATCCCTGCCATTATTATTAGGGAACCATAGACGAATTTTAAATAAAATAGGTGTGAAATTATATTAAAATCACAACTAATTGATAATAAATTGGAAAACAACGATTTAATGAATATTTATGAGAATGAAAAACATTAAAATATAAATATTAAAATAGAGTTTAAAGGGATAAATGAGAATGATTAAGTTATCAGTAATGATAATCTTAGTAATATTTCTTATTTTGTGTTTGTACTATGAATTAATAATGGATAGATAAATGCTATACCCAGTGGGGTTATCTTGAATCATAATAAAATAATATTCATAGTTAATATGAGAAAAAAATATACATATGAGATAGAAAATAACCTTAAATTGATAATAATTGTTGAAATTAATGTTTAATTTGGTATAATAGTTTAAGATATTAATACGCATTCTTATTTGGTGTGGTTAATATGAGGTTGTTAGGTACAAAAAATAAATAGGAGGTGTAATATGGCTATCAAAAAATTGAAAGACATGAAGCCAGGTGAGTCTGGTCTTATTGTTGCTCTACATGGCAGTGGCAATGTTAAACATCGTCTGATTGACATGGGCCTTGTTAAAGGTACAAAAATTCATGTTATGAAGTTTGCCCCTTTGGGTGATCCAGTAGAAGTTAAAGTTAAAAACTTTGAATTAGCACTTCGTACAAGTGAAGCTGGCATGATTGATGTAGAGGTATAATAGGAGGTCTATATGGCAGAAAATAGGCAAATTCGTATTGCCTTAGCAGGTAACCCTAACTGTGGTAAAACTACAATGTTTAACAATATCACAGGGGCGAAGCAACACGTTGGTAACTATGCCGGCGTTACGGTAAAGAAAGAAGGCCATGCTAATTTTAATGGTCGTGATTTATTATTTATTGACTTACCAGGTACGTATAGTTTAACAGCACGTTCATTGGATGAGTTAGTAGCTCGAAATGTAATCGTAAACGATAATCCAGATGTAATCGTAAACGTTCTTGATGCATCTAACTTAGAACGTAACTTGTATTTAGCGGCACAACTGTTGGAACTTGAAAAGCCAATGGTTATTGCTCTAAACATGTCTGACGTTGCTGAAGAAATGGGCATCAAATACGACTTTAAAAAAATGGCTGAATTAACAGGCGCTACAATCGTTAGTACAGTAGGTCGTACAAACATTGGTACAAAAGAGTTGTTAGAAGCAACAATTAGCGTAGCTGCTTCTCAAAAAGCGCCTGGTGTAACAGTTAATTATGGTGATTTATTAGAAGGCAAAATTGCTGAACTAGTAGCAGCACTTGAAGAAGCTGGTACAGTAACGTATCCACTACGTTGGATCGCTATTAAATTATTAGAAAACGATCCAGATGTGGTGGAAAAAGTTAAAGGCTTTGCGAATACAGAGGCAGTTTTACAAAAGGCAGCTGCTATCCGTGAAGAAATCAAAGATCAAGTTGATCTTGATATAGTATTCCAAGAATATCGTCATCGTTATGCTGTTGAAGTATATAACCAATCTTTAACACAAGCTCCAAAAGAAATAGAAACACGCTCCGATCGTTATGATAAAATCTTAACACACCGTATTTGGGGCTTACCAATCTTCATGATTGTTATGTACCTATTGTTTGCGTTCGTAAACATCGTAGGTGGTATTCCTCAAGGTTGGATTGAAGATGGCTTTGCTGCATTACAAGCTTATGCAGTTCAAAATATTCCAGAAGGTCAATTACAGTCCCTTGTATCTGACGGTATTATCGCCGGTGTAGGTGCCGTACTTTCCTTCTTACCATTGATTCTATTGCTATTCCTTGGTATTTCCTTCTTGGAAGATACTGGTTATATGGCCCGTGCAGCCTTCGTTATCGACCGCGTAATGCGCGCTTGTGGTTTGCATGGTAAATCCTTTATTCCTTTATTATTAGGCTTTGGCTGTTCCGTACCATCCGTAATGGGCGCTCGCATCCTTGATAACTATAAGGATCGAATGGTTACAATTTTGATTACACCATTCATGAGCTGTTCTGCTCGTTTACCTGTATACATCTTATTTGCTAATGCGTTCTTCCCAAATGGATGGGATAGTACATTAGTTGTATTCTCTGTATACTTCTTAGGTATTATCTTTGGTGTTATCTTTGCGAAAATCTTCCGTAAATTCATTTTCTCTGGTGAGGCTGAACCATTTGTAATGGAATTACCTCCTTACCACTTGCCTACATTGAAAGCAACTTGGTTACATATGTATGAACGTGCTAAATTGTACATTATTAAAGCCGGTACTTTCATCATGGCAGCATCCATCTTGATTTGGTTTATCACTGCATACCCTATGGATGTAGAATACTCCAAAGATTACGATGCAATGAAAGAACAAGTTGCTCAAGCGTACGAAGTAAAAGATGCAGCTACATTAGCACAATTTGGCATTACTGCAGATGACCAAAAAGAAGCAGTAGATAAAATTGTTGAAGATATGAAATCTACTGTACAAGATGCTACTGATGCTGCTAAGCAAGCAGGAGAAGATGAACCTGAAGTAGCAGTAGAAGCTGATTCTGCAGCGCCTGAATTATTCAATGATATTAAAGATAAAAATAAAGACTTGTTCCCAGCAGCATGGGCAATGTATAAAAACAGTGCTAACTTAGATGCTGAAAATGACAAAATTGGTAAAGAACAAGCTGCGGAAAAAATTGAACAATCCTATGCAGCATCCTTTGGTAAAGCCATCAACCCAGTGCTAGAACCATTGGGGTTTGATTGGAAAATGGGCCTATCATTAGTAGCTGGTTTAGCGGCTAAAGAGGTTGTTATCTCTACATTAGGTACTATTTACGCTGTTGGTGGCGATGATCAAAATCCAGCACCGTTGACTGAGTACCTACAAAATGACCCTCATTTCACACCGTTAATTGGTTTGACAATGATGTTGTTTATCTTAATTTACCCACCTTGTTTGGCAACATTAGCTGTTATTAAACGTGAAACAGGTTCTTGGAAATGGGTTGCTTTCATGTTCTTCTATGAAAACGCATTTGCTTGGACTGCTTGTTTCATCTTCTACAATGTGGGCCGTGCATTAGGTTTCTAATTCGTGAGTCGTTAAATACAGTATTTTAGCCACTTTATAGGTAGTTGAAAGAACTGCATTGAAGAATTGCGATTTAGTTATAGTTAATTTAAAAAAAATACTTGCTAATTATCAATATTCGTGGTTAAATGATAATGAGAAAAGGGGAATATCCTTTAGATATTGCTTTTATCTTATTTATCACTAAGACAGATATTGTGATTTAGTTGATATTGAGAAAGAGGCAAAATAATGGATAATCTTATTATAGGACTCATAGTTGTTCTAGCTCTAGCTTATATTGGTTCTAAAATGTTTAAACAAGTAGGCGGTAAAGGTGGCTGTGGCTGTGGCGACGGTGGATCTGACTCCGGTAAATCATCTGGCTGTGGTGGAAACTGCAGTTGTGACGGTTCCAATAAAGCATTAGGCATTAAACGTGCTGATAAGTAATCAGAACAACACTCAAGTTTTTGGAAGAGAAGAGGAGTCTCTATAATGGCTTCTCTTTTCAAATATAGTATTTAAATTTTTTATCATATTTAGTAGAAAGGAATGTTATCATGTTCAACATCGATCAAAAAAATCTTAAAAACGCTAACTTATTCGCAGCAGGTCTTGCATTGGGTACTGTAGGTCTTAAAGTTTTAACTTCTAAAGACGCTAAAAAAGTATATGCTGGTATCGTAGCAGCTGGCCTTCGCGCTAAAGAAACTGTATTAGAAACAGCTGAAAAAGTACAAGCA
>QWBZ01000645.1_pt1 | contig 11325 bp, 9 predicted proteins | sample 1972441 | NCBI WGS metagenome assembly QWBZ01 (sample SAMN09866721, study PRJNA288562) | Human oral metagenome isolate term6_saliva, whole genome shotgun sequencing... | isolation source: mouth | host: Homo sapiens | place: USA: California
TGTGAAGTAATGAATATAATTGGAGATGTGGACGGAAAGAAAGTAATTCTTGTAGATGATATGATAGATACTGCAGGAACTATATGCAATGCTGCAAAAGCCCTTATAGAAAGAGGTGCAGTAAAAGTATATGCATGTGCGACACATGCTGTATTTTCAGGTCCTGCAATAGAAAGACTGAAGGAATCAGTATTTACAAAAGTTGTTGTAACAGACAGTATTTATCTGTCAGAAGAACAGAGATTTGACAAGCTTAGAGTCCTTTCAGCAAGTGAAATATTTGCTGAAACAATAAAAAGAATAGCAAAGGATGAGCCAATCAGCTATCTTTTTGAAATGCCGTCAGAACAATGTTAAAAATTAATATTTAAAAATGTAAAATAAATAGGAAAGGCATCTTGCTTTTTATTGTTTTTGTATTATAATTATAGTGTAGAGAATTAAATGAATTAGAAATATAACCAGATATAGCAGGTAATTTGGGGGAAACTCTGATTTTTATATGAAAATATATAAATAATTTATTTGAAGGAGCTGGTATTATGACCTTTTCAGAAGCATTTACAATAATAAGAGAAGATGGTGCAAAAGCAATGAGATTGCCTAAATGGAATAACGATGTCAGAGTAAAGGTTCAAAACCTTGATGGAACTTTATGTAACACACACCCTTACTTATATGTAGAAAGCAGATTCGGCAGAGTACCTTGGATTCCAAATTATGTTGAATTATTTGCCAAAGAATGGGAAATAGTTTAGAAAAAATTATGAAGTCACTATCAGAATTATATCTAGATAAGAAATAATTCTGATATGTGACTTTTTATTTAGCCCCTGTCTTGAAAAAACTGCACTTTTTTGTTATACTTTATAAAAAGATAATTAAATTTATAAAATATGTATGATATAAAATTTTTGTTTATAATATTTTCTAAAATTTTATGGAAATTAGAACAAAAAATATAGATTATATGTAAAATATGGAAAGGATGTAGAAAAGATGAAATTAAATTTTAGCTATCAATTTGCAAAAAATTTTGTTAGTGATGAAGAAATAAAACAGATAAAACCATATGTTGAACTGGCAAATGAAGTTCTGACATCTAAAAGTGGGGCAGGAAATGATTTCCTTGGATGGCTGACATTACCGGAAGATTATGATAAGGAAGAATTTGCAAGAATAAAAAAGGCTGCAGAAAAAATAAAATCTGATTCGGAAGTTCTTATTGTAATAGGAATAGGAGGATCATATCTTGGGGCAAAAGCGGCAATTGAATTTTTATCGCACAGTTTTTACAACAATCTGCCTAAGGAAAAAAGAAAAGGGCCTGAAATTTATTTTGCAGGAACGAATATGAGTGGAGTTTACTTGAATCATCTTATAGATTTAGTAGGGGACAGGGATTTTTCAGTAAATGTAATTTCAAAATCCGGAACTACAACTGAACCTGCAATAGCATTCAGAGTGTTCAAGAAAATGCTTGAAGATAAATATGGCAAGGAAGAAGCAGGAAAAAGAATATACGCTACAACAGATAAGGCTAGAGGAGCATTGAAAACATTGGCTGATGCAGAAGGATATGAAACATTTGTTGTACCTGACAATGTTGGAGGAAGATTTTCAGTGCTGACGGCAGTTGGATTATTGCCAATTGCAGCTGCAGGAATAGATATCGATGATTTAATGAAGGGCGCTGCAGATGCTGTAAAAGACTACAGCGGAAAAACACTTGAAGAAAACCAGACTTTACAATATGCGGCAGTAAGAAACATTCTTCTTAGAAAAGGAAAAAATATAGAAATAATGGTAAATTACGAGCCAAGACTTCACTATTTTGCTGAATGGTGGAAACAGCTGTTTGGAGAATCTGAAGGAAAGGATGGAAAAGGACTTTACCCATCTTCTGTAGATTTCTCAGCTGACCTGCATTCTCTTGGTCAATACATTCAGGAAGGACAGAGAATGTTCTTTGAAACAGTAGTTTCAGTGGAAAAACCTGAATCTGAATATGTAATTGAAAAAGATGCGGAAAATCTTGACGGACTTAACTTCATAGCTGGAAAAACTTTAGATTATGTAAATAAAAAAGCTACTGACGGAGTTATATTGGCACATATTGACGGAGGAGTTCCTAATCTTGGTGTAAATATACCTGAAGTTACCCCTTATCACTTAGGATACGTTTTCTACTTCTTTGAAAAAGCATGTGGAGTAAGCGGATATCTTCTTGGAGTAAATCCGTTTGACCAGCCGGGAGTTGAAGCGTATAAGAAAAATATGTTTGCATTGCTTGGAAAACCTGGATATGAAGAAGAAGGTAAAAAGCTTGAAGCAAAATTAAGCGAAATGAAATAAAACTGAATATAAAATATTTGAGGAGACTGTCTCAGAAAAATTTATTAAATGAATAAATGTATTTTTTTCATTTTAAATTCTGAAACAGCCTCCTTTTTTGCTATTAAAACTATTTGATTTTCAAATGAAAAATAATCTTTTTCAATTTATTGACTTAAGCAATTTTAAAGATATAATAAAATTAGATAGGGAATGTTATTTTCTAAAATTTGAATTGAAAGGAATGGGATTATGAAAAAAAGAATAGCAGTAATAAGTGTTATGATGGAAAATGCTAAAGAGCATCAGAATGAATTTAACAACATCGTGGCAAACTTTCAGCAGCATATTTACGGAAGAATGGGACTTCCTTTTCATAATGAAGGTGTATCAGTAGTTTCAATAATAATGCTTGGAACAATGGATGAAATAAATGCATTTACAGGAAAATTAGGAAGCATCCCTGAAATACAGGTGAAAACTACAGTTTCTAAAAAAGAAATGGATTAAAACATTTAGAAATACTGGAAATTCATGAAAATTGATTTTTAAAGAGTTTATGAGGCGAGATGATAGTTGAGGTTTAAAATACTATATGCTAATGGAAAAGAAGCTTGAAATGACAATTTCAAAGCTTTCTGATCCAAAAGGAGATGAAATTAATGGAAAGATTCAAGGAACATGTAAAAATTGACAGAGAGAAAATATTTCAATTGTTGGAAGAAGGAAAAAATCCTTCAAGGGAAGACATACTGGAAATACTTAGAAAAGCAGAAAACAAGGAAAAAATAACACATCTGGACATAGCAAAGCTTTTACATATCGAGGATGCCGATCTGGTTGAAAAAATGTTTCAGATAGCCGGAAAAATAAAAAAAGATGTATATGGTAACAGAATAGTCTTGTTTGCGCCACTTTATATAAGTGATTTCTGTGTAAATAACTGTGTTTACTGTGGATACAAGAGAGAAAACAAATTTCATCGTAGAAGACTTACAATGGAAGAAATAAAAAAGGAAGTTATGATTCTTGAAGAAATGGGACATAAGAGGCTTGCTCTGGAAGCAGGGGAAGACCCTGTAAACTGTGATATAGAATATATACTAGAAGCAATAGATACAATTTACGACACTTACAATAAAAATGGTAAAATAAGAAGAATAAATGTAAATATAGCTGCAACAACAGTTGAAAATTACAGAAGATTAAATGAAAAGGGAATAGGAACTTACATTTTGTTCCAGGAAACTTATGATGAAGAAGTTTATAAAAAAGTTCACCCTAAATGCCTAAAGGGAAACTATGACTACCATACAACATCTTTTGACAGGGCAATGGAAGCAGGGATAGAAGATGTAGGAGCTGGAGTTTTATTTGGACTGGCAGATCCTAAATTTGAAGTATTAGGACTTATGATGCATAATGAGCATCTGGAAAAAAGATTTGGAGTAGGATTCCACACAATTTCAGTTCCAAGATTAAGACCTGCAGAAGGAGTAAACCTGGAAACATTCCCTTATCTGCTGGATGATGAAACATTTAAGAAAATCGTTACAATTATAAGAATAGCAGTTCCATATACTGGTATGATACTATCAACAAGGGAAACAGCTGAAATGAGGGAAATACTTCTGCAGCACGGAATTTCTCAGGTAAGTGCAGGTTCATGTACAGGAGTTGGAGGATATGAAGAGCACATAAAGGGAAGAAATGTAAATCAGTTTGCCACTGCCGATGAAAGAAGCCCAAAACAGGTAATCGAAGATCTTATGGCGGCAGGATATATTCCTAGCTACTGTACTTCATGCTACAGAACAGGAAGAGTCGGAGAAAAATTCATGGAAATAGCAAAATCTGAAAAGATTCATAATTTGTGTAAACCAAATGCACTGACAACACTTGTGGAATATGCGGTAGATTATGGAGATAAGGAATTACTTGCGAAAGTGGAAAAATTTGTGAAGGAACAGGCGGCAACAATTGAAAATAAAAAACTGGAACAGTTTGTTCTGAAAAATATAGATAAACTGAAGGCTGGAGAAAGGGATCTGTATCTATGATGGAAAGATTAAATACGCCTGACTCAAACAGAAAGCACATAGCCTTTTTTGGAAGAAGGAATGCTGGAAAGTCGAGTATTTTTAATCTTCTGCTAAATCAGGAAATTTCACTGGTTTCAGATGTTCCCGGAACAACTACGGATCCAGTCTACAAGTCTATGGAGCTGATAGGCTACGGACCTGTCAGGATTATAGATACGGCAGGGCTGGATGATGTTGGAAGTTTAGGGAAAATGAGAGTTGAAAAGACAGAAGAAATTTTGCAGAAGACAGATTTAGCAATATATGTTCTGAATGCCGGAAAAATAGACAAGGAGGAAAAAAAGGAAGCGAAGCTGTTTTTTCAGAGATTCAGGATACCTTATGTTTTTGTCTGGAATAAACTTGATCAGCTGAAAGAGGAAGAAAGAAAAAAATTAAGGAAGGAAAATTCAGGAGATAGTTTTTTAGATGAAAATATAAACTTAAAAAGGGAAAACTTATTGGAAATAATACTGAAAAATCTGAAAGAACAGGAAGAAGATCCGCCATTAATAGGAGATCTGGCTGCCTATGGCTCGACAGTTGTGCTTGTAGTGCCAATTGATTCAGAAGCTCCGAAGGGAAGACTTATACTGCCACAGGTTCAGGTAATAAGGGAATGCCTTGATAACGGAATAAAAACAGTGGTGGTGAGAGAGACTGAACTTGAGGAAACAATAAAGGAAATTCAGAAAATCGACCTTGTAATTACAGATTCGCAGGTGTTCAAAACAGTGGATAAAATAGTTCCTGCCCATATACCTCTAACCAGTTTTTCAATGCTGTTTGCCAGACAGAAGGGAGATATAAGGGAGTTTATCAAAGGGATTGAGGCACTGGAAGAACTGAAAAATAAGAAGGAAGGAACTGTCCTGATTGCAGAAAGCTGTACTCATACAACTTCACATGAAGATATAGGAACTGTAAAAATACCTAATCTTCTAAAGAAAAAAATAAACCCCAATCTGAAGATTATTTTTCAGAATGGTGCAACTTTTAAAGAGAAGGAGTTTCACATGGAAAATGTGGACCTCATTATTCATTGCGGTTCATGTATGATAACTAGGAAGAATATGTTAAACCGTATACGGATAGCAGAAGAAAAAGGAGTTCCTATAACAAATTATGGAGTGACACTTGCCTATCTGACGGGCATACTTGACAGAGCCATAAAAGGCACTATACGGGAATAAAAAATGTTTACTGTTTATTTTATAAAAATTTAATTGTATAGAACGGATATTTGTTGGAAATGAAATGGACTTATTCACTGGTTCGGAAAGAATTTTTCAGATATCCGTTTTATTTTTTACTATAATATTTTTTAAATAAATTTATATCTGTATTATTTTATGGGTTGTTGTACTTAAAAATTTTGTATAGACTAAAACTTATAAAAATGATACAATTTACTATTCAAAATAGGATTATAAAGTTAAAATAGGAGGTATATATATGAACAGGGAAAATTTATGGAAAAATTATACTGAAGATGAGAAAAAAAGAATTTTTGAATTTTCGGAAGAGTACAAGGCATACCTTGATTCTGCAAAAACAGAAAGGGAATTTGTAACTGTTACTGAAGAAGAACTTAAGAAAAATGGGTTTGAGAATATAAACGAAAAGACAGAATTGAAAACAGGAGATAAGGTTTATTTTAATAATAGAGATAAAAACCTTATTGCAGTAATAGTGGGAAAAGATATTAAAAGTGGAATTAACATGATAGTTTCACATATTGATTCTCCAAGACTTGATTTAAAACCTAATCCAATAAAGGAAGAAGAGGAATTTGCCCTTTTAAATACACATTATTATGGTGGAATAAAGAAATATCAATGGGCAGCTACACCTTTAGCACTGCATGGAGTAGTATTTCTGGCTGATGGGAAAAAGGTTACACTTTCAATAGGTGAAAAGGATACAGACCCTGTATTCAGTGTACCTGATATACTTCCGCATCTGTCATATAAAGTTCAGGATGATAGAAATACAAGGGAAGTTATCAAAGGTGAAGAACTGAAACTTTTATTTGGAAATATGCCTGTAAATGACGAAAATGTAAAGAAACAGACAAAACAGCTTGTACTTAATAAGCTTAAGGAAGAATACAGAATAGAGGAAGATGACTTTATTACTGCAGAACTTGAAGTAGTTCCGGCAGGGAAATTAAGAGATGTTGGAATTGACCAGAGCATGATAGGAGGATATGGACAGGATGACAGAATATGTGCATATACTTCATTGAGAGCCCTTTATGAAGTGGAAAATCCTGAAAAGACTGTAATGGTATATCTTACAGATAAGGAAGAAATAGGAAGTGAAGGTTCTACAAGCTTGAAGACAACATTACCTGAATTAATTGTAGGAAAACTTCTTTCAATGACTGAAAAAAACTACAATGATCAGATTCTGAGGGAAACCCTATGGAATTCAAAGGCATTGTCATCAGATGTTACTGCCGCAATGAATCCTGTATTTAAATCTGTTCACGATCCTGAAAATGTTGCAAGACTTTCTTATGGACTGGCATTTGCAAAATATACAGGAAGCAGAGGAAAAGTATCGGCAAATGATGCAGATGCTGAATTTATTCAGGAAATAAGACAGATATTTAATAAAAATGATATAAAATATCAATTTGGAGGATTTGGAAAAGTTGACGAAGGTGGAGGAGGAACAGTTGCGAAATTCCTTGCCTACTATGGAATAAGAACAATAGATGCAGGACCGGCACTTTTATCAATGCATTCACTGTTTGAAATATCCTCTAAGGCTGACTTGTATGAAACATACAGAGCGTATAAAGTATTTTTTGAAATATAGATTTCCATATCTGGAAAACAGAGGATAAGAAGTTTATATATAAAGGAATTGGGAGAGAAATGAAAAGCAGAGTATTAATATTCAGAAATAACGAATTATACAAAAAAATAAAGCTGAAAAAAAGAAACGACGGAATATACATATGCAAATGGTCAAATATAGAACCGGGAAGTTATTCTTTTTCGCTGGAAGATGAAAATGGAAATCTGGAGGGAGTTACTTACAGTCATACGGCTCCCTTTGCAACTGATTTTGAAGCAAAGGCAGAAAAGAATACTCCTCCAAAACCAATAACAGGATTCCAGAAGGGACTGGATATTCTGATAACTTATGATGCTGAAAAAAACAAGGTTTTATTTTCAAAAACAAAATTTCATAGAATGAAACTGGATATAAAGGATTTTAATCTTGAAAAAGCTGATGAAATAAAAATATCAGGAATTTTTAATGGATGGACTGCAGATGATGAGCCTGTCCATCATATAGAAGATACTCTTTATGAGATTGAACTCGTATTATCTGAAGGAACTTATGAATATAAATATCTGATTGATAATGAATGGTATCCGAAAAATGAAAACCTGAAGCTTATAATTGGAGAAAATGGAGCATTGTTTCCACAGGGGGATCTTGGTACAGGAAAATTTGTATTTGAAGCCATAGATAGAAAAACTAACCTTAAAGCAATAGTTCATAATTATGAAAGCCTGAAATATTTTAATAAGCTTTCAGACAGGGAATATGAGTTTAAAATAAGAACCCAGATGAATGATGTGGAAAGAGCTTATATAAGTGTGGTTCTTAATGAAGAAGACAATTATGAGATGATTTATGAGCTGGAAAGATTTAGGGACAGAACAAATGGTTTTGACTATTTTGAAAGAATAATCGACTTTGGAAAGGAAGTTGAAAAGATTCTTTATTTCTTTGTTCTGGAAGATGGTGGAGTTAAGGCATACTTTGACGGAAAAGATTTGTTATACGAGAAAAAACCAAAGAGACTTTCTGTAAAAACTTCATCGGAAGATATTCAGATTTTTAAAATACCTAACTGGTCCAAGGAAGCAATCTGGTATAATATATTTCCTGACAGATTTTATAATGGAAATAACTATAATGACCCTATTTTCAATGAATTTGGTCCGGAGGCATTTAAAGCGAATGAGCTTCATGAACAGAATTTTATAGAAAAATATAAATGGTCTAAAAATGAAAATGAAGAGAAATTTGACAGAAATAGATGGACTTCTGATTTTAATCAGCAGGTTTCATGGGAGAAGGAAAAGGAAAAAAATATAAATTACAGCTTAAAATATGCAAGAATGTACGGTGGAGACCTGCAGGGAATTAAAGAGAAGATTCCTTACATGAAGGAACTGGGAATAAATGCTGTCTGGCTAAATCCGGTGTTTTTCTCATATCAGAACCATAAGTATGGAGCAAATGATTTCAGGCATATTTCTCCGGATTTTGGAACAATAAGAACAAGCGGTAAGAAACACAATGTTGACGTATCTGAAAGCAATAGCTATGGAAACAGGACATATATTGATGTTCTCGGGAAAAATGCAGTTAATAACAGTGAACTGAAACTTCTGGAAGTAAATCTGAAGGGTGAAAATAAAGGAAAGAACGGATATGGAGAAACAGAAGATCCGGCAACATGGGTATGGACAGAATCTGATCTTATAATGGCTGATTTAATAAAGGAATTACATAAGAACGGAATAAGAGTCATATTTGACGGTGTGTTTAATCACAGCAGCGACAGGCACTGGACATTTAATATGGTAATGGCTGACGGAGAAAAATCTGTATACAAGGACTGGTATAAATTTACAGACTTTGAAAAGCATGTACCGGTAGAAGATTATTTTTCTGATGAAGATGCCTATCTCACTGTAAATGCAAATAAAGAAAGGGTAATTTACAATGCGTGGGCAGGATTTAATTCGTTGCCTGAATTCAATACATTCAATGAACACTATAAGGAGTATATCTTTAATATTACAAGAAAATGGATGTATGGACCTGACGGAAAAGTTTCTGACAACTGGCAGGAGGATGATGGAATAGACGGATGGAGACTTGATGTTCCAAACTGTCTGGAAAATCAGAAATTCTGGCATGAATGGCGTGAAGTTGTAAAGGATGTAAAAGAAGATTCCTATATAACTGCCGAGCTATGGGGAAATGCTTCAGGTGATATAAATAATGGTAATAAATTTGATACTGTCATGAATTACGAATGGCTAAAAACGGTAATAGGATACTTTGTAAACCAGGGAAAAGAAGGCGGAGAAACTTACAAACTTACTGCACAGGATTTTTTCAATGAACTGAGGGAAAAGAGAACATGGTATCCGTTTCAGGCATTGCAGGCTTCACAGAATTTGAACGGTTCGCACGATACAGACAGGCTTTATTCAAGAATTGTAAATGACAAGGTAGGAAGAAATCTGGAGGAAGGTAAACAGCTTGAAAAGGGATATAATGGAATAAGACCTGATTTAGCTTCAAATTATCATCCAAATACGACAATAGACTGGATTAACAGTAATATAAAGCCAAAGGATATATTGAAACTTATTTCAATTTTTCAGATGACATATATAGGAGCTCCAATGTTATTCCAAGGAGATGAAGTAGGTATGTGGGGAGCTACAGACCCTTACTGCAGAAAGCCTATGCTCTGGGATGAATTTATTTACGATCTGGAAAAAAATCCTTCCAAAGTAAATAGAAATGAAGAATATGAACAATATCCGGATAAGGATTTATTTAAATGGTATAAAAAACTTATAAAAATAAGAAGGGAAAACAGAGTTCTTGTATATGGAAAATTTAAGGAACTGCTTACTGATAATGTAAATGATGTAATTGCCTATGAGCGTACAAATGAAGGTAGATCCCTGATTACTGTTATAAATAATTCTTTTAAAGATGTTGATAATATTGAATTTATAACTTCCCATCCAAATGAAAAATATATAGATCTTATAAAGGGAACTATTGTTAAAATAGACGGAAAAGGGAAAATAAAACTATCTCTGAAAGCAAAACAGGGAATGATATTGAAACGTTGGGTAAATGAAAAAGGATCTGATAATATCAGAATGTTTAGATATTAATAAAAAAATATTATAATCTCAAATAAAAAGAGGATGTCTCAAAATAGTAAAAATTAAATATAATATATGTAAAAGCTATATTTTATTCATTTACTAAAATTTTACTTATATAAAACAGTCATTCATTAAGGAAAAGTCAAAAACTTGCCTAAAGGCTCGGACAGATGACTTTTCCTAAATTCATATCCTGTTTTATATTGTAAAATTTTAAATAATTCAAAAATATGGCTTTGTACTGCACCTCCAATCTTGTGTCCAACTTTTTGGAGTCAGTACACTTTTACATTATTTTTTAAATTTTCTTTTGGGACATCCTTTTTTATCTTTCAGATATATTTTATTTCTTCCATATAACATTTATAATCTGTAAAATGCAGTATGTAATTCCACTTGCAATTACAGGGCCTGCTGCAATTCCCTTCATGAAAACAACTCCGATTATTGTTCCAAAAACAAGGGCAACAGTTATTTCAGGCTGGCCTGAAAGTAAATTTACACCTTTTGCTGAAAGTAGGGAAACTCCAATACCGCTTAATATGGCAACCCAGCCAATAGGAGATTTAAAAGCATTTATAAGGTCAAGAAATCCTATTTCCTTAGTAGCTATAGGAATTAAAATTGCTATTGTAATAACTAATACTCCCCAGTTTATCCCCTTTTTCTTAAATTAGAGCATTATATTGTCTGTAAATGGTAAAAATTTTAATATCATTACAAAAATTGATGCTATTATGATAGACTGATTTTTTGAAACAGCTCCAACAAGCAGTATTAATCCTAAAAATAACCAGCTTTCCATTTTCCCCTCCTTAAAAAATTATATTATTAATTGTAACGAAAAATTGGAAATATATCAATATTAAGTTTTTTTATATTGAAAATTTGAATTTAATATTAAAAAATAACATGACTAAATTACTGATAAAATATTATAAAATAGAAGTACCTTTAAA
>QWBZ01000837.1_pt1 | contig 11274 bp, 7 predicted proteins | sample 1972441 | NCBI WGS metagenome assembly QWBZ01 (sample SAMN09866721, study PRJNA288562) | Human oral metagenome isolate term6_saliva, whole genome shotgun sequencing... | isolation source: mouth | host: Homo sapiens | place: USA: California
TTGAACTAATATGGAATTATAAACAGCGTCATCTTACACGCTAAAATGACGCAAATCATTTGACGTTTTATTATCAACATTATCGTCACTACAATTGTTCTCATTTCGCAACTCGGTACGAGTTGTTCTTTTGATAGCCCGGGGTTGGCGAGGAACGAGCCTACCCCGGGTAAACGTTCGCAAGGGGATTCAACGCCATAGGTATTGAGCTTTTTATGAGAAAGCATGGGTATAGCGAGGGCATTCATGGCGGATTGCGCTTAGAAAGCGCAACACCAATGGCGTTGTTCCCCGCAAACCATGCGCTAACCCAGGGTAGCCTGCACTACCATTTGGCAACCTTAGGCTATAGAAAGCGCAACACCAATGGCGTTGAAACGTTTATTTCATTACGCGATAAATATCATTTCGCCCCACAATCTGCGTCATTTTATCCGGTATTTTGCATCATTTCATCGCATGATTTGCGGCAAATTATAACGGCGACTCATGCCAACAAGGATATGATGCACTTTACCCCACAAAACAAGGGGAAATGGATTGTAACCCTTCCCTCAACAAATCGATTAAACAATACGCGCATAATACGCCCTATTCTGAACTTAATTGTAACCTCTCCCTCAATAATTCAAATAAACAATAGGGGCGAAGGGAAAGAGCAATATAAACGGCTTGGCATACGAAATGGCATAAAACAAAACACGAAATGGCATAAAACAAAACACGAAATGGAATGATACAAAACAAGAAATGACACAACAAAAAAAGCGCATCAGCTTTACTGACACGCTTTCTTTTATCGTTATGCGATGTGATTAGTTGAATTTCAACACATCGGCCCTATTTCCAAATGCACCTGTACCTGGCACAGCATGATAGACTTTCAATGAAGCTACGTGCGTAGTAGCATCCATTGTGCCGGCAACTCCACTACCTGAGATGCCATCTGCAGTGAGAGCAGCGTCTCCATTGGCATTACCGCAGATATAAACATCACCATATCTCGGATGAATCATTGCGCGTTGGCCAGGAATAATGACTGAACCATTGGTCACTTTGAACTCTACATCATAATCAAAACCATTCTTGTTTGCAGGCAAGAAATAGGTTCCATCAGCGAGTTTATAGGCATCTGTTGTCAATACAAAGCCGCCAAGTACAGACTTATAGGTGATATTTTGTGTACCAACTACATTCAAACGACTTACTTCATAGACAAGGGATGTCACGCGATATTCATAAGCTTGGTCAGCAGCTACAGAGATTGTAGCCGATTCAGTGCTACCACCTGCAACGTTATAGGTTACAGTTACCTTCTTCGTTCCCTCGTTTGCAGCAAAAGAAACCGTAGCAGGAACAGAGAACTTACTATTAGAAGACTCCAGCTTTACTTCTCCGGCTTGTGTTGAATCAATGCGCTGTACAACGATGTCAAAGCTATTTTCTGATGGGTTTACCACCGTTAAGGAAGTTTTTCCATCAGCCTTTATCGCAGCATTCTTTGTTGACAAGCTTGCGCCTTCATATTCATAAGAGTCACTACAAGCGCTGAGTGTGGCTGCAGCAAAGGCAACCAACAAACTCATTTGAAATATTTTATTCTTCATTTTCTGTTTATCTTACAGGTTCATAAAGTCCAGATGGGTCTGGATTATTGGTTGTTAACAACACATCATTATTGTTTCCTTCGTTTCTAACGATACAGAAGTTCATCCAAGCAGGGCGACCATTGGTGTTGTAACGCGCTGTTTCCTTGAAATTAGTGCCTGTATAAGCACGCTTAACTGAGTAGTTCAGACGCTTGATATCATAGAAAGTTTGGCCTTCACCCCATAGTTCTACACGCTTTTGGAATACGATTTCTTCAACCACAGCATCCTTTGTAGAAGCTGTTGTGCTGTAGTTTGCATCACGATAAGCTCTCATGAAGTTCACCAAGAGCGTCTTTCCTTGAGCAGGATTCTGATGTGCGGCAGCCTCAGCCTCAATGAAATACATTTCTTCTACACGCATAATAGGGAATGAGGTGGCTGCACCAACAGTGTGGTTCTTTACATCTCCATTGCCCGGACGGAACTTAAGAGAAGCATATTTGGGTAATTCCTGATCGCCACCCGGCTTATACTGATCATCGCAATAAGTGTTTTGAGCAGCCAAAGCAGACCCATCGGGAGCCTTAAACTCTAACTTACGCCAGTCTGTATCAGACAAACGGTCGTACATGTCGCGGCTTATCATAATCACAGGACCACCATAAGAGGTGTAACCCCATTCGGTTTCATTAGACAAGTACGATGTCCAGTTGACGAGTTTAGACTTTACAGTTGCATCGTCAGCAGTCTGTGAAGACGCCCACATCCAAGGAGTGCTCTGGTTAAAGCCAGTCTTTGTATCCAAAGATTGCTCCTTTGTCATTGGTGTTGCGTGGCTTTCGTCAATGGCTTTACGTGCATAAATCTGTGCACTATCATACTTTTCAACCCACATATAAAGGCGAGCTTTCAAACCATATACGCAAGCTAAGTTAGGCATAGCCTTGTTACTACTCTTATAATTAGGGATAAGCGTCTCAGCTTTATTTAAGTCTGACTTAATAAACTCAAACATCTTTTCACGCGTAACCCTTGGATTCTTACGAGACTCTTCAATCGTTGTCTTTTCTGTTACAATAGGAACGGTGAGGTTAGTAACGTCTACTCCCTCGGCATTCTTCCCTGAAGGGAACTTCTCATTGGGCAAGAACTCGAACATACGAGCCATATCCAAGTAGCAAAGTGCACGGAAAGCATAACCTAATCCGAGTTGACCTTTCTGAGCATCATTGGCAGATGTCTCATTAATATTCTTGATAATATTGTTTGCAGAAAGGATAAAACCAGTGTAATAGTTCCATACATACTGCATGTATACATATCTCGGACCCATATTTCTCACACGAGCAAAGGCGTCAAAAGAGTCATAGTTGCTCGTCACGGTAGCCATATCACCCGTCATAACGTCGCGAATATGCATGATACCTCCATAGCCAAAGGTGTAATGATCGCCTCTTGAGAAGATGGCATTAAACTTTGCTGGCAAAGCATTTACCAAGGCTTCACTTGCTTGAGCATTTCCTTGTATCTGCCCAGCAGTGGCAGTTCCGTTCATTGGTTCAGTCTCTTCAATACATCCAGTGAGCAGGAAGGGAGTAGAAACCAATAGTGTCTTTACTATATTTTTATATAAATTTCTCATAATACAAACATTAGAATGTTACTGTTAAACCACCAGAGACCGTACGAATTGGTGAATAATACTCCGTCGAAACAGCTCCTGTGACACTCTGTCGAGGGTCTAAGCCACGACGTTTTGCAAATAATGCGAGGTTATCGCCTACGACATAGAAACGTACATTGGCTACACCAATCTTGCTAACAACTTGTCTTGGCAATGTATAACCAAAGCTTACGTTCTGCAAACTCAAATAAGAAGCACTGGTAAGCCAGCGATCACTCGAAGAAGCGGTATATTGATCATTATACTGAAGACGTGGAATGGAAGAGTTCTTATTGGTTGCACTCCATGCGCCAAGAATGTCTTTGTGGAGGTTTCCACCACGACTTAGCGTCATCATACTTTGATAATTGCCATCAAACACTTGGCCTCCTAACTGATAAGCGAAATCAACCGAGAAGTCAAAGCCCTTCCAAGTGAACGATGTTCCAAAGCCACCATAGGCATCAGGAAGTGCAGTTCCACAAAGATATTCGGTTGCTTCCGAAGGATTCTTTACCGTTGTACGACCTGAAACAATAGGCTGTCCATTGTCATCCAACTTTGGTGTGCCCGCAGCAGTCATCTCATAAGTGTCTTTATAATAAAGGGCCTCACCGGTGTTAGCATCTACTCCTGCATACTTAGGCAACAGATAGGTGTACATAGAGAGGTTCTCTGCATAGAACTTATCACCACTTGTATAACCCTTATAGCCCTCTACGACACGGCTTTTGTTTTTATCTGCAAGACGAGTGATGCGGTTGCTATAAGAAGAGAGATTGAATTTAGCAGACCAAACGAAGTCCTTTGTGCGAATGATATCGCCATTAAGTTCGACTTCGATACCCGCATTGCGCATATCTCCGATATTAGAGTAGAAACCAGTCCAGCCATAAGATGGAGGAAGAGATACCCAAGCGAGCATATCTTTCGTTGTTCTGTAGAAGAAAACAAAGCTTCCTGACAAGCGCTGACGGAACAAAGAGAAATCAAATCCGGTATTAAACATACCTTGTTTTTCCCAAGAAACATTCTGGTTTCCAAGCGTTCCTGGCAACAAAGCAACGCTTGAGCCTGAAGGAGTAATCGTATAAGTATCAACATAACGATAGCTACCGATGCCATCATTGCCTTGAGAGCCATAAGAAAGTTTGAACTTTAACTCATCAACAAACTTCGCATTGAACCATTTTTCCTTTGAGATAATCCAGGCACCACCAAGAGACCAGAAGTTACCCCAACGGTATTTAGGATCAAAAGTAGAGGAAGCATCGCGACGATAAGAAAGTTCTCCGAAGTACTTATCAGCGTAACTATAGTTTACTCTGCCGAAAAAGCCTTCGGTGTTATAGTCAGAACGTGACGAGTTTACATTTTGCATTGTCACAGCACCAGATAGTTCTGTGTAGCTGTTTGAGAACATATTATTCTTTGATCCCACAAGAGCATAGCCGCGAGTACGGTAATATTCATGACCAAGCATAGCGTCTATTTCGTGCAATCCGAATGTACGGTGCCAGTTAAGTAACTGCTGATAGTTGTAAGACCAACGGCGATTGTGTTGTAAATTGGATATACCTTTCGAGCTGGCGAACTGCCCATACCATGGGTTTCGAACGAAAATGTCTCGGTCTTCGTCTAAATATACACTGTTGGTTGATGTGAACTTGAAGTCTTTTAAGAATCTAATCTCGACCGTACCAACGCCATTAAAGGTGTTACCATTAACGTTATTGGTGTTTGCATAGATATCAGAAAGTGGGTTAGCTTGAGCCAAAATAGGACGTGTCAAGCCAGCAAAGCCTCCGTCACCATAGTCTAAACGCTGCAAACCATTACGGCTATCAATCAATATTTTGCCGTCTCCATCGCGCATATATAAAGGATAGATTGGAGCAAGTTGAAGCAAAGTAAAGAGGTTTCCAGAGTAACCTGCATTACCATCATCACTAACTTGGTTGTTATCATAATGCGCATAGTTCATGTTTACGGCTATCTTCATCCAAGGTTTAACCTGATAGTCGGCCTTCAAACGGCTTGTAAAGCGCTTCATACTTGAGCCCGCCGTGATACCTTTCATGTTCAGATAGTTGGCAGAAGCATAGAAAGTAGACTTATCTGTGCTACCCGTTGCAGAGACAGTATACTCTTGGCGGAGTGCATTACGATAGGTTGCATTAATCCAATTGTCTGGACGGAGCAGATAATTCTCTCCCTTATAGGTTACCACATTACCCAAAGTGGCACGTGGATTCAATTTACCATTGCTACCAATAAGCATATCTCCTGTTGGAACAGTATAGACATTGTAGCCCAAACCATAGTCAGAAGAGTCTGTAAGATGTCCGTTTGCAAACTGGAATGCCTGCAAATCTGTCATATTCTGCTTGTCGCGAGCATAATTATAAAGTCCTTTGTACCATGTTTCATAGTAACCTGCTGGGCTATTTATATAGTCATAATTGCGAAGCGCACGAGAGTTTACGCCCCACTTAGCATCAACTGTCACAGTTGCATGATTGGTTCTACCAACCTTTGTGGTAATCAAGATGACACCATTTGCACCTCTTGATCCGTAAAGTGCAGCTGAAGCAGCGTCCTTAAGCACTGTAATGTCAGCAATATCCTGGGGATTTATCGTATTCAAATCACCGTCGAAAGGAGATCCATCGACTACATACAGCGGAGATTGTCCACTACTTATGGAGCTAATACCACGGATTCGAATAGATGAAGTCTGTCCCGGCTGGCCTGAACTCTGTTGCATCTGAACACCAGACACCTTACCTTTCAATGCCTCTACAGGGCTTGCAACCTGTACTTTGCTAATATCATCAGACTTAACTGTTGCTGCAGAACCTGTAAAAGCAGACTTTTTCTGAGTTCCATAAGCAACAACCATCACCTCATCCAAGGTCTTATTGTCGCCTTCCAAGGTGACTTTCATATTTGGTCCAGCTTTCACTGTCTTGCTTTGCATGCCGATATACGAAATCTCTAAACGCGAACCGGCTGGTGTAGAAAGCGAGAACTTACCATCGGTATCAGTCACTGTACCCGTATTTGTGCCCAAAACCTTAATTGAAGCACCAATAATAGGCTCACCATCTTCACCAGAGACAACTGTACCTGAAACCTGTGTTTGTGCCAAAGCCATTCCAACACTGAGGAAAAGGCCTACCAAAAACATCATTAGTCTTTTTTCCATAAAATCTCTCTCTTTAAGTTATAATTAATTATTTGTTTGTTTTCTTATCCTTATACCTTATTATATATAGTACGTATATCATCTAAAACTACCCCACACAGATAGCGTCAGCGTCACAAAAGGTACGTATTCCGGACCTTGTAACTATTTTTTCTTAACCAAAAGAATTATTAGACACAACCCTTTTTCTCGTAGTCTCTTCTATTAACTAACTTTTATAAAAGTATATTTATGGTTACAAAATTAAGAAATGTTTAGATTACTTCCAAACGTTTTCTGCAAAAAGTTACTTTTAAGTGCTACTTTTAACATAATTAGTTCCGTTTTCTCATGTTTTCGTTACAAATTAAAAGTGATAAAGTTCCAAATCGTTAAATCACAAGAGGCAAACAGATGAGAAAGTGAATAGACGCACAGGTAGACACAAAACGAATCATAAAACTCGCCTCTAAAACCTAAAAATAAGAGCCGATAGACACCAAACAAAAACGAGAGAAAAGGGGAAAGAATCGTTAAAAGATAGGGGTTAATGATAGAAGAGAAAGAGAAAGTAAAACGTTTTAACCAATTTTACCACACAATCTGAAACAACTAATCATGTAATTCCTTATATTTGCACCCGATATTTAATTATTAACAAACACAAGAGTTATGAAGAATTTAAGAAATGTAATGTTGCTTTTTGCTGCAAGTGCAGCGATGATAGCATGCCAAAACAATGGTAAGACTGCTGCAAATGCAGCTGGTAATGACTCAGCTGCAACCGATACAGTTGCTGTTGATACTTTTGTTTACGAGGGAGAAATCCCTGGTGCTGACGCAAGTTCAGTCTACACATTGAAACTCGCCAATGATTCTACTGATGGTTTCGCACTACACATCCAATCTTCAAAAGCCCAAGCAAAGCCTGAAGACTATACAGGTAAGAAGGTTGTTGAAACAAAGAAGGTTGATGGTAAAGACGTAACAGTTTATAAGTTCGCTTTAGGCAAGGACACAACTTACTTCAAAGTTGTTAACGACTCTACGCTTCGCATGGTTAACGACCAAGCTGAAGAGGCAGCTTCTAAGCTCAGCTACGACTTGAAGTTGAAGAAATAAGCACGCTGAATAAAGCAAATTAAAAAGAAGCGGAGGTGCTCTGGCAGCATCTCCGCTTTTATTTTATTCTACCCTTAAAGACTATTAATGACTTCTTTCAGGGCTATTTTTGATTTCCTTAAGCCTCTTTCGGCTAATGATATAACCACCGTCGACGAACAATTAAAACTTTTCTACTTACGATTTCGGCTCACTACACTTTTTGAAACCACACGAGGCGCAAGCAGTTCTTTATATTCTTTGGAGTCATCCAACAGCTTTTCAGCCGCCTTTACCTGCTTATCATGTTTCAAAGTATATTCAATTGTGCCACGCTGATAATAGTAAATACCGATTATATCGCTTGCCAATGCCTGCATAATTCGCTCACGATTATAATCCAAATCCTTAGCAACATTATGCTTTAACTTGCTTTCTATTGCATCAAATTCAGGCTTTGCACCATCATAATAACCTTCAAACTTAGCCGTTTTCACAAGCTCTTTCAAGATCTTTTCACTCACACCATCATATTTAAAGCCACTCTTCAGCACGTGTTGCTTAAAGGCTTCGTAGTCAGCATTGGTGAGTTCAAACTTCGATGGATTGTCAATTGTGGGATGTTTTGCCACATAGTCAATCACGAAATCAAGCACTGTTTCCGTCGAATCAATCACCGACATCAGGTAAGACTGAATATTTGACGCCGTATCGGGCTTGATTTCAACATCTGGTTTGATGCCACCGCCATCACGAACTTCACGTCCATGCAACGTATGGAATACCTTACTGAGCGAATCGGGCACGTGTTCTGTCGAACCAACTCGGTCGTGTCGGTAGTTAATTGCTTGTATACAACGACCACTTGGAATGTAATATTTATGTGTCGTTAGCTTCATCTTTCCATTATATGGCAAGTCAATCGTGGTCTGAACAAGGCCTTTCCCATAGGTACGCGTACCCATTACAACCGCCCGATCAAGGTCTTGCAGCGCGCCAGCAGTAATCTCACTTGAGCTTGCAGTATTGCCATTGACGAGCACAACGATAGGCATCACGGTGTCGATAGGTTCTGATGTCGTCTTAAAATCATGGTCAAGTCGTTTCACTTTGCCTCTATTGGAAACAACAGTCACATCTTTTGGTACAAAAAGATTCACGATATTAACGGCTTCACTCTCTAATCCTCCACCATTATTCCTTAGGTCTATGATGAGCTTTTGCATGCCATCTTTCTTCATTTCGACAAAAGCGCGGCGGAAATCTTTGGCACATCCCTCAGTGAATTGATTCAAATTGATATACCCAACGCCATGATTTAACAACCCAAAATAAGGCACTGCAGGCATCTTAATTGCACCGCGTGTGATCTTCATCTTCATGATTTTACCCGTTGAAGGGCGTCGAATCTTAATGACAAATGTCGTGCCGGCATCTCCTCGAAGATGGTCACTTACAAACTGAGTTGACTTGCCTTCCATCGACAAATCATCGATTGCAAGTATGAAATCTCCCTTTCTTAATCCCGCGTTTGCAGCCGGCATGTTCTCATAAGGCTCATCAATGAACACATTCTTATATTTCGGACTATAACGTATTAAGGCTCCAACACCGGCATATTTACCAGTCATCATCATCTTAAGGTCATTGCCTTTCGCCTGTGGATAATATTCTGTGTAAGGGTCAAGGGCGTCAAGCATCGACTCAATAGCAGTCCCAATAACGGTATCAGCAGGTAATTTGTCGACATAAAGTAAGTCGAGATTCTTGTAAATGGCATTGAACACTTCAAGATTTTTGGCCACATTGAAGTTATGGTCCTTATCGTTTTGTGCTGCAACAGGCAAGGAAAGCAACACTAAAATGTATAGCAACAGTTTTTTCATAATTGTACAAAAGTAATATATATCAATGTAAAACCACTACTCTCTCCATTAAATTTCATGAAAACAAGCATAAAATGATTTTTTTTCTAAAATTATTTGGCAGTTCAAAAAGAATGTCTTATCTTTGCAACCGCAATTCAGAAATGAACTTTGCAACAATGCTTCAATAGCTCAGTTGGTTAGAGCACCTGACTGTTAATCAGGGGGTCGTTGGTTCAAGCCCATCTTGAAGCGCGGCTTTCAGCGCGTCACACACAAAGATTAATCATAAAGCGCCTTTTTTACAAGTAAAGCTAACTAAGTACAAGTAAGTGCAGAATGTTGACGGATAGTTGACGGAAAATCAAATTAAAGTTATTTTCAAAAATGGCAAGTTTTAAGGCAATGGTAAAAAGTGGTGACAAACGCGCGGACGGCACTTGGCGCGTCGTGATACGATTCACGCATAATAGGAAAATACGTTATATCTCTACATCGTTATACGTAGAAAAGAAAGATTTAACGACTTCGTTCAAATTAAAAAATATGCGCATTGTCGACAAGTGCGATGATTTAATACGTGAATATCGTAAGAGAATAGAGCCTTTGAATCTTGAGATTTGCGATGTTGACATAGATTCAATAGTCGAATATTTGCAGAAAAAAGACAATTCAGGTGCGTTGTCGTTCACCTCCTTTTTTGAAAAATGGTTTCAATTAAATAAGGAAAAGAAAGGCATTGCAGACTATAATGTTGCGATGAATTCATTTAAAAAATACATCGGTCGGGATAACATTTTCTTTTCAGAAGTGACAATAAAGACATTGAAAGGCTTTGAAGAATACCTTTCCGATAAGCCTCGCGCGCGCTCGGTATATCCTATTTACATAAAAGTAATATTCAACGCTGCACGGGAGTATTACAATGATGAGGAGAACGGCATGTTGCAAATAAAGCATAGCTTAGATAAATACGCGCCTCCCCGACAAAATGTTGCGAAAAAGCGCGCACTTGATGCAGAAATAATTAGAAAGATTTTTGAACTACCTTATAAGTCTAAGACGAAAGCAGGCGCTTACAATCGATATAACCTCGCGCTTGATTGCTTTAAAATGTCTTTTTGTCTGCTTGGAATCAATTCCGCGGACTTATATCATGCAACGCGAATAGAAAAAAACACATTAATTTACGAACGAGAGAAAACAAAAAATAGAAGAAGCGACAAGGCGGAAATACGCGTTCGCATTCCACGCATTATTTCAGGCATTGTTAATAAGTACAGGGATAAAGATAATAAATTTGTTTTTGAATTCTACAAACACTATTCAAGTCATAAAGACTTAAATAAGGCAATAAATATAGGATTAAAAGAAATAGGAAAAGAAGTGGGCGTTGATAAGCTGCAATATTACGCGGCAAGACATTCCCTTGCGACAATAGCGGTAAACGATGTAAAGATAAGTAAGTATATCGTTAATGACATGCTGAATCACACTGATCCGGCGCTCCGCGTAACAGAGTTGTATATAAAAAGGGACTTTAGTGAGATTAATTTAGCAAATGAGAAGGTGCTAAGCTTCGTATTTAAGAAATAGAGTTACCCCAATTCAGGGTAACTCTTTTTAATCAGCATGCAAATTAATTTAGAAACATTTGCTGGGGCAAGCTTTTTGAGTATTCTATCAGCCTGATCATCTTAAATATAAGACTATTTGTATCTTCTAACCAACCACGTTACAATATACGCTATGAGTGCTATTACAACTGCTGATAGTCCACCTATCGCCCAACCGCCGACCTCCATTTTAAGGCTTTCCCATTTATTCAATTTTCGTTCGATGGGATAGGGTACACGGATGCTATCT
>QWBZ01001076.1_pt1 | contig 11268 bp, 12 predicted proteins | sample 1972441 | NCBI WGS metagenome assembly QWBZ01 (sample SAMN09866721, study PRJNA288562) | Human oral metagenome isolate term6_saliva, whole genome shotgun sequencing... | isolation source: mouth | host: Homo sapiens | place: USA: California
GGTCGTGGCGCCGGCTCGCAGGATCGCGGGCGAGGCCGGGGCGGAGGGGCCGAGGACGACGGTGTGGGCGTCGGACGCGAGCGCGAGCAGGCGCGGCATCGTCTTGTTGACGAACGCGGATCCGGAGATGAAGACGTAGTCCATCTCGGGGAGCAGGTATTCGCAGGCGGAGTCGGGGTAGTCGCCGTCGAGGACGTTGCGTTCGAGGATGGTGAGCTCGGCGGCATCGGGCATGGCGGCGGCCGCGAAGGGGAAGTGTCCGATGACGGCGACGCGCTTGCCTGCGACGAGGGGCGCGTAGGGGTGGAAGGTGCGCGCCCAGTTGTTTTCCTTGCAGGGGCGGAAACCGTGGGCGAGGGCGCGCACAGGGTGCGAGTGGTAGGCGTTGACGGCGGCCATGCCGATGCCGGCGTCTTCGAAGTTCCAGGACTTGGCGAGGGCCGCGACGTCGCGCAAGGGGCGTCCGACGATGTCGGAGGGGTCCTCGGTGGCGCGCGGGCGGGACTGGACGTTCATGCCGAAGGCCATGCCGACGCCGTCTTCGCTGGAGGCGACGCGACGCCATTTGCCGTCGGTGTGGATCGCCGTGACGGTGATGTCGGCGGGGATCTCGTCGATGAGCTGGTCGTACAGGTCCCAGGGGCTGGTCATGGTCTCTCCTGTGGGAAGCATGAGGGAGGGCCCGGCATGCTTTGCCGGACCCTCCCTATGTTAGGCCGTCCTTAGATGCGACGCGCCTGTCGGTCGCAAACGCGTCACGCGCCGTAGACCTCGTACAAGACGCGGAACGCGAGGGCGCAAAGCGCGACCATGCCCGCGATCATGCCGAGAGCCGCGAGCGCCTGGCGGCGATTCTGCGCGGCCTCCGTGACGCCCGAGCGCGGGCGTGCCAGGCGCACCAAAACCCACGTGGCGGCCACGCCGGCGATCGCTCCGCCGATGTGCCCCTGCCAGGAGATGCCGCTGACCACGAAGCCGTACACGAGGTTCACGCCGAGCAGCGTCAGAATGGCTGTCGTGTCGGACCCACCCAGGCGCTGTAGGACAAACACCGCGCCGAAGAGCCCGAACACGGCGGCGGACGCGCCCACCGTGCTAACGAAAATCTCAGTGGGCTGGATGAGGCACCACGCGAGGATGAAAGCGGAGCCGCCCAGCGCGCTCACCAGGTAGACGGTGAGGAAGCGCCACCAGCCCATCACCGGCTCGATCGCGCGCCCCACCCAGTACAGGGACAGCATGTTGAACAGGATGTGCAACAGACCGCCGTGCAGGAACGCGCCCGTGAGGATCGTCCACGGGTGGGCCATCAGCTGCGCGGGCACGAGGGCGAGCGAGGACGTGAGGGAGGGCGACACCCATGTGAGGGCGTACATGAGGACGCAGATCGCCATCATCGCGTAGGTGACGACCGGCGCGCCAGCGGCGGCCGCGCGCGCCGGGGAACGCATCCACCCTTTCTTCGAGGAGGAGCAGTCCACGCAGATTGAGCGGACCTCTGTGGGGATCGCGCAGTCCACGCACATGGGGCGGTTGCAGCGCTTGCAGTAGTCGACGCTGCGCACGCCCGGGTGGCGCGGGCACTCGGGAGCGGCGCGCGGGTCAGAGCGTTGACCGTAGCTCGGCATGTGCACGTAGCAGCGGGGCGGCCCCGGCCTCGTCGATGATGAGGGGAGAGGGTCAGTCGACGATCTCGATGGAGTTGATGACCTGCTCCGTCACGGGGCGGTCGTTCGCGCCCGTGGGGGTCGTGGCGATGGCGTCGACGACGCGCTTGGAGTCTTCGTCGACGACCTTGCCGAAGATCGTGTGGTTGCCGAGCAGCCACGGGGTGGGGGCCACGGTGATGAAGAACTGGGAGCCGTTGGTGCCCTTACCCATGCGCTTGCCGGCGTTGGCCATGGCGAGCAGGTAGGGGTCGTTGAAGTTCAGCTCGGGGTGGATCTCATCGTTGAACTGGTATCCGGGGCCGCCGGTGCCGGTGCCGAGGGGGTCGCCGCCCTGGATCATGAAGCCCGGGATGACGCGGTGGAAGATGGTGCCGTCGTAGAGGGGACGGGAGGTCTTCTGGCCGGTCTTCGGGTCGATCCATTCGCGCTCGCCCTTGGCCAGGGTCACGAAGTTGTTGACCGTGTTGGGGGCGTGGTTGGGGAACAGTTCGACGGTGATGTCGCCAGCGGAGGTGTGAAGGATAGCTTTCATGAGACCAATGGTCGCATCTTTTCCTGGGGGTTTCCTGTCCGTCGCGCACGTCACGGGAGCCGGTGGGCTGCAGATCACAGCCCGTTGTAGCACAATAGGGGTGAGTGGCGCATCCGCGCCCCTGTTTATTGTGGACAGAATCGGAGACATCATGGTTACTACGCCGACTTTCGATGCAGAAAAGCTGCGCGCATCGTCCCAGCAGCTTCGCGACGCCGCTGCCATTTACGCCGGCAAGGTTGCCGTGCGCGCCGCTGATCTGGCTGGCCAGGGCGTCGACTGGGCCGCGCCTCGCGCCCAGGCCGCGCTGAACTCCGCGATCGAGCACGCGACCCCCGCGATTGAGAACGCTGCCGCTCGCGCGCAGGCCGCCGCCGCGCAGGCCGGTCCGGCGATCGAGAACGCTCGCGAGCATCTCGTGGACGACTACCTGCCCCGCGCTTCCCTCGCCGTCAACCAGGCGGGCGCCGCCCTGCAGGCTCGCGGTTCACTGTCGGATCGCGCTCGCCGCGCGTCCGAGGCTTCGGCCATCGCCCTGGCGACGCCCACGCCTAAGCGCCGCAAGTGCCGCGTGCTGCGCGCCTTCGGCCTGACGGCCCTGGTGGGTGCCGTCGCCGGTGCGGGCTACATCCTGTGGAAGCGCTCGCAGCCGATCGAGGACCCGTGGGCCGAGGAGTACTGGGCGGATCTGGACACGGACTCCTTCGTGCCGGACACCGAGGCCGAGAAGGCCACCTTCGAGGCGGGCGAGTGAGCCTAACCTTCTGAGAGGTTTTTGCTTTGGGGGCCGCGACGCGCTGCGTCGCGGCCCCCAATCATTTGTCGCCCCTCGCCAGCGCTATCACTTGCGACGACTAATTCCTTTCGTTATCGCTCACCCACGACTTCCCTGCATTTTGCGACCTTTTCCGCTTGGTCATATGATGAAGGTCATCTCATCGCCATCCGCAGGTCATACCTGCGCTCGTTTCGCCTGGAGGTTTTCGTGAGCGACGTGGGCTTCGACTCCAATAAGCATGATCTGACACGTCAGGATGCGCAAAAGGGTGCAGAGTCCCTCAAGACTGCTGCCGATGGCATCAACACCTTCGCCGACGCCCAGGTTGAATCTGTGTGGGGTGACGAGGCTGGCGTCGACGCGGCGCGTCGCGCACTTCGAGCCGCATATCAGGCAGTCGGAGAAGGTTACGCCACCGAAAGCACTATCGTTCTCGATTTTGGGGGTAAGGTTGACGAATCTGAGGCAGAGTTCCTTCGAATGGAAGGGGAAAATGCTGGCTATTTCTCGCAAGCCAGTGCTGCCCTGACGCAAGATCCAGCCGTCGCCGCAGCGGCCGCTGGCGTATCCGGGTCAGGATCCTCCTCAGGTGCCGGATCAAGCAACGGCCCAGGTTCATCTGTTTCAACGGGTGCTTCATATTCAGGGTCACAGGGCGAGGAAGACTCGAACGCAGATCCCAACTCCGACTTCTGATACTAGGAAAGGATACTGCCGTGGTTCACAGCCCCATGTACCACCGCCTCATGCGTTTCGTGGAAGACGCGAAGGCTAACGAGGCCCTGGCCGACTACGACAGCAAGCACCGCTCCGTCCTGGAGGCAATGCGCGAGGCGGAAGAGTACATTCGGCATTTCCGCGAGCACCAGGGTTTCCAGGGTCAAACTGGCGACGCCATCGACAACTGGCTTGAACGCGCTGAGCGTCGTCTTGAGCTATGGCGCTCTAGTTATCTGGCTACGACACAGGTTGAGGTTGAGATGCGCCGCGTCATGCAGCAGGCACGTGAGGAGGCTGAGTTACTTTCGCCCGTCCTCGTTGACGCCAGGCTGGATAAACTGCGCGACGTGGCCGAGGTGACGATCCCCGTTATGGAGCAGTACGGCCTCGTCGGCAAGGCCTTCAACGCTGTCGCCTCGACCGGCGCGGCCGTCTACGACGCGATCGCAGCCCAGGCCAACAATGAGCGGGAGGTCAGCTCAACAGCAATCCTCGAACGTCTGAACCATTCGATGGATGCTTTAGCTGCGCACGCGAGCTTCATCAACCAAGCCCAGCAACACCTTGCAGAAGCAGGTACTCGAGATAGTCAGGTGACGATTCCACAAGGTCCGTCGACCCCCAGTGTCGCGGACCAGCTCGAACAGGGCTACAAAGGGGTCTCACTGCATGATCCCGGCGTGTATCCGGGCAACAGGGACACCGACTACGGTCGATCGGACGGGCGCGGCCCCAATTCAGGACTCTACCCAAATGGCTTTGACAACCCGACCTCGCAGGACGCAGACGCCGAGAAACTGCGCAAGCTCCAGTCCGGGCGCATTCCAGACCGCTTCAACAGCGAGGGCGAGCCGGGCAGCCGGAGCAAGCCCATCACCGATCCCGAGGACCTGATGGGCATCGACCTGCTGCACACGCGCATCGGCGGAGAACGCTACGCCAACGGCACCGTCGGCGGATACACCCCAGCTCCTCCAAGCGATCGCTACCATCCTCTGTGGAACCTTAACGGGGGACCCTCCACCCACTTCGACCCCTCCGGGCGTACGAGCCATGCAGGTGCGGGTGCCCTCGGCGCTGGTGTTCTCGGTGCGGGTGCCCTGGGTGCCGCTGCCCTCGGTGCGCGCGGCGCATCTCGTCTAGGTGCGGGAGCGGGCAGCTCACTGGGTCGCGGTGGCGCAGGTGGACTTGGTTCCGCGGGCCGTTCAGGTATTGGCGGCATCAGTGCATCTGGTCGCGGTGGCGCAGGTGCCGGCGGCCTCGGCGCATCCGGTCGCGGTGGCGCAGGCGCCGGCGGCCTCGGCGCATCCGGTCGCGGTGGCGCAGGCGCCGGCGGCCTCGGCGGGCTACGCGGGGCTTCAGCTTCCGGAGGCCGCTTTGGCTCCAACGGCCTGGCTGGCAGTGCAAGCGCATCGGGTGGTACGACCGGCCTCACGGGCACCAAGGGCATCGATGGAGCGGCTGAAGCCGCTGGTAAGACGAGCAGCGGCAGCCCTGCTAGCGGTACGGGCGCTTCCGGCAGGCCGGGTATGGGCGGCTTCATGGGCGCGGGTGCCGGCGCGGGTGCCGGCGGAGGCAAGGATGATAAGAAGGGGCGTCGACACAAGTACACGGCCTTCAAGTTCGAAGACGATGACGAAGACGGTCTGCCTCCCGGCTACGTCAATCCGATGTCGCAGACCTACGGCTCGGACAAGGACCTGAAGCCTGCCTCCCAGAAGGACGACGGATGGGATCCTCGCCAATGGTAACCACGATTCACGCTTCCGGTCATCGTCGGCGGCTGCGCTTTGCGGGCGCGTGCGCGGTGACCCTGGCCCTGGCGGCCGGGGCCATCGCCCTGCCTGCCGCTCCCGCGCATGCCGCCGACCCCATCACGGCGGCCGACCAGCCCTACTTCGCTTACTACAAGCTCGATCAGGCGCGCGCGAAAGGCTACACCGGCAAGGGCGTCACCATCGCGCTCATTGATGGCGAGGTCGACACAAGCGCGCCCGAACTCGCAGGTGCCACCATCATCGACAAAACACCCTGCACCGTCACCTCGAGCAACGAGAGTAAAACTCACGGAACACTTGTCGCTTCTCTTCTGGGGTCGAGCCAATACGGAGTCGCCCCAGACGCTTCAATCTTGACCTACCGAAGCTTGTCTGCCAGTGAAGGTGACAGTGCAGGCTCTGATTGCTATGGAGACTCTCGCTCGTCAAAGCACTCAATCGCTTCGCTTCTCAATCATGCGATGAACGATGGCGCCTCGGTAATTTCTGTCGCTCAGGCGGTTCCGGACGAAAGTCGCGCACTCAAATGGGCAATTGCACGTTCGATGCACGAAAACGTCGTCATTGTCTCTTCGATGGGCAACGAACGGAGAGATCAAAATATTACGCACCTCTCCCGCTTCTCAGGAGTCGTTGGCGTTAGCGCCATTGATCTTAACGGAAAGCTGGCAGACTATTCCTCGTGGGGTCAAGGCGTCACTACGACTGCGTTCGGTGGTCCCGTTGCCGTCCGAAACTATGCAGACAATCAAATCGGACAGACCTCCGGCACATCAATTTCAGCTCCTCTTACCGCTGGTTTCATGACACTGGCCAAGCAGAAGTGGCCCAACGCCACCGGCAATCAACTCCTCCAACTGCTCACGCACACGGCCCGCACTGATCAAGACGGGTGGAACATATACACCGGATTCGGTCGTGTCGATCCAGGCGCCCTGGTCAATACGGACCCATCCCAATACCCCGACGAAAACCCGATCGCGGATAAAGGTGGCGGATCCAGCCCCACTGCCGAAGAAGTTCAAGAGTACGCTGATGGCGTCGTTGCACCAACAGAGCTCGCCTTCGATGACTCGTACACATACCGCGGCCTCGACGAAACCGTTGTGCGAGACACAGACATCACCATGCCAATTCACCTAGGCACCAGCCCCCGCTACCACGCCAAATGACGACTAGCCCAACCAGACACCGGCGGCTGCGCCTCGCGGGCGCGTGTGCGATGACCCTGGCCCTGGCGGCCGGGGCCATCGCCCTGCCCGCCACGCCCGCGCACGCCGCAGACCCCATCACGGCAGCCGACCAGTCCTATTTCGCCTACTACCATCTCGATCAGGCGCGCGCGAAGGGCTACACCGGCAAGGGCGTGACCATCGCCCTCATCGACGGCGAGGTGGACACCAGCGTCCCTGAGCTGGCCGGTGCCACTGTCATTGATAAAACACCGTGCACCGTCACATCGGGGGCCAACTCCAAGAGCCACGGCACGGCCATGGCCTCGCTCCTGGTCTCCAAAGAGTACGGCGTCGCCCCCGACGCAACACTCCTGGCCTACCGAACCACCTTCCCCGAGGATGGAGACAAGGCGGAGTCCGATTGCCGAGGCCACCACGGCAACACGCTCGACGAGCCCGAGTGGCTGATCAACCAGGCGATCACCGACGGCGCACAAATCATCAGCATCTCCGCCTCAAATGAAGACACAAGCGGCGCGGTGAAGTGGGCGATCGCCCGCGCCAACGCCCTCGGTGTTATCGTCGTCGGTCCCGCCGGAAACGACAACGAGGAAGAAACTATTCACACCTACGGGAAGTGGTCCGGGGTGGTGAGCGTCAGCGCCATCGACACCTCCGGCAAGCGCGCCGAATACTCCTCGTGGGGCAAAGGCGTGACCGTCGCGGCCGTGGGAGGCCCCATCGTCGCCCACAACTACGCGACCGGCACCAACATCAACGCCAACGGCACCTCCAACGCCACACCTCTGGTCGCCGGATTCCTGGCCCTAGCCAAACAGAAGTGGCCCAACGCCACCAGCAACCAACTCCTCCAACTGCTCACGCACACAGCCCGAACCGATCAAAGCGGGTGGAACAAGTACATCGGATACGGCGGAGCAGACCCCGGAGCCATGGTCAACACCGATCCGTCCCAGTACCCCGACGAGAACCCGATCATGGACAAGGGCAACGACCGCCTCGGCCCCACCAACGAGGAATCCCAGCAATACCTCGCCGGCCTCGTCGACCCCCGAGACATCGCCGGAGACACCACCTACACCTACCGCGGCCTCGACGAAAGCATCCTGAAAGACACGGACATCCCCACACCAATCCACCTGGGCACCAGCCCCCGCTACCACGCCAAATAAAGCATGACAAACCCCGCGCCAGCATCATTGACGAGGCCGGCGCGGGGTCTCGTGATCAGGGGATCAACCCTTTGCGGAAGAGTTCATCACGGCAACGACGAGTGCGGTGATGATGGAGGCGACGATCAGGATGAGGCCGATCGGCAGAATGTAGAACATCATTCCGACTGCAAGCCAGTACATGCCATCTCCGCCGTCTCCATGATTGCCCGGAATGAGGTCAATGACGGTCCACGCAATGAAGGGTGAGAGCGCAAGCAGCATGCCTACCGCACACAAAGCGCCCGCCAGCTTGAACGACTTGCGAGGTTTCACGGGGGCGACGGGCCCGTAGCCATAGCCCACATACCCGGTCTGCGGGTAGCCCTGCGCAGCGGGTTGAGCCGCCCAGTACTGTTGCATGCCTTGATGAGGTGTCCCCTGAGGAGCTACACCGCCCTGCAGCTGGGAGGACGGCTGCTGCGGAGGCATCATGGGCGAGGCGTTCGGCTCGGGAACGTACGGGTTCGGTGTTGTCACAGTCTGTCCTTCCATCAGTGACAGGCGTCAGCGAGCTTCACCCGCCCCTGTCATCGCCTGTTTCTCGGTCACACACTACCTGTGAAAACGCATGTACTAGTTGGCCATCTCCCGAATACACTCGGCCCCGAAGGCGAGCACCAGCAGGATCCAGTGAGTATCACTCAGACGCTTACCGAGCTTGCTCATTGTGAATTCCCGCGGGGTCGACGCGTAGGCCATGCCCTTAAGCCCTGCGTTGGAACACATGATGGTCGGGACGATGAGAACGAGGAGGATCACCATTGGGGCAACGAAGCCGATCCACCCAAGCCCACTGGCATCACGCATCGCGCGAGCGGTGTGCACGAGGGCAGCAGCGCCCACGATGGTGAGGACCGAGAGGACCCATGCGGCGATTCCACACGCGAGCGCCTTGCGTGCGAGGGCCGAGGAATTGGGCGGGCGCACCGGGACACCCTGCGGATAGCCGGGCTGAGGGTACGTACCCGCAGCCTGTGGCGGAGCGACAGGTCGCTGTCCATTCGACATAACGGGGTCCCTTCATCATCGCGGGGAGCCGACGTCGTCTCCCCAAAAAGTATTTCAAGAATTGAGATTATCGGAGAGGCGGGTCGCACGCAAGGAGGGCTGCCCGAGGAGAGCGTGCGGCACCTGGGCTGCGCGGGCACTCCCGCCTGGGGAACCCCCTGCGGCGCGGGCACATACGACTGCACACCCCGATTCCCTCCGCTCGGATAGGCGTTCGAGTTCGGGATGTGCGAATCCGGTGTGGCCATAGTCGCTCCTTCATTAGTTGATCGTCGCGACACTATCAGCAGGTTCGCTCGTCCGCACACCCTTACAGAGATGCCATCGTTGGGCGTGCGCCAACAATCATCATCGATGCGTGGGACGTCCCCGCCGCGGCAACAATCACAACGATCATGAGGATTGCGAAAACGACGTACGGGCTCGCGTTGAGCAGGATTCCCAGCCAGTTGAGCTTGCGCGTCTTCGGCTTCCCGCTGGCCCCCACGATACCGATAATCCCACCAGCGAGATTCGCCGGGCCAATGAACATCAGGGCGAAGAGAGGCAAGAAACCATACACTTCCTTGCCAGTCGGGTCAGGATCGGACGCACTGGCTTCGATAGCCAGCCACATGACGAGTATCGTCAGACCGATGAGGGCCCACCCGACAATACCCAGGGTGATCGACGCCCAGTTCACCTTCTGAACGACAGGTCCCTGGGGCACGGGGGCATAGCCCGGCGCATAGCCCTGGGGTGCCGTCGGATACCCCTGCGGCGCTGGCTGCACAGGCTGCGCGGGAACTGCGGGCTGCTCCGCAGGCTGCTGTGGATACGGCATACTCATTGACTTCCTCCGTCTCATTAACGTTATTTACATGCAACGGTCATCCGAAGACGAGTGTGGCCCCGGCAGTACAGGGAAACTAGGCAGTCAGATCCAGACAAGGAGACCAATAGCGATCACCCAGGGAAGAATATTCAGGCCGATACCGAGCAGGCTCCACATCCGCTGTCGGCCGGATACCGAGGGCCCCACCTTCTGGGAGCCACTAATCAGACCGATAAGATTAATGGGCAGAAGAACGCCCATGTACACGGTGAACGGGATGATCCATACAAAGCCACGGACACTGCCGAATACCCCTGCGGCACAGGCTGCACAGGCTGCACAGGCTGCGCGGGCACTCCGGGAACTGCGGGCTGCACGGGCCGTGCGGGCACATACGGCTGCGACGCGGGCTGCCCGCCCTGTCTCTGCCCACCCGGATAGGTGTTCATATTCGGGACGTGAGGATCTGGTGTTGTCACAGCTTCTCCTTCATGAGTTGGCCATCGCGGCGATATTGTACGCTCGCCCAGCCGTACGCCCTTTCGGGCATGCCATCGTTGGGCGTGCGCCATCAATCATCATCGATGCGTGGGACGACCCGCAGCTCAACGGCCTAGTGGAAATACGTTGCCGCCATCATAAGGGCGAGAAAAACGACGTACGGGCTCGCATTGAGGAGGATTCCCAGCCAGTTGAGCTTGCGCGTCTTCGGCTTGCCCACTGCCCCGACGATCCCAATAACGCCGCCAGCGAGGTTCACCGAGCCAAAGAATGGCATGCCGAGGAGAGGTAAAAAGCCGACGATGTCAGCACCGCTCGGGTCAGCATCGGACGGGATGGCTCGAATAGCCAGCCACGTACCCAATACCGTGAGACCAACGAGGACCCACCCGACAATACCCAGGATGATCGACGCCCGGTTCACCTTCTGAACGACAGGCCCCTGGGGCACGGGCGCATAGCCCGGAGCAACCCCCTGATATGCAGGCTGCGCGGGTGCTCCCGCCTGGGGCACAACCTGCGGTGCCTGCTGCACAGGCTGCGCGGGAACTGCGGGCTGCCCCGCAGGCTGCTGAGGATAAGGCGTGCTCATCAGATTCCTCCACTCAATAGGCGCTATTCGCAGACAATAGTCATCCGAGAACCAGCACGGCGCCAGCAACACCGGGGAAGCTCGACGTGCGAATCCAGACAAGGAGAGCTGCAGCGATCACCCAGGGAAGAATATTCAGGCCGATACCGAGCAGGCTCCACATCCGCTGTCGGCCAGAGACCGAGGGCCCCACCTTCAGGAAGCCAACAATCAGACCGGCAAGATTGATGGGTGGCAGGAGGCACATGTATACAGCGAACGGAATGATCCACACAAAGCCACCGCCTTCGGGATGGTCACTGTGTACAGCAGTGAAAACGATATAGGCGCAGTACAGGAGTGACAGAACCAGGACGCCCAGTCCGGTGATCGCAAAAATGAAGGACAGCCTACTGATCTTTTCCGGGACCTGGCGCTGGGGCGCCAGCGAATATGGCACTCCCGCCTGGGGCACAACCTGCGGCG
>QWBZ01001611.1_pt1 | contig 11254 bp, 10 predicted proteins | sample 1972441 | NCBI WGS metagenome assembly QWBZ01 (sample SAMN09866721, study PRJNA288562) | Human oral metagenome isolate term6_saliva, whole genome shotgun sequencing... | isolation source: mouth | host: Homo sapiens | place: USA: California
ACTCTGCCAGCGGCAAAAAAAGAGGTTTTTTACTATCTTGTGCCAGACATGATAGATATCGCTCCAAATATCTTTAGGTATAGCTACATCGATGTTATGAGTGGCGAGCGGCCAAAAGAGGAGTTTTTTTACTACATTAGCCCTATAAATAGCGTTAGTGAAGCGGGCATAGATCTTGGAAATGGCTATATCTTGCCGCTAAAAGAGCCAAAATTTATCACTCAAAACGGCGAAAAAGTGGCGGTAAAGTCCTTTTATAAGATAAAAGGCTCTGGCAAAGAGCTACAAATAGACGAAAAAACTATCGACGAAAAGGCGAAAATCTCTGTTTTATTTTTGGAGGACTATGCGCGCGTGGTTTTAGTTGATGAAAATGCCTTAAATTCAGCCCTTGTGCAGCTTTTTATATTTGAGCGAGCAGATGAGCGATACTTTGAGCCATTTGTCATCTCAAGTGGCGTAAAAATTTACAGGTTAAAAGTCTAATGCTAATCAATCTAATAAGCTCGATCGTCGTTTTTGTCGTATCAATGGGCATAAATTTCTTTCTTACGCCATTTATCTTAAAAAGCCTTGGCAATGAGGCATTTGGTTTTGTGGGGCTTAGTAACGCCATCGTTAGCTACGCAGCGGTCGTAAGTGTAGCCATAAACTCTGTCAGCGGCCGCTTCGTCGCTCATGCGTGGCATAAAAAAGATCTAAGCCTTGCAAACACCTACTACTCATCAGTGCTTGTTGTAAATATCTTCTTTTGCGCCGTTGTCGTGGTGCTTAGCTCTGTTTTCATACTAAATTTGCAAAGCTTTTTAAACGTCCCTGAAAATTTACTCTTTGACGTGAGAATGACCCTTGTTTTTTACTTTATAAATTTCTGCGTTGGGCTATTTAACGGCGTTTTGACGGTATGTGCCTTTGTGACAAACAAGCTCTATCTACTCTCCATCAGAAACGCCATCTCAAGCGCGATCCTAGCAGCTCTTATCGTCGCACTTTTTTACTTTTTTAAGCCATTTATCTCATACATCGCCATTTCAGCGCTAGTTGCTAGCCTTTTTGTCTTTTTTAGCACCATTTTTATGTCAGCTCGCATCACGCCAGAGCTAAAATTTAGCCTTAGGCATCACGCCAGAGCTAAAATTTAGCCTTAGTAAATTTGACTTTTCTAAGATCAAAGAGCTTTTAAGCTCTGGCATTTGGAACAGCTTTAATGCGCTAAATCGCATACTTCTAACAGGTATGGATCTTTTTATCTGCAACATTTTTGTCAATGCAAACGCCACTGGCCTTCTTTCAGTCGCCAAGGCCGCCCCTATCATACTTGAGAGCTTCGTGGCGCAGCTTAGTGGTATCTTTGCGCCAAAATTTGTCGAGCTTTACTCTAAAAATTTGATCACGGACCTCATAAAAGAGGCTAAATTTTCAATGAAAGTGATCGCCTTTGTGATGAGCGCTCCAGCCGCATTTTTCGTCGTTTTTGGGCTTGATTTTTACACGCTTTGGCTACCTTTTAAAAGCGCAGATGAGGTTAAATTTATATATAGCGTCTCGATGATCACGCTTGTGCCTATCGTATTTATAAGCTTTGTTTTTTCGCTTTTTAACCTTGATAGCGCGACAAACAAGCTTCGCCGACCAGCCATTGCCAACACTATCCTTGGCGTTAGCACGATCATAGCGCAGATCGTACTGCTTAAATTTAGTGGCTACGGCGTTTATGGCATCGTCATCGTCGCAGCCGTTTTTTATAGTATAAGAATTCTTGGCTTTGACCTTATAAATGCTGCTTTAAATTTAGAGGTGAAGCTCACCACGTTTTATGGGGTTTATTTTAAAAATTTAGCCGTTTTTGCACTCTGTGTGCTTGCGATGTTTGCCTGCAAGGACTTTGTGAGCCTAGATAACTGGCTAAAATTTGCTATCTTTGCTGCGATATACGCCGGTGCAGCTTATGTTTTGGGATATTTTTTGTTTTTTAATGCCTTCGAGCGAGGCATAGTCTGGCGTAAAATTTTAAAAAAATTTAAAAGGTCTTAAATGAATGAAATTTATCTGATCTCTTTGGCAAAAGATACCAAAAGGCGAGAGCTTTTGCAGCAAAAATTTAGCTCTTATGATAGCTTTAAACTAATAGACGCAGTTGATGGCAGGGAGCTAAACGCGAGGGAGTACTATAAGATCATTTCGCCATCATTTAAAGCTTACGGCAAGGTTTTAAGCCCAGCAGAGGTTGGCTGTTCGCTCTCGCACGTAAAAGCTTACGAGGCATTTTTGGCAAGTGATGCCAAATTTGCCCTCATCTTTGAAGACGACGTTATAGGAGATGATGAGGCCATAAAAGAGGCCTTTTTGGCAGCTAGCAAAATACCAGAAAACAGCGTGCTCATATGTGGCATGCAAGATGGGCTAGAGGGCAGGTTTAGCGCCTTTGGCAAAAAGATGGATGCTAGCCTAAGTAGGCCACTTTGGCAGGTCTCAAAGCACTCATTTTCAAGCATTTATAGAGCAGGGGCTTATGTGCTAACTAAAAAAAGCGCTAAAAATTTGCTTGAAATTCACAAACGCGCGCTTTGCACGACCGATGTTTGGGACTATTTGCTTGGCGTTAATGATATGCAGATGTATTTTTGCGACCTTTTTGCGCACCCAACTGATCTAAGTGGCTCAAACATCGAGGGCGAGCGCCTTGAGAGGGGATACAGCGCAAATTTAAAGGCCTACATAAAAACATTTAAATTTATACTTTTCTCACGGCTTGAGAAGCTTCAAGGCTATGAGAGAATTTTTAAAAGGGGTTAAATGAGCGAGCCATTAATCAGCATCGTAACCGCAACTTACAAGCGTCCAGAGCTTTTAAAAAAGGCCATAAAAAGTGCTCTAGCCCAAAGCTACAAAAACCTAGAGATCATAGTAACAGATGACGGCGATGACGAGAGTGCGAGTAAAATTTGCAAGAGTTTTAACGACGCAAGGATCAAATTTGTAAAAAACAGCGCTCACAAAAAGAGCCCAAATGGCAACAAAAATAACGGCTTTGACAACGCAACAGGCGAGTTTGTCTGCTTGCTTGACGATGACGATGAGCTAATGAGCGAGGCGATTGCTGAGTGCTATGAAATTTTAAAAGGTGGCGAGTATTCGTGCGTTTTTGCAGACGCGATCTGTGAAAAAGATGGCGTTATGACCGAGGCGATGGCTGGTAGAAGCCCATATGGCAAGAGTGGGGCGATGAGTAAGGTTGATTATCATTGCGGGCGGATAAATGGCGAGTATTTTAAGCTTTTTTCACGTGAATTTATAGACGGCTTTAGGTTTGATGAGAGCAGTTTTGGTGGCGAAAATGAGCTTTACATCCGCTTTTTTGAAAAAAATGTCTTTTATCTTAAAAAGCCACTTTACATCTACCGCATCGCAAGAAGTGACAGTGCTACACTAAATGCCAGCAAGCACGCGTTAAACGTGGCAAACGCCTATATAAAAACAGCAAATCTGCACTACGACATCGCTATAAAAAATGAGCCAAAATTTCTAGCCTTGCAGTATAAAAACGCCGCTTACTACGCCAAAATAGCAGGCGAATATGGCCTGATGTTAAGGTGTATCTTTAAAAGTCTTAGTATTAAATTTAGCAAAGAGGCGTTTATTTTCTTGCTGCTTAGCCCGCTTCCGAGTGGCTTTTTGCCGGCACTCTCAAAGCTTAGAGTTAAAATCAAGCAAAGGTTTGGTATATGAGGATATTATTTGTCACATCAACGCTTAGAAGTGGCGGTGCAGAGCGAGTTTGTGCGGTGATCGCATCACGATTTAGCGTGGATCATGATGTAAGCCTTGTTAAATTTGACAAGGATGAGCCATTTTACGAGCTAGCAAGTGGCGTGAAGCTTATAAATTTAGGCGTTGGGGCCGATGAGCTTGGCTTGGTTGGAAATTTAAAAAAGAGAGTTTTAAAGGTGCTTGCTTTAAGGGCGCTCATAAGAGAGGGCAAATTTGACGCTGTGATATCATTTTTAGACGCCGTAAATACCTTAGTGCTCTTTAGTTCAGCTGGGCTAAAAACACCTATAATCATAAGCGAGCATACAAACTATCTTGCGCCAAAAAGGGCGATTTTTAAGGTACTGAGACGCATAAGCTATCCATTCGCAAATGCACTTAGCGTCTTAAGCGACGAGGATCTAGGACATTACTCAAAATTTTGCAAAAATGTGATGAAAATTTACAACCCACTCTTTGAAGAGGTGCGCAGTGAGAGCTTTGATAAAGAAAATTTAGTCATCTTTGTTGGCAGGCTAAATAAGATAAAAAACTGCGAAATGTTTGTAAGAGTGGCTGCAAACTTAAAGCAAAGTAGCTATAAATTTGCCGTTGCTGGAGATGGTGGCGAGAGGGCAAATTTAGAAAATTTAGCTAAAAGCTTGGGCGCTGAGGTAGAGTTTTTAGGCAATGTTAGCGACATCGCTTCGCTTTATAAAAGGGCAAAGGTGCTGCTCTCTTGCTCAAATTTCGAGGGTCTTGGAAATACCTTGATAGAGGCGATAAACTACGACTGCGTGCGGGTTGCGACAAGAACTAGCGGGGCAAAAGAGCTTATAAAAGATGGCTTTGATGGCTTGCTTTGCGAGATAAATGACGCTGATCAGATGAGCAAAAAGCTTGCAAATTTGATCCAAGATGAGGCAAAAATGGGCGAATTTGTCAAAAACGCAAGAGCTAGACTTGATGAGTTTAGCGTGGAGCAAATTTATAAAAAATGGCTGGAGCTTTTAAGGCTTGGAGGTGTGAAGTGAAAATTCTTTTTGTCATCGCCGCACTTAGAAACGGTGGGGCTGAGCGCGTGCTAAACGTGCTTGCAAATGAGCTTTGCAAAGACAATGAGATCACTATCGCTCTTCTTGAAGAGGACCTTGGACTTTATAAATTTAGTGAAAAGATAAATATCATAAATCTTAACGTTACTGGTTCGGGTGTCGCTTTAAAATTTAAGAAAATTCTCGCCCTTAGAGCGCTTTTTAAAGAGCAAAGGGCTGATCTGATAATTAGCTTTATCGACTGGACAAACGTCGCTTGCGTGCTGGCAAATGCTGGGCTAAAGAGCAAACTAATAGCAACTGAGCATCACGAGCATAGCTACTTAAAAAGCAAAATCGCAAGCGCTATGCGTGATATTAGCTACCGCTTTGTAGATGGCTTAAGCGTGCTAAGTAAAAGCGACTACGACTACTATAAATTTGCCAAAAATCGTGAGATCATCCACAACCCACTTTTTATCGACGTGCCTGAAATTTGCAAGAAGCAAAACGTCATCTTAAGCGTAGCAAGGCTGGAGGCGGTAAAGGGCTATGACGTCTATTTTGAGGCGCTTAGCAAGGCGGATAAGAGCTTGCTTGGTGGCTGGGAGATAAAGATCGCAGGCAGCGGCAGGCAAGAGAGTGAGCTAAAAGAGATGGCTTCAAATTTAGGGCTTAATGTCAAATTTCTAGGTCACATGAGCGACGTTAGTAAGCTTTATAGCGAGGCAAAAATTTTTACTCTTTGCTCACGAAGCGAGGGGCTTTCAAACGTGCTAATAGAATCAGGTGCCTTTGGTTGTGCTAGGCTAAGTAGCGACACTGTGGGCGCAAGAGAGCTTATAAATGACGGCACAGACGGGCTTATCTTTAAAAATGGTGATAGCAATGATCTAAAAGAGAAGCTTGAGATGCTTTTAAAAGATGAAAATTTAAGGCAAAAACTAGCAAAAAACGCCAGCGAAAGTGCAAATTTATTTAGCAAAGAAAATATCATCAAGCAGTGGCGAGAATTTATAAAAAAGGTTGTTAGCAAGTGAAAAAATTAGCCGTTTTTTTATATTCGATGGGGCCTGGCGGGGCTGAGCGAAATGTGGCAAATTTGCTCCCTTTTTTAGTTAAACATTATAAAGTTCATCTCATCTTAATGAGTAATGTTATCGCTTACGAGATCCCAAGCGAGGTAAATATCCACTTTATAGAAAATAGCGATCCTTATGAGAGCGGACTAAAAAAGCTTGCAAGGCTCTTTTTAGCGATGCCAATGCTTGCGTTTAAATATAAAAAGCTTTGTCAAAATTTGGGCATCGACACGCAGTTTGTGCTGATGAACCGCCCATGCTACATCGCTGGGGTTGCTAGGATTTTAGGGCTAAAGGCTAGGCTGGTTATCAGCGAGCGAAGTTGTCCGTCGATCCTATATAAAGACGATCTAAGCGGCAGGGTTAATAAATTTTTACTCACTCATCTTTATAAAAAGGCTGATCTAATCCTCGCAAATGCAGCTGGCAACAAAGAGGATCTGGTGCGAAATTTTGGCATGAGCGAAGCAAAAACAAAGGTGCTTTATAACGCCCTTGATCTAAAAACTATAAATTTGCTAAAAGATGAGCCGCTTGAGGATGGCTTTAAGCCATTTTTCATAAACATAGGCCGCCTTGATAGCGGTAAAAATCAAGCCATGCTAATAAAAATAATAGCTTCAATTAACGACCCTCGCGCCACGCTTGGCATCCTTGGCAAAGGGCCTTTAAAGGATGAGCTGCAAAATTTGATAGACAAATTTGGCGTGGGTGATCGAGTAAAGCTTCTTGACACTGATAAAAATCCTTTTAGGCATATAAAAAACGCCTCTTGCTTGCTTTGTGCTTCGCGTTTTGAGGGCTTTTCAAACGTGCTTTTGGAGGCACTAGCGTGCGAGAAAACTATCATCTCAACCGAACACAAAAGCGGCGCAAAAGAGCTTTTGGGCGATAGCGAGTTTGGCATCTTAGTGCCTGTTGATGACGAAAATGCGATGAAAGAGGCGATGATAAAGGTGCTTAACGAGCGTGAAATAAGGCAAAATTTTGAAAATGTTGCGTATAATCGGGCTAAATTTTTTGATAGTGAAAACATAGCGAGCGAGCTTATAAATTTTTTGGAAAATCCTAATGAATAGAAATTTGTTTTTTAAAAATTACTCTTTATACCTTATGATATTTGCCGCAGTCATCTTTGGCATGGTTTGCAGGCTTTACTGGGTCTTTTGGGCGAGCGAGTATCCAGTCTTTTTCTGGAACAACGAGCTGATGATCAGCACAAACGACGGCTATGCATTTGCCGAGGGTGCAAGGGACATGCTAGCTGGCTTTCACCAAGAAAACGACCTTAGCTACTACGGCTATCCGCTCTCTACGCTTACTTACTGGATCGTGAAATTTCTAGGCGTCAAGCTTGAGACGGCGATGATTTATATGAGTGTATTTTTTTCGTCGCTTGTGGCTGTGCCTGTTATCTTGATCGCAAATGAATACAAAGCAAAAATGGCTGGCTTCATCGCTGCACTTCTTGCTGTGATAGCAAATAGCTACTACAACCGCACGATGGCAGGCTACTACGACACCGACATGCTCATCATCACTCTTAGCGTCTTTGTCGTTTGGGGGCTTGTTAGAGTGCTTGAGAAAAAGGACGCAAAGAGCCTGATAATAGCACCTTTAAGCGTGCTTATCTATATGTGGTGGTATATGAGCGCCTTTTCGCTTATTAGCATTTTAACTGGGCTATTTTTACTTTATACGCTCATTTTTGATAGGAAAAATCCACTTTTTTACCTTGAAATTTCGCTGCTTTTGCTTGCTATCTCAAACCTTGATCTAACTCTTAAATTTGTCGCTGTTATCGTTATTTATGCACTTTGCCTATTTAAAAAAGAGGTGATAAATTTAAAAATTGCTCTTGGCATTTTGGCAATTATCTTTGTCATTTTTGTCATCCGTGGCGGGCTAAATCCGATAATCTTTCAACTTAAATTTTATGTCTTTAGAGATGCGCCTGAAGTTGGCGGCATGAGCTTTCACTTTTTTAATGTCAATCAAACTATCCAAGAGTCAAGCGTCGTTGATTTTACGCTATTTACGCTATTTTGCGAGAGGATCAGCGCAAACGTTATCACATTTTTGATCTCGCTTGCTGGCGTCGCTCTTTTTTGCTACAAGCACCGCTCATTTGCCGTCTCGCTTGGCATGCTCGCACTTGGCTTTTTAGCCTTTAAAAGCGGCCTTAGATTTACCATTTACGCCGTGCCTATCATGGCGCTTGGCTTTGGCTACTTAGTGGAGTTTGCGCTTGCAAATTTAAAGCTAAAAGGAGCCGTGCTAAATCTCATAAGAGCCTTCATAGCAGCTCTGGTGCTTGCTCCAGCGCTCATTCACATCTATGGCTACAAGGCTGAGCCAGTCTTTGTAAATAAAGAGGTTGAAATTTTAAATAAGCTAAAAAGCATCGCAGGACGCGAGGACTACGTGGTTGCGTGGTGGGACTATGGATATCCGATCAGGTATTATAGCGATGTTAAGACGCTCATTGACGGCGGAAAGCACCTTGGACGTGAAAATTTTGCCGTGAGCTTTGCGCTTGGAAGCGACGAGATGAGCTCGGCAAATATGGCAAGGCTCGATGTCGAATACACTGAGCGAAATTTCAAAGAGCACTTTAATGGCAACTTGGCTCAAATTTTAAAAGATAGAAATTTAAGCGTTGATCAGTTTTTTAGCGAGATAAAAGAGGCAAATTTTAGCCTACCAGCAAAGAGTAGAGAGATATATTATTATTTGCCAGATAGGATGCTTAGCATCTTCCCGACCATTTTGCAGTTTAGCAAGATCGATCTAAAAAGTGGTAAAAATTTAAACAACGGACTTTTCATCACCACTAGAGCGATCTCGCAAAGCGAAAAGGGCATTAGGCTAAGTGGTGGATTTACTCTAACAAGTGATGTCACAAATTTGATCTATGATGGCAATGTCTTACCACTAAGATCTTTCATAGAGACCGACTACAACGAGGCTGGCAAGCTAAATGTAAAAGAGTATAAAAATAATGAAAGTTCAAACATTTCTGTCATTTTTATGAGGGATTATGGTAGATTTATCATCCTTGATGAGAGCATTTTAAATAGCGCCTACATCCAGCTTTTCGTGCTAGAAAGATACGATCCTAAGGTCTTTGAGCCAGTCATACTTGACGGGGCGGCAAAAGTTTATAGGCTAAAGAGGTAGAGATGGCAAGGATAGGATTTTTAAGCCACGCTGATATGAGCATACACTTTTTTAGACGCCCTATCATGCAGGCTTTAAAAGATATGGGGCATGAGGTTTTTGCTATCGCTCCAAAAGGAAATTTCACTAATGAGCTTGCTAAAAGCTTTCACACCGTCACCTACGAGCTTGATAAGGCGAGCCTAAATCCGCTAACCGTGATAAATAACTCAAAAAAACTATCTCAAATTTTAGGCGAGCTAAATTTAGACCTGCTTCAAACTGGCGCTCATAAGTCAAATGTCTTTGGCACATTTGCTGCTAAAAACGCTGGCATAAAGCACGTGATAAATTTGGTTGAAGGCCTTGGCAGCTTTTATATCGATGATGATATTAAGACAAAGGCCGTGCGTTTTGTCATGGAGAGCCTTTATAAGCTATCTTTTGCAAAGGCTGATGCTTGCATCTTCGTAAATGACGCAGATCCAGACTATCTGATCTCTAAAAATTTGATAGATAAAAGCAAAGTGTACCGCATAAAAAGTGTCGGCGTCGATACTGCTAAATTTGACCCAGCTATCACGCAGGCAGCGGACTTGGGTGAAAAAAAGGTCATTTTAATGATCGCAAGAGCCATGTGGCACAAGGGCGTTCGTGAATTTTACGAGGCAGCAGAAATTTTAAATGGCTATAAAAACTGCGAATTTGTCTTTGTGGGCGAGGGCTTTGCTGGTAATAAATCAACCGCAGACGAGAGCTTTTTAAAAGGTGGCAAAGTGCGATATCTTGGCGCTAGAAACGACATACCAGAGCTTTTAAAAGCTTCTTATCTGCTGGCACTTCCTAGCTACAAAGAGGGCTTTCCAAGAACGGTTTTAGAGGCGATGAGCATGGCTAAAGCAGTTGTCGCAAGTGACGTAACAGGCTGCAATGAAGCTGTAAAAGAGGGCTACAACGGACTTTTATGCAAGGTAAAAGACGCAAGTGACCTAGCAGAAAAGATAAAAATTTTACTTGATGACGAAGCACTTTGCATTAAGCTTGGAGCAAATGGCAGGGACTGGGCAGTTAGTGAGTTTGACGAGAAGCAAATCGCAAAAAGATATATAGAAATTTATAGGAAATTTATAGATGTATAGAAATTTTTTAAAGAGGGTGATTGATATTTTGGGAGCTTTGTTTTTGCTCATCTTAACATCGCCTATCATCATAGCAACGGCGATCTTTATCTATTTTAAGGTAAGCCGTGACGTCATTTTTACGCAGGCAAGACCAGGGCTAAATGAGAAAATTTTTAAAATTTATAAATTTAAGACGATGAGCGATGAGCGTGACGCAAATGGCGAGCTCTTGCCAGATGAGCAGCGTCTTGGTAAATTTGGCTCACGGGCCTAGCGCAGGTAAATGGCAGAAACGCCATAAGCTGGGAGAAAAAATTTGAATACGACGTCTATTACGCTAAAAATTTAAGCTTTATGCTTGATGTAAAGATCGCTTTGCAGACCATCGAAAAGGTGCTAAAACGAAGTGGTGTCAGCAAAGAGGGGCAGGCGACGACGGAGAAATTTAATGGCAAAAACTAAGAAAATTTACATCTACGGAGCGAGTGGGCATGGTCTTGTGATCGCTGACATCGCTAGAAATAACGGCTATGATGAGATAGTTTTTTTAGATGATGCTAGTGAGCGTAAATTTAGCCCAGAGCTAGAAAAAGCTGACATCATAATAGCCATAGGTGATAATAAAACAAGGCAAAAGATCAGCCAAAAGGTGGAGGATGTTGGTTTTGAGATAGTAAATTTGATCCATAAAAGTGCGGTTGTGAGCGAAAGCGCTGTGATAGAAAAAGGCGCAGTGGTCATGCCAAATGCCGTGATAAACGCAAAAGCTCGCATAAAAGAGGGTGCTATCATAAACTCTGGCGCGGTAATAGAGCATGAGTGCGTGATAGGCAAATTTGCTCATATCAGCCCAAATGCAGCCCTTGCTGGAAACGTTAGCGTGGGCGAATTTACGCATGTTGGCATTGGCTCAAGCGTCATTCAAGGCATAAATATCGGTAAAAACTGCATCATAGGCGCTGGAAGCGTGGTCGTTAGAGATATAAAGGACGGCATAAAGGCGTATGGTGTGCCTGCATGTGAGCGCGCTAAGATATAAATTTAAAAATAAGTGCTAAAATCGCCAAAAAATCACGAAAGGTATGAAAATGGATAGGGTTTTTTTATC
>QWBZ01000897.1_pt1 | contig 11240 bp, 8 predicted proteins | sample 1972441 | NCBI WGS metagenome assembly QWBZ01 (sample SAMN09866721, study PRJNA288562) | Human oral metagenome isolate term6_saliva, whole genome shotgun sequencing... | isolation source: mouth | host: Homo sapiens | place: USA: California
AGATGAATATTACGGTCTGTGTACTCCTTGACTTCCTCTGGGTCGTGGGTAATCATCAAGACAGACTTGCCATGCTTGTGAGCCGAATGGTGCATGAGTTCATAGAAAGTATTGGCTGTTCCTGCATCCATACCCGTCGTTGGCTCATCCAAGACAAAGATATCTGGATCCGAGGCAAAAATACGAGCAATAACAGCACGTTGCTTTTGCCCACCTGAGAGACGTCCAATCTGCTTGTGACGATTTTCCCACATACCTACAGACTCAAGGGCACGTTGAACGTGCTCCAAGTCGTGCTTAGTCAAACGACGGAACCAGCCCTGACGAGGATAACGACCAGACTTAACAAACTCGTAGACCGTGCTTGGAAAACCTGCATTAAAGCTGGCAATCTGCTGTGGAAGATAGGCCATGCGAAGCTTTTTACCATCTTTATTGGTTTCAGAGATGGTTACAGTTCCCTTCTTAGGCTTAAGAATTCCTAGGGTAGCCTTAATGAGCGTGGACTTGGCAGCTCCATTTTCCCCAGTTAGGGTCACAAACTCCCCAGAATCCAAATGATAATGAATATTGTCCAGAACAGGCTCCGCATCATACTGGAAGCTCAGTCCTTCAACTGTAATATAGCGCATCTTATTCCTCGATTTTTTCTGCTAATTTTGTCAAGAAACGTTCAATAACCTGACGCTCTTGATTATCGAACTGATCCAATACAGACCGATATACCCCCAAGGTCTCTTGGTGGTGTTCCTCGTGCTCTTGGGCTATGGGTTGAGCTTCTTGTGTCAAGACAAAGTAGGTCACGCGCCCATCATCCTTGTCTTTCTTAGCCTCCAACATGCCCTCTTTGACCAAGGTTTTAACTGCCTTGGTAACAGCAGCTTGGCTGACATTGAGGGTCTTAGCCAACTCAGAATTGGTTTTACGTCCCTCAGACAAAAGCATGAGAATATGCTCCTGAGTATTGGTCAACTTAACCTGACTACGGCACTGACCAATGAGGAACTCATGCTGATTTTCAGCCTTAAGCAAAATCTGATTAATCAATTGATTTACTTGTTCTTCTAGTTCTAGCATTGCTTTCTCCATTTACTTAACCAGTTAATTATATCGAAAACACAGAGGTTTTGCAAGGGTGGAGCAAGAAAAAGATTGGTGATGGGCTATCATCACTATCAAGGAAGAATAAAGGTAAAATAAAAACCTAACCAAGCTGGTTAAGTTTTCATCAGATATAGATTTATCGCAAAGTTGCAAAGATTTCTTCGACCTGAGCCACAGACTCGGCACGTGAGACTTCGCCACGAACCTTGGCTGCTCCCGCTGTTCCACGAAGATAGTGTGGCGCAAGACCACGGAATTCACGGACGGCAATCTTCTCACCTTTAAGGTCTACCAAACGTTTGAGGTGGTCTTCAGCGATGTCCAATTTCTTATCAAATGGAAGCTCTGGCAACTCCTCTCCTGTTTCGAAGAAGTGGTTGATTTGCGTGAAAATGTAAGGATTGTTCATAGCTGCACGACCCACCATAACAGCATCTACACCAAGTTCCTCAATCATAAGTTTAGCATCTTGAACGCTACGAACATCACCATTTCCGATAAATGGAATCTTAGTGATAGCCTTAGCAACACGGGCCAAAGTCTCATGATCACAGTGACCTGTGTACATTTGCTCACGAGTACGGCCGTGCATAGCAAGGGCAGAAACACCTGCAGACTCAGCTGCAAGGGCATTTTCTACAGCCAAGTCACTGTCTGACCAACCTGTACGCATCTTAACAGTCAAAGGAATATCAAGTACTGATGTTACTTCCTTGACGATGTGGTAAATCTTGTCTGGATCCTTGAGCCACTTGGCACCCGCTTCATTTTTAACGACCTTATTGACTGGACAACCCATGTTGATATCAACAATATCAGCCTTGGTATTGGTCTGGATAAAGTCGGCTGCACGCTTCAAGCCCTCAGCATCACCACCGAAAAGCTGGATAGACATTGGATGCTCATTCTCATCGATATGAAGCATATGAAGGGTTTTCTCATTGTTATAGAGGAGCCCTTTTTCAGAGATCATCTCCATAACCACGAGACCTGCACCAAATTCCTTGGCAATGGTACGGAAGGCCGAGTTGGTCACACCTGCCATAGGAGCTAGTACTGTACGATGAGGAATCTCCACATTTCCAATCATGAAGGACGAATTAAGTTTAGTCATTGATGAGTTCCTCCAAGTCAGCTTCTGAAAACTCATACTTGGTTTGGCAGAATTGGCAGACGATTTCAGCCCCATGATCCTCGTCTTTCATGGCTTGAAGTTCATCCTTACCAAGCGTCAAGAGGGTATTTTCAAAACGTTCAAGTGAGCAATCACACTCAAAGCTAAGCTCCTCTTCAGACAAACGTTTGAAAGGTTCATCCCCATAAATGGCATTCAAGAGAGCTTCGATATGGTCATCAGACTCCAAAAGCGTTGAAATGGCTGGCATCTCTTGGATGCGTTTTTCGTAACGAGCGATTTCTTCTTCGCTAGCTCCTGGTAAAACCTGAAGCATGAAACCACCAGCAACCTTAACCTTGTCCTCTTCGTCAAGAAGTACATTAAGACCAACAGCAGATGGCGTTTGCTCAGATTCTGTCAAATAGTAGGCAAAGTCTTCACCAATTTCACCAGAAATAAGTGGTGTTGATGACGTGTAAGGATTACCAGTTCCATAATCGATGATTGAGACAAACTGTCCTTGTCCCATGAAAGGACCCACTAAAACTTCACCAGTCGCTGTTTTCTTGATATCCACACCTGGATTTTGGATGTAGCCCTTAACATGTCCTTTGGTATCAGCTACAGAGATGATATGCCCAAAAGAGCTATTTCCGATAACCTTAACCGTAATTTTGCTTTCACCTTTTTGGTTAGCAGCCAAGATTTGGTTGGCAATAAGGGTACGCCCCAAAGCAACTGTCGATGATGATAGAGTATTGTGTTTTTCTTGTGCGGTTCTAACAGTTTCTGTGCTATCAAGAACATAAGCACGGAAAGAACCTGATTCTGAAATTGTTTTAATTAATTTATCCATAGTGATTCTATTATAACACAAAAAAGAGGGTGGAAAAATCGTAAACGCTCGGCGTTTCTCTTCCACACTCTCTACCAAATTACCATGAAAATTCGGATAGTTTTTCCCTCAAACTTGCTATTTTTCTATCATCAAAATGGTGTTTTTGCCTTATTACAGGTGGCAAATTCTCCAAATACTCAATATAGACGCTGACAAGGAGATTATAGTCATTAGTTGTCAAACGTTTGAGTTGACTATGAATGAAGGTAGTTGCTTGATCATACTGTTCATGGATCAACAAGTCGTCAATGTAGTCATTGCCATCAATCGTGTGACCTTGCTCGTCCTCCACCTGACCTAAATCAATATCCAGAGTCTCAAACTTAAAAGCCTTACTGACCACATTAGCTGTTCCTCGAATTTGATTGAGTAGCCAGTCACTGTTATACACTCCCATATTAGTCCCCTCCATTACTTGCTATTCAAATCTATTATATCTTTTTAAATATAAGTTGTAAACGCTTTCTTGCTCTAGCAAATAAAAAGGAGGTGACTAAAAATCACCACCTTTTTACAGTCTAATTTAGGCTTCTTCTTTATAATTTTTAGCCTCTGCTTCTGTAGCATAAACAAAATGTCCTGGTCGGATTTCATACATTTGTCTCTTTTCCCCATCATTTTCAATAGAGGAATCATAAATCAAATGTTGACGTTTACGCTCTCTTTCTGGGTCTGGTTCTGGAATGGCAGACAATAAACTCTTTGTATAAGGATGGATCGGATTATGGTAAATCTCATCTGCTGGTCCTACCTCAAGAAGTTTACCCCAATGCATTACACCAATACGATCGGATATATATTTAACCATTGACAAGTCATGTGCAATAAACAAATAAGTTAACCCCTGTTCGTGTTGTAACTTTTGCATCAAATTAACTACTTGTGCTTGAATAGAAACATCTAAAGCAGAGATAGGTTCGTCTGCTACAATAAAATGAGGATTGACCGCTAAAGCACGCGCAATACCAATTCTTTGACGCTGACCACCAGAAAATTCATGAGGATATCTTGATAAGTGATCTTCATTTAATCCCACCAAATTAATAAGTTCTTTAACCTTGGCTTCACGTTCTTCCTTGGATTTAGCCAATTTATGAATATCAATCCCCTCAGCAATAATATCACGAATCTTCATTCGTCCATTAAGACTAGCTTGAGGATCTTGAAAAATCATCTGAGCTGTCTTACGGAAATCATGAAGGTCTTTCCCTTTTAAACTTGATATATCATTACCAGCAAAGGTAACAGTACCCGAATCAATATCATAAAGCTTTAGAATAGAACGCCCAATGGTCGTTTTACCTGAACCAGATTCTCCAACTAGGCCGAAAATTTCGCCCTCATAGATATCAAAGCTAACGTCATCAATGGCCTTAACTTCGTTTGATTTTCCTTTATTAAAAGTTAGAGACACATTTTTTAATTCTACTAACTTCTTACGTTCTTGTGTCATCTTATTTCTCCTTCATCTTTGACCATTTTTCCCATCGTTTCAATATTGGTGAAGGAGGGGTTACTTTAGGAGCTCGTTCATCTAAGAGCCATGTTGCTGCAAAATGCGTATCTGATACTTTAAACATTGGCGGTTCTTCCTGATAATCAATATCTAAAGCAAAGGCATTTCGAGCAGCAAAGGCATCTCCTTTAGGAGGATAAAGTAAGTCTGGGGGAGTTCCTGGAATAGCTTCTAGACTACCAGATTCTGTTTCTGTTGTAGGCATTGAGTTAAGAAGCCCCCACGTGTATGGGTGTTTCGGATTGTAGAAAACCTCATCCACAGTACCATATTCCACAATTTTACCGGCATACATTACCGCTACACGATCAGCCATACCAGCGACAACGCCCAAGTCATGAGTAATAAAAATAATAGATGAATTACGCTCTTCTTGAATTTTTTTCATAAGATGAAGAATTTGTGCTTGAATCGTTACATCTAAGGCTGTCGTAGGCTCATCAGCAATCAAAATTTCAGGATCTGCCGCTAGAGCAATGGCAATTACTGCTCTTTGACGCATTCCTCCTGACCATTGATGAGGATAATCATTTATATGTTCTTCGGCATTAGGTATACCAACATCTTTCATTAATTGTAAAGCCATTTCTAAGGCTTCCTTCTGAGATACCTTGGCATGAAGCATGATAGGCTCAGCAATTTGGTGTCCAATTTTCATAGTAGGGTCAAGGCTGGTCATAGGATCCTGAAAAATCATAGCAATATCATTTCCACGAACTTCAACCCAATCTTGCTCCTTCAAGGTTTGCATATTGCGTCCCTTAAAGGTAATTTCTCCAATTACCTCAGCATTTTTATCTGATAGCCCCATTAGTGTCCTTGTCGTTACAGATTTTCCTGAACCAGACTCACCAACAATCGCTAATGTTTCACCTTTTTTTAAGTCAAAATTAACATCACGAATCGCTTTTACTTCTCCAGCGTAAGTATGAAAATTAACATGGAGATTTTTTACACTTAAAATCGTTTCTTTCGTCATTATTACGCTCCTATTAGTTTTCTTTGTTAGATTTAGGGTCAAATGCATCACGCAAGCCGTCCCCTAAAAGAATGAAGGCAAGAGAGATAAAAACAAGAGCCAAAGCAGGAATAACCACCTGATAAGGGTAGTATTGGAGATTTTCAGACGCATCTGTAATCAACGAACCTAAAGAAGCTGTTGGTGGCTTAACCCCCAAATTGATAGCTGACAGAACTGCTTCATACATAATAGCACTTGGAACTGTCATCATAATTTGAACAATAATGATACCTGAGATATTTGGTAAAACATGTTTAAAAGCTATCTTAAATTTGTTTTCACCCAAAGCGCGTGAGGCTAAAACAAATTCACGTTCTCGATAAGATAAAGTTAAATTGCGTACTTGACGTGCCATAGATGTCCATCCGACAATGGCAATGGATATAATGATTGACATTACACCATTACCCAAGAGAAGTCCTAACATAGTTACTATGACCAAATTAGGGATAGATGAGATGACCTCAATAACACGTTGCATGAAGAGGTCAATTTTCCCACCCAAGAACCCTGACACCAGACCATAGGTCACTCCAATAATCAAATCAATCAAGGTCGCAACAATGGCAATCAAGAGAGAGATACGTATACCAACAATCACACGTTTCGCTAAGCTACGTCCTAGATTATCAGTTCCTAAAATAAATTTATCACCTTTTGGAACAGATTGGTCAGAATACACATCATTAGGTTCCGTATTGCCTGAAAACACGATACTACCATTCCAGAATGGTAAACTATCTGATATTTTTGGGGGTAAATTACGATATGTCTTAACTTCATCACCATTAAAACTATTAGCATCCTTGGCTTTAACAAAGAAATTTGATCCAATTGAAAAGACCAACAGAATCGCTAAAAACCAAAGTGATATGGTCGCCAATTTATTTTTTTTCAGACGTCTCCAAGCATCTTGCGTAAAAGAGAGAGTCGGTTTTTCAATTTTTTCTTGTGATTCAGTATTTCCAGCACCAACAAGTTTGAATAGTTGTTTTTCTTCCATGATACTCTCCTTACTTCAGACGGACACGTGGATCCACAAAACTAGTAATGATATCTGTCAATAGGATAGCTACCATAAGCATAACGGCATAAACAATAGTGGTTCCCATAATGACAGGATAATCTTTTGTTGGAATAGAGGTAACAAACTGTTGGCCAATCCCAGGAATTGAGAAAATCTGCTCTATGAGTGCTGAACCTGTTAGGATATTAGCTGCCATTGGACCGATTAAGGTAAGAACAGGAATCATTGAATTGCGATAAGCATGTCTATTACTAATTTGACGAGCTGTTAAGCCCTTGGCCCTAGCTAGTTGAATAAAATCAGTATTCATAGTTTCAATCATTTCACTACGGAAAAAACGTGTAACTTGAGCAAATACTGGAATAGCAAGAGCTAAAGTAGGTAAAATAGTTTGGCTAAATGAACCCCACCCAGATAAAGGAAGAACTCCCCACTTAAATCCGAGATAATCCAAAAGCAAAAGACCAATAATAAATGAAGGTACTGAAATACCGAGTGTTGATAGCACGCTCAAGATATTATCAATCCAATTATTTTTATTACGCGCTGACACTGCTCCTACAAAAAGACCAGCCAACACCCCAACAACAAGGGCTTGAATACCCAGTTGCGCTGAAACTGCCAAACGCTGACTAATCATCATGCTAACAGGCTGATTAGCAGACTGATAGCTTGTTCCTAAATCACCGTGCAGTACATTCCAAAGATATTGCAAATACTGTTGCCATACAGGCTTATCTAACCCATATTGCTTATTCATAACCGCAATCATATCATTCGTTAATTTGGGATTATTGAATGGTGACCCCGGCATAACTTGCATTAGGAAGAAAGATAGAGTGACAACCACCCATAAGGTAACTAGCAATATAGCTATCCTTTTCAATAAATATTTCGTCATAAAATTTCCTTTATCTAACAACGAAAGAAGCTGGGACTAAAGCCGCCAGCTTCTTAGTTCATTTTGTGATAAACGTACATACAGTAGCTGATGAATGTTCTACTTTACTCTGTCATTATAATGATAGCAACTATTTATCTTTATAAGCATAGGTGAAGTCAACATCAAGACCAGTTGAGTTACGTACAAGTCCTTTGATTGAAGGATTTTGCAAACCTTTTGTAAATCGGAAGTAAATCGGATTATACATTGCTTCATCATAAAGTGCTTTTTCAGCAGTTTTATAATCATTTGCAGCAGCTGTTGGATCTAATGCATCAGTTGAAAGTGCTTTTTCATAGGCTGCATCATATGTAGAGCTATTTGCCTTACCATAGTTATAAGCTGAATTTGAAGTGAACAAGCCATAGAATGTTGATCCTTCTGGATAGTCACCACCCCAAGAGACAAGAGCAACATCAAAGTTTTGATTCTTGGTATCTTCAAGACGTTGTTTGAATGTCACAAATTTTTCTTCAACAGTCAAACCAGGAAGAGCTTTTTCCCAAGTTTCCTTAATATAATCAACTGCAGCTTTAGAAACAGGGGAATCTGAATCTGCTGTAATTGTCAATTTCAAGTCACTTAAACCAGCTTCAGCAAGACCTTCTTTAAAGAGCTTAGCTGCTTCTTCCTTGTTATAGCTATAGCCAGGTGCTACATATTTAGATAAATCAGTACCATCAGGTAATTTTTCCAATCCAGTAGGTACAAGACTAGTTGCTGGAACTGAACCTGTATCAACCGCAGCTTCGACAATACCTTTACGATCAGTAGCAAGGTTGAGGGCTTGACGGATTTTAAGATTATCTAGACCTTTAACTTTGCCAGTTTCATTATAGGTCATATAACTTGTTGTTGCTTCTGGAACTGTAACAACATCTTTATTCTTTTTATTAGAATTAAAAATTGCTGACGTACTTGAAATGCTTGCAAAGTCAAGTTGACCTTGTTTATACATTTGAACGGCTGTATCAGGTTTCTTAACCGTTTGAATATTGATTGTCTTTGTTTTGACGTGCTTAGCATCCCAATAATTGTCATTTTTGACAAGTTTAAAGCTACCACTTGTACCATTCCAATTTTCAACTTTAAAAGGTCCAGAATAAATTTGTTTATCAGACTTCGTTCCATATTGTTTTCCAGTCTTTTCTACAAATTCCTTATGTTGCGGAACAAAATTTGAGAATGACAAAAGACTCTTAAATTGTGGAGAAGGATTTGACAAGGTAAAGATAACTTTATTACCCTCAGCCTTAACACCCAACTCTTCAACACTCTTCTTACCAGCAATAATATCTGCAGCATTAACAAGGTGAGAATCTGAAGCGAGGTAAGCATATTCAGAAGCTGTAGCAGGATCAACCATACGTTGCCAAGTATAGACAAAGTCCTCAGCAGTAAGTTTAGTACCATCTGAATACTTCAAGTCATCTCTAAGAGTAGCTGTATAAGTCAAACCATCGGCCGACACATCAACCTTTTCAGCCAAATCAGGTTGCAACTTACCATTTTTATCAACACGGAGCAAGTTGCTTTCTGAATTCCCAATCGCCAAGGCCGAATAGTGGTCTGTATTTTTAGAAACATCAAGTGTCAATATTTCAGTAGGTGTGTACCAGTTAATTTCATCTTTACTTGAGGTTGATTTTGAACCACAAGCAGCAAGGACCAAGGTTAATATACTGATGATAGCTATCAAAAATATGCTTTTTTTAGACATGTAATTCGCTCCTTTACTCATCCAAAAATTGTGCATCTATAGCTCTTCTTTCACAATGCTATAGAATTTTTACAATCAATCCAAACAAAAAGGCTAAGATGCATATCTTAACCTTATAGTATTTTGGACTAATTCTCAGTTTACTTTGTATTTATACACAAGCTTATTTTTACCCAACTGATCCTTCCATTTCATAACTAATCAAGCGGTTAAGCTCAACAGCATACTCCATTGGAAGTTCTTTGGTAAATGGTTCCACAAATCCCATGACAATCATTTCAGTTGCTTCTTGTTCTGAAAGTCCACGGCTCATGAGGTAGTAGAGTTGCTCTTCAGAAATCTTAGAAACTTTAGCTTCGTGTTCAAGAGCAACTTGTGAGTTGTGAATTTCATTAAATGGAATCGTATCTGACTTAGATAAATCATCCATCAAGATCGTATCACATTCAATGTGGGAACCAGATTTCTTAGAGTCCTTATTGAAAGTTACTTGGCCACGATAGTCAACCTTACCACCATTACGGGCGATTGATTTAGAGACAATAGATGATGATGTATGTGGCGCATTATGAATCATCTTAGCTCCTGTATCCTGGTGCTGACCAGCATTGGCAAAAGCTATAGAAAGCATAGTCCCACGTGCACCTTCACCATCTAGGTAAACCGAAGGGTACTTCATTGTTTTCTTAGCACCAAGGTTACCGTCAATCCACTCAACCGTAGCATTTTTCTTAGCAGTGGCACGTTTGGTTACCAAATTATAGACGCTATCTGACCAGTTTTGAATGGTTGAATAACGCATATAAGCTCCTTCAAGTGCAAAGATTTCAACGATGGCTGCATGAAGACTGGCTGAAGTATAGGTTGGTGCCGTACAGCCTTCCACATAGTGAACGCTGGCACCTTCATCAACGATGATAAGGGTACGTTCAAACTGGGCAGTTGCTTCATTGTTAATACGGAAGTAGGTTTGAAGCGGAATATCCACCTTGACGCCTTTAGGTACATAAATAAAGGTACCACCTGACCAGAAGGCAGAGTTAAGGGCCGCAAATTTATTGTCTGTTGGTGGAACCAGTTTTGAGAAGTACTTCTTGAAGAGTTCTGGGTACTCTTTAAGAGCTGAGTCCGTATCTGTAAAGATAATACCCAACTTGTCATACTCTTCTTTCATGTTGTGGTAAACCACTTCTGATTCATACTGAGCTGAAGCCCCTGCCAGGTAAGCACGTTCAGCTTCGGGGATACCAATACGTTCAAAGGTTTCCTTGATTTTTTCAGGTACATCTTCCCAGTCACGAGCAGGTCGGTCTGACGCTTTTTGGAAATATGTCAAGTCATCGAAGTCGATTTCCGAAAGATCTGGTCCCCACTCTTGCATAGGCATTTTCTTAAAGGTTTCTAGTGATTTCAAGCGGAATTCAAGCATCCACTCAGGCTCCCCTTTTTCAGCAGACATGGCACGGACCACATCTTCACTGATTCCTTTTCCTGTTGAAAAGACTTGATTCGTTTTCCTTTTTGCTTGGGCAAGGAGACTAACTGCTCCTTGACTTCCTAAAGCTCGCTTCTCTCTATGGCTTTTTTGAGCGCATTCCAAGAGAGTGTTGCACATTTGATACGTTGTGGAAATTTAGAAACCCCCGCCAAAAGCTTAGCTTCACCTAATTTACCTGTAGCGATGTCATGTTTTCCTTGAATCATAAGAGAGAAAATCTCCGCTAGTTCCAAAGCCTCTGCCTTGGTTTTTCCAATAACTGCATCCGTCATCATACTTGATGAAGCTGTAGAAATAGTACAACCATCACCAGCAAAGGCAATGTCTTCAATCACGTCACCATCAAATTTAACTGACAGATTGATAACATCTCCACAAGTCGGATTATTCAGTTGA